>Ga0302118_10000179_pt1 | contig 29010 bp, 25 predicted proteins | sample AG5_331_MG_FD_203126 | JGI IMG/M metagenome (GOLD analysis project Ga0302118, IMG submission 203126) | Marine microbial communities from Western Arctic Ocean, Canada - AG5_33.1 | ecosystem: Environmental > Aquatic > Marine > Oceanic | place: Canada: Western Arctic Ocean | collected 2017-10-01 | reverse complement strand
ATACGCTGCTTCAGCGGCGGCTTTAGCAGCGGCCTGCATCATAGCGCGCCCACCGCTAGCATGAACGTTGATCATGAAAGGGCCGCATACAGAAATAGCCCGCACGGCGCCAGCAACTGTATTTGGAATATCATGAAACTTTACGTCCAGAAAAGCTGGCAGCCCGGACGCCTTCATCACGTGCTCGATCCCCTTGGGGCCATGGGCAGAAATAAATTCGAGGCCAAGCTTAATACCGCCAACATGGTCGCCGATACGGGCTGCCCATGTCGTTGCAGTACCTAAATCCGGCGTATCGATCGCGCAAAAGATCGGGTTGCGGAGGCCTTGGTCAACCGGCGCCATCTTGTCGCCCCTTCACTTTTATAAACTGGTCTGTCGGTGTGGTCTGCTATTATGCCGCTTCAGAAGTCTCTTGGCTAACAAGTCGGGTCCGCACATCGGTTAGCTCGCCTTCAAGTGCCTGGATTTCAGACCGTTGCTTACGAATCCAACGGCGGTGCTTTCCTGCAGCAACCCAAGTCACCAAGACACCAACCAAAAAGCCACAAAATACGGCCCCTATGATAAGGATATAGAGACCAACATCTAGCGCGAATGGAAACGGCCAAAACGTTATAGAAACAGGCATCGGATTAGATATTGCGAACAGAGTTGTAAGGATGGAAACTGCAACGCCGACTAGCCAAGTTAGAAGACGCATAGTGACCTCTCTGGCTTCCTCAACCTATGGGCCTGACGAGGCCGGGGGCCGTCGTGGACAGGTCGTCTAGCGAGGGAGTCGACTCGGTTGTCTGAGTGGCATTCAGCAAATCACGCAACTGCTTCCCCGTCTTAAAGTACGGCACCGTTTTCTCAGATACATTCACGGCTTCACCAGTTCGTGGGTTACGCCCAACTCTCGAATCCCGATGCTTAACGGAAAAAGCACCAAAGCCACGAAGCTCAACGCGGTCTCCATTAGCTAGCGCAATAGAAATCTGATCGAATATCGTGCTTACGATTCGCTCAACATCTCGTTGAAAGAGATGTGGATTGCGTTCCGCAATTCTCGCGATAAGCTCAGACTTGGTCATCTCCTGGCTTCCCTGTCCGCCCGTTCAGTCTTTATGACCTCTAACTAGTAACGAGCATGCGAAGTGCACGGACCAGAGTCAAGTGTAAGCCTTTCATATGAAATCGTTTTTCGAGTTTCAGTACAAAAAACGCGCCCCATAAGGGGGCGCGTTGATCAGCAAAGTCCAGCGTTTGAAGCGCGGTCTTATTCTTTTGTTTCCTCGGCTTCCGCCTCATCAGCAGGCCCGTCATCTCCGACCGTTTCTTTGCGCTTAAGAGCCGCACCAAGAATATCACCCAAAGAAGCCCCCGAATCGGTAGAACCGTAGTCCGCCATAGCCTGTTTCTCTTCAGCGGCTTCGCGCGCCTTAACGGAAAGATTGAGCTTACGGGACTTGCTATCGATGCTGGTAATCCGTGCATCGACTTTTTCGCCAACAGCAAAGCGATCAGGGCGTTGCTCTGACCGTTCACGGGCCAGATCATTTTTCTTAATAAACCCGCTGATTCCTTCGCTAATAGAGACTTCTAAACCAGCATCCATGGTCGCAGTCACGACACAGGTAACAACTTGGCCTCGCTTGAGGTCGCCCATAGCTTCCGCAAACGGATCTTCGGTGAGTTGCTTGATACCAAGGCTGATGCGCTCTTTGTCTATATCAACGTCAAGGATCTTAGCTTTGACAATGTCGCCCTTATTGAAGTCAGAAACAGCTTCTTCGCCGTCCTTCTCCCAAGACAGGTCTGACAAGTGCACCATGCCGTCGATTTCACCGTCTAGGCCAACAAAGAGTCCGAACTCAGTGATATTTTTCACTTCGCCTTCAACCAATGCATCAACCTTGAACCTGTCCTTAAAGGCTATCCATGGGTTCTCCATGCACTGCTTAAGGCCAAGGGAGATGCGACGCTTTTCTTGATCAACATCGAGGACCATAACCTCGACTTCCTGGCTCGTAGATACGATTTTACCAGGATGGATGTTCTTCTTGGTCCAGCTCATTTCAGAAACGTGAACCAATCCCTCTACGCCAGCTTCGAGTTCTACGAATGCGCCGTAATCGGTGATGTTGGTGACGCGACCCACAAACTTAGTGCCCGTTGGGTACTTCGCAGCAACTCCATCCCATGGATCAGTTTCAAGCTGCTTCATACCCAGCGAAATACGCTGTGTTTCAGCGTTAAAGCGGATGACCTGGACATTAACGGTCTGACCAACAGACAGAGCTTCAGTCGGGTGATTGACGCGCTTCCAAGAAATATCAGTGACGTGCAACAAGCCATCAACACCGCCAAGATCAACGAATGCACCGTAATCGGTGATGTTCTTGACGACGCCTTCGAGAACCTGGCCTTCGGCCAGGTTTTCCATGAGTTTCGTGCGCTCAGCCGCACGTGTTTCTTCGAGCACCGCACGACGAGAAACAACGATATTTCCGCGAGCGCGGTCCATTTTTAGAATTTGGAATTCATGTGGCTCGCCCATCAAATAGTTGGCATCACGCACGGGGCGAATATCAACTTGGCTACCTGGCAAAAAGGCGACGGCGCCATTAAGGTCGACCGTGAAGCCACCTTTGACGCGGCCGAAAATTGTTCCCTGAACTGTGCTCGTCTTTTCGAACTGCTTTTCAAGAACGTCCCAAGCTTCCTCACGCCGCGCTTTATCGCGAGACAGAAGAATCATGCCATCCTTATCTTCGTAGCGTTCAACATAGACGTCTACGGCTTCACCAACAGCTGGGGCGTCTTCATTGCCGCGACCAAATTCGCGTAACGGCACCCGCCCTTCGGACTTGAGGCCTACGTCAACCAAAGCGTAGTCACCATCAACCCGGAGAACTGTGCCCCTAAGCACAGCGCCTTCGATGGTTTCATTGCCTTGGAATGATTCTTCTAGGAGTGCGGCGAAATCTTCGCTCGCCGCGGCGAGAGCTGGTTCAGACATTGTAGGAGCGTTCCTTTCGTTCTGCGCCTTGCCTGCCGGTTGGATCCGGCGGTCTTTAACATGCGGGCTCGGACTATTCCGGGCTTGTCGCATTTCTCAATGTGCACGCGCTTAAAAGACGTGCTGCGAAACCTCAACGACCGGAAACCGTGCGTTTACCGCATCTGGGTCAGCAGGTGTCGTCAAGGCTAACAATCTTAAAGGGGCCGGTTCCCCGGATGTGGCCCAGCGCTACGGCCAGGGCCTCATCTGCATTCATGTTCGACGTATCTAGAACCCACGCATCATCCGCTGGCTTCAGCGGAGCAACCGATCGGTCTCGATCACGCTTGTCCCGAGCCGTCATATCAGCACGAATGCGGGCTTCTATAACGGGTTCGCCCCGTTCCATCAACTCCTGGAGGCGTCTTTTAATCCGCACTTCTAAAGTGGCTTCGACAAAGATTTTACTATCGGCGCCTGGGCAGACCACTGTACCGATGTCCCTCCCGTCCAAAATTGCGCCCTTGAAGGCCGCGCCGGGGTTGGCGGCGACAGATCTCTGGAAATCTAGCAAAACTGCGCGGACCGACGGTATGAAAGCCACATGGGACGCCGCCACACCGGCCTCTTCGCTGCGCAAATCCTCCGCGGAAAAATATGATAAATCCAGGCTTTCCGAAGCTTTCACCGCATCAGATTCGATCGTAGGGTCACCACCTGTATTCAAAACAGTGAGACCTGTCGCCCGATATAAGCTGCCCGTATCCAGGTACCTAAGCGTCAGGATATCCGCTAAACGCCTAGCCAACGTGCCCTTTCCCGAGGCCGCTGGCCCATCAATGGCAACAACGAGATTAACTGCCTGTTTCACACGCCCCCACCAACTAAGGATATGTCGGTTTTTTTTATTTTGGCGCCCAATTTGGTCAAATGGCCCAAGAAATTGGGATAGCTGGTGGCAATCGCAGACTCGTCGTCAATTCCAATGGCGCGCTCCGCAGACAGCCCAAGGACCAAGAACGACATGGCGATACGGTGGTCCATATTAACGCTTACAACTCCACCGCCAGGAACATGGCCCGGAGGAGCACCCTGTACGCTGAGAGTATCTCCTTCGATAACGCTCGAGACACCGCAGACCTTAAGACCAGCCGCGATGGCGGCAAGGCGGTCACTCTCTTTGACCCTAAGCTCTGCAAGCCCCTCCATCCGCGTTTCACCCGTTGCACAGGCTGCGGCGACGGCCAGAATAGGATATTCGTCGATCATCGACGGTGCGCGATCAGCCGGAACCGTTACACCTTTTAATTTACTCGACCGGACGTGAAGATCACCGACGGGCTCACCCGCCTCATCGCGCTCGTTTTCCATGACTAGGTCAGCGCCCATTTCACGCAACGTTTCAAATAAACCAATACGGTGCGGGTTTAAACCGACGCTCTGCAGCGTAATATCTGACCCTTCTGTAATAATTGCAGCAACCGCTAAAAACGCCGCCGATGAGGGGTCTCCTGGCACGACGACATCGGAGCCTTCCAATTCTGGTTGCCCCGTCAAGGTAACCGCGACGGCCCCTGGCCGGTCCGTCACTGGCTCAGAAACCACCTCAGCCCCAAAATGACGCAGCATCCGTTCCGTATGATCGCGCGTCGCTGCCGGTTCTATAACAGTGGTTGCACCTCTCGCCTGCAATCCTGCCAACAAAACCGCCGACTTCACCTGCGCAGATGCAACTGGGCTTTGATAAACGATAGGCAACGGATCCCCGGTGCCGATTACGGTCAGTGGCAACCGGTGACCAGATCGTGACACGAAGGAGCCACCCATAGATTGCAACGGCTCTACGACCCGACCCATCGGTCGAGATCGCAAAGAGTCGTCTCCCGTTATAACCGCCGTCATCGCGTGGCTTGCCAAAAGGCCGGTCAAAAGCCGGGCTCCGGTTCCTGAGTTTCCCATGTCGAGCACACCGTCGGGCTCTAACAGCCCACCAACGCCACGACCGCGCACGACCCAAGACACACCGCTGGGACCCTCCACCCGTTCCACAGAGGCACCAAGGGCACGCATAGCCTTAGCCGTATTCAAGACATCCTCACCCTCAAGAAGTCCTTGGACGCGTGTCTCACCGATCGCCAAAGCACCAAACATCAAGGACCTGTGGGAGATGGATTTATCTCCGGGCACCCGGATCGTTCCAGCCAGGCCAGAAGTACGGGCAAATGACGTAACGTTAGTAAGGGGCTTAGTCATCAATAATGGCTCAAATCGGTGAAAAATGGCTGGGCTAGGCGACTCCTGGCACCATTTCTTTGTGGCGCGGGGTGATACCATAATGAGCCTTGGAAGCCTAGCAACCTCCTAGTTTTGGTGGGTTTTACAATTTATTTTTTGGTAGATCGCATATTAAGTTTTGACAGCGCGCTACTTATTTGGCAAATGCGCTGACTGAATTATTTCCGCTGAGGTTTTAGGCTGCCAGTATGGGGCTCCTTAGTGGACGGAACATAATATTGGGAGGTTACCGAATTGGGTAAGATTAATCTCGGCGAAAAGCTGACTTGCTCCAGTTGCGAAGCACGCTTTTACGATTTGAATAAGACACCAGCGCTCTGCCCAAAGTGTGGCGCAGAAAACAAGCGTCCCAAGGTGACGAAATCCAAAAAAGTAGAAGCCGCGCCAATACCTGAAAAAGCGACACCGAAACCCGCTGACAACGCTGCCGGGGATGGGGATGACAACATCGAAGACCTGGAGGGTGACGAGGAAGATGATCTCATCCCGGGCGATGATGATGATGATGATGACGTCGAAGCCGTTATCGGGCCCATCCCAACGGACGGCGGTTCTGATGTCTAAACCGTATCGAAACAGTCCCCTTTGATGCCGTAAGATTGCCTCATGAGGGCCGTTTCAAGGCTTACTTTTCCCTTGAAGGGTAGCAGGGAACTGCATATGGTCCGCCCCGGTCTGGGGTCCAATCTCTCCAGGCTGTTTTTTCAAAGCACACATGGGGCCGTAGCTCAGTTGGGAGAGCGCTACAATGGCATTGTAGAGGTCGTCGGTTCGATCCCGTCCGGCTCCACCAATAATTTCAATGGCTTAGTACAAAAGTTGGAGCCAGAGATTTTTCTCTAGTATCTAATTGGTACCTCGGGGTGATAGCTTCACAGTTCTTTCACAGCTCAGAAGCTCACTAGATATTCGACCATGGTAGAATTGCCCGTTGGGGCCCTTCAGAGACCGTAACGGCCTCAATACCGTATACTTTGGCTAGCGCATCAGGAACAAGCACTGCCTCAGGCGTTCCGTCTGCCTCAACACGGCCTTCGTGTAGTAATATTACTCGGTCACAGAAACGCGATGCTAACGTTAAATCGTGAAGCACCACGACGACCATGCGGCCCGACCCTGCAAGGGCCTTCAACCCTTCAAGAACCTGCAACCTGTGACCTGGATCCAGACCGGAGACCGGCTCATCGGCCAACACAGCGTCTGGTTCTCCGGCTAGGACCCGGGCCAAAAGCACACGGGCCAACTCACCGCCTGATAAGGTTGTCACGGCGCGCATACGGATCGAGTCAATGTCGGCAAAGTCCAGCGCCCTATTTATCGCATCTTGATCACAGTCGGAGACCCCATCCCAAGGTCCGCGATGCGGTATGCGGCCGAGTGACACAAGTCGCTCAACCGTAACAGGCCAGTGGACTGTTCGACTCTGAGACAGATAACCAACCTTCTTAGCTTTCGCGCTTTGCGTCCAGGACGTGAGAGGCACCGAATCTAAATGAATAGAGCCATGAGAAACCGGCAACAAACCCGCCATAGCCTTAACCAAGGTGGTCTTTCCAGCGCCGTTCGGGCCGATCAATCCAATGAGGCCGCCACCCTTCGCAGATAACGAAACACGGTCAAGCGCCAGAGAGTCACCATAGCCCACACTAAGATCTTTAATCTCGAAGTGCGCTCCGCCTGTCATCGCCCACCCCTGCGTAAAACATAGAGCAGATGAAAAAAGAATGGTGTTCCGATCAAAGCGGTAAGGACGCCAATTTTGAGCTCTAACTGGGTATCAATTAACCGCACACCGATGTCAGCTGCCAGCATTAGTGCCGCGCCACCCAGGAAGCTCGCAGGCAACAGCCGGCTCGGACGATACCCAATAAACGGGCGGAGAACATGGGGAACAACCAATCCAACAAAACTAATAACGCCCGTGGTTGCAACCGCCGCACCAACTGCGAATGCACAGCCGAGAATGGCTCGCACCTTGATCGCTGCAAGGTTAAACCCTAGGGAGGCCGCCGCATCTTCACCAAGAGAGAGCGCATCAAGGGCGCGCCATGTTGAGAACAACAGCACCCATCCAATCCCCATGAGCGGCAAGGCTAAAACCAGATGGTCTAGACTACGGTCCGCAAATGAGCCGAGAATCCAAAAAACAATCTCAAGGGCGGCATAAGGACTTGGCGCCAAATTCAAAGCGAGAGATGTCAACGCAGCTGCTAGCGCGTTGAGTGCAACACCAGCAAGAATAAGGGTTAGTGGATCTTGCGCTCGGCCACCCAAGAACAGCAATGCAGACGTCGCAACCATTGTCCCGGCAACGCCGCCAAGTGGGGTCGCTAGGGCAGAGCCGCCTGCAACGCCGAAGTAGAACACGATAACAGCGCCAAGCGCCGCAGAGCTAGACGCACCAAGAATGAACGGCTCAGCCAATGGATTGCGCAGCAACCCTTGCAGCACAGCACCCGACAACCCTAGTGTGGCACCAACGGTAAGCGCAAGAAGTGTGCGCGGAAGCCTCACCTCAATCAGAAGAATACGAAACGTCTCCGGGTCCTGTCCTTGGACAGCAAGAAGGTCAGCAACGCCGCCTATACCAAGGCGCCCAACAAAGAGCGAGATAATGGCAAGGACGATAACCAGAACTGCTAGCCCACCAAGCAATAAGCCCTGCCGAACCTCGCGCGAGCTTTTCTCGCCAGACGCTGTAACTGTATTATTCATGGCTGCGATAAGCGCTGTTTAAGGGTGATAGCGTTCAAAACCTGCTCTGCCGCATCAGCCAGATAAGGGCCACCACAACTCACCCAGGACTGAGGCACTGGAACCATCGGTTGACCGCCTAAGAACTTGACGATCGCCGGATGTGACAGTGTTTGGTTTGCCAGGGACGGAGCATCAGGCCGGTACAACATACGGACCATATAATCAGGCTCTGCTAACAACACCGCCTCCAATGTCACTTGGCCAAAATCGCCAACGCCAAGCTGCACGGCAACATTGGTCAATCCAATGCGCGTCAGCACCTTATCAACGAGGCTTGGGCGGCCAACCGTGAAACCATTGGCGTCGAGAATAAGGACGGAGCCCAAAAACCGGCCAGCCACCCTTTGCTCTAGAACCGCGAAACGATCCTCTAGACGATCCATCAGCATTGCTGCCTGCCCCGACCGTCCAAGCACAGCACCTAACGACTCATAAGCATCTCGCACGCCTGCAAAGGTCGGAGGCACATCAACTTCAATGACAGGGTAACCAAGCCGACGAAGTAAAATCTTACTTGCCGTCGTTGTGTAGCGCCCAGCAACAACGAGGTCGGGTTCCAACGCGATGATTTCTTCCGCTTGACCGTGGTTGAGAACAGTCTGGGCAGCTAGGTGGGCAACTGGGGATTCGTGCGGATCAGCGGTAAGAAAACTTACAGAGGCAACCGTTCCCGGTTCAGCAAGCAACAGTACCATCTGATCAGCACAAAGATTCATGGAGACTATCCGGCGCGGCACCTCAGCCTGCACTGATGTGCAAAGAAGTCCCAAAAGGACGAACGTGTTCCGCGCCAGTATCATGATTATTATATCTGCCCCAATCGAACGCGAAACCCGGCATAGGCACCAAGGCCAGGGGACGCAAAGCCGAAGACCTCTTGATAGTCTTCGTTAAACAGGTTTTCGACCCGCCCAACCACCTGAATACGACCCGTTACATCATAGGACCCGGCCACGACGGCCAAAACATAATCTTCAAGATTCACAACGGAGTCGGGTGTAGAGAAAATGAATTCACTGTCCTGCATCTTGCCATTATAGTTGAGGCCAATATCAACAGTCGCCCGACTGCCTAAGAACCGATAGGTAGCGTTAAGGCTGCCGATATAGCGGGGCCGCCGCAGTTCAAGGCTGCCATTGTCGTCTTTGGCATCTGTATAGGTATAAGAGGCCGATAGCGATATTGCCTCAACTGGGTCAACTCGGAACGCAAGCTCCAGACCATCTCGTGTGCTCGTCCCAGGCCGGTTGTCAACGGTGAATGGAAACACCCCAAAATCGGTAAAGATTTCATTCTCGAGATTGGAATCGAAGTACGTCAGCGACGCCAAGCCTTTGCCATCGGCGAAGGCATAGTCGATTCCAACATCCCAGCCTCTTGACGATTCGGGTTGAAGGTCTGGGTTGCCAATAAAGAAATCGGGATTAAAGCCAAAGAGTTCGAAGAAACTCGGCTGGGATACACCCGTGCCGTAACTTCCGCGCAGCTTAAATCCCGTATTGGGAACAGCCCAGGCCGCCGTCATTCGGAAAGTGACTACATCGTCAAACCGATAATTATCATCGTATCGAATGGCGCCACTGAGAAATACCTGCTCAGCCATATCGAGGCGATACTCCAGAGCGGCTGATTTCTGCTTGCCCAACTGGCTTTGGTTCTCTGCACCCCCACCAGCACCCCGGTTCTCATAGCTCAGGTCTTCATACTCGAGCAAAACACTAACCGCATGTGATGTAGCGTCGCCTGTTTCGAATATATAATTCGACTGATATTCAGCGTCCCACTTTTTACCGTTGGAACCGAATGAGAATGCGCCGCCTAAAAACGATTCGTTCTTGGTATCGGTCAGATTGACACTCAATTGATGTGTCCATTGGCCGCCCTTCAGTGAAAAATCCGCCACCGCACGCCCATACCAACGGTCAGATTTACGTTCGCCATCAGAATCGATGACAAAGCCCTGCGTCGGAGACCCAAATGTAAAATCCTGGGAATCTTCAGATGCGGTCGCATTAACGTGACGTCCGGACAAAGAAAAGGAAAGAGCCTCGCTTAAGTTGAACGTCGCGAACAATGATCCTGTGAGGTTTTCGTACCCATCCTTCTCTGGATCCGTTGGCGATGCCGATATTCCAGATATGTTGGAATAAGCGAGGCTGCCGCGGACGTTTCCCCACAACCCCGCAGAGCCAGCCTCAACACTGCCACTAGCCGTGCCAAATGACCCGCCTTCAACAAATGCTTCAGACCACAGACCTTCGGTGTCTGCAGACGGCCCTGTTACAACATTGATCACACCGCCAATAGCTTCAGACCCCCACAGCGCACTCTGTGGGCCGCGCAACACTTCCACACGGGAAACCCCGCTCGACAAGAGGTGGGCGAATTCAAATTCGCCGGTGTTGAAGGGGTCGCCCGCTTCGATGCCATCAATAATAACGAGCGTGTGGTTAGCCTCGCCGCCGCGCAGGCGAACCTGGGTGAATGCACCCGCTGGCCCAGAGCGATTAACCGCCAAGCCGGGTAAATCGCGCAAGAGTTCGCTGAGAAAAGCTTGTTGCCGAGTCTCGATGTCATTTTCATCAAGTACATCCATAGCGCCCCCCACAGAAAGCCTAGATTGCGGAACACGGCTAGCCGTCACAATGATTTCGTCTTGGATGTTGATAGGTTTATCGGCAGCTGTTGCTGCAATAGAAATTAACGAAGCCCAAGCGAGGGGCGCCGCTATAAGAAAAATTTGATTCATATTTATCTCCGTATCGGTTTGACGCTTAATGCGTCGCCACATACCGGAGACAAACCTTGGAATAAAAAACCAAGTCGGCAGCCAGAATGACGACAACACTCGAGCGCGTCACCGCTACGGTTTACCGCCCCACTGGAACACCCCGTCCACTGGATAGATGACGCTGTGAGGGCAGGTCTCCTGACTCACGGGTCAACACCGTTCCACCGGCCTTCCCAGGACCTAAGTCCCAGTGGCATTTTTGGTGGTAGGCTCGCCGCTTACAGTTGCGGGGGCAGTTCCGGTTTCACACCGAATTCCCTTTTGGCCCAACCGCAAACTTGCGATTAAGCACACCTTCACTAGGACCTTAACTACCGCCGAGGCATTGCGCCGTCAAGCTAGCCGGTCATCCCCGGGCCGAGGTATGCTGCGATATGACTAACCTGCCAAACGCCAATGCCATACGAGAGGCCGCCGACCGCATTGCGGGAAGGGTTAAAAAAACACCCGTCCTTTCGAATTTAGAATTAGATGCGCGCACCGGCGGAAAAATCTTTCTAAAAGCTGAATGCCTGCAAGAAACAGGCTCGTTCAAGCTCCGCGGCGCCACAAACAAAATCATGCAATTGACCGATGCAGAACGAACCGCCGGCGTGGTGGCCTGGTCCACAGGCAATCATGCCCAAGGCGTTGCAGCCGCTTCGCACCGCCTGGGCATCTCCGCCAAGATCGTCATGCCGAAGGATGCCCCTCAAGCAAAACTGGACGGCACGAAAGCGTATGGCGCAGAAGTCGTTTTATATGATCGCAGCACTGATAATCGAGAAGAAATTGGTCGCCGCATTGCTCGAGAAGAAAACCGCACCGTTATCCCACCTTATGACGATCCAGAAATCATATGCGGACAGGGAACTGCGGGCTTAGAACTCGCACAGCACGCCTTAGAGCATGGGTCATACTTAGACGACGTTCTCGTGCCAGCCTCTGGTGGCGGCTTACTGGCAGGCACGGGCATCGCTGTTCGAGATATCTCCCCAGGAACGCTCCTTTTTTCCGTGGAACCTGAGGGGTTTGACGACCACCGGCGATCCCTTAGCCAAAAAAATAGAGAAACCAACACTCAGCTTACCGGCTCTATATGCGATGCACTTCTCGCCCCGAGACCGGGCGCACTGACCTGGAAAATCAACCGAGCGAGTTTACAGGGCGGCTATGCGGTAAGTGACGACGATGTGCTCAAGGCCATATCGTTCGCACACAAAAACCTCGAGGTGAGGCTTGAGCCAAGTGGCGCAATCACGCTGGCCGCAGTGCTGAACGGAACCCACAACGCGAAAGGCAGAACTGTCGGCCTAATCTTGTCAGGCGGCAACGTCGACGAGAAAATGTTCAACCGCGCGTTGTCTCACTAGAAGGGCGTTACAAAGGATTACACTAACGCGCTGGCCCTCATGCTAGTAAATATCAGGAGAAATTAAACTTTAGTGTGGAGCCCCTATGAAAGCGTTACAACATTTTAGCCATGGAGACCCGGCAAAGGTCGTCAAACTCATAGAGCTCGCCGATCCTGAGCCCGCAGACGGTGAGATTGTGATCAACTTGGAAGCGTCAGCCTTGCATCTTGCCGACATCAAACTATTTCGCGGTGATGAAGGCTTCAAACAAGACAACTTGCCACGGCAGCCGGGGTACGAAGGCGTAGGGCGCATCAGCGCCGTCGGCGCTGATGTGACAGAATTTAAAATTGGAGACCGTGTTTTCCCCTGGTGGGGCGCGGGCACCTTCGCGCAAAAGATTTGCGTCAAAGCTGAAACAACACTGCATGCCCCGGATGGCGACGCCAACCAGCTCGCGCTGATGATGGTCAACGGTATGACCTCAGTATGTTTGCTTGAAGATTTTTTAGACCTCAAAGCAGGCGATTGGATTCTGCAAAACGGCGCCAACTCAAGCTGCGGCCGCTACCTCATCGTGCTGGCCAAAGAGCGCGGCATCAAAACCTGCAATGTGGTGCGTCGTGAAAGTTTGTTTGACGATCTTTATGCGCTGGGAGCCGACGCCTGTGTTGTAGACCCAGGGACACCCGATGGATTGGCGGCAGCGGTCAAAAACGCAACAGACGGAGCCGAACTCCTTCTTGGCTTGGATCTAGTTGCAGGCGACGCTACAACACGCATTGGCCGGTGCTTGGCCTCTGGCGGCAAGGTGGTAAACTATGGGTTCATCTCCGGCGAGCCGTGCCGAATGCCGTTCCACGACATGTTCTTCAACAACATCACGCTCACCGGCATGAGCACCGGGCGCGGGCTCGCGAAGCGGGATATGACCGAGATAAATCGAATCTACGAAATGCTGGCGGAGAAAATAGGCACAGGTGAACTGAAAGCTGCCATTGCCGGAACCTACACCCTGGATCAATACGCCGATGCGTTTGCTCATGCGGTGCTGGATGGCGACGAACGCAAAGGCAAAGTTATCCTTAGGCCAAATGACTAACTATACTAGAGCGCACGAAAGCGCTCCAACGTTTCGGCTACAGCAGGGAACACTGCGGCCCTGCCATACGCCCAGTCGGCCTCACAGATCCAGGCCGCGTGGCTGCGCTCAAACTTAAGGAAGGCCAAAGATCAGCGGCCGCGAATAATCTATTACTAAAACTTCGAAATGCCTGACGTTCCATTGACCACCGCGTCACCCAAAGTGAGGCTATTTATGTATGTTACCCGTTTTTTGAGGGCCATTTTGGCTCTAGGGTTTGCGCTAGGACTGGGACTTATGGTGCTCAGTATTAGCGCGCATGCGCAGAACATTGCCGACGCCTCCAGCATCGTTCGTGGCTCTATTATCGACGAGGTCTCTGGGCGCGCGATCGCCTCTGCAGAAGTGACGCTGACAGACGTGGGTCAAACCATGTCAGCGATTATTGTCACCACAGTAGATGGCGGCTACGAGTTCGGTAAGATTGCAGAAGGACTCTACACAATAGGCGTTACAAGGCCGGGCTATTTGGACGCTCTGGAAATCGACGTCCGTGTTGTTGCTGAACGGGTCACCCGTACAGATTTTAATTTAGCTCGGCAAGCCATGAAGGTAGACGGAATTCTAGTGACCACCAAGGCCATTGGCATCACGCAATTTGGCTCTGTGACAGCAACCCGCTTGGGGCGGGAAGAGATCCGCCGTGGTGCAGGCACGGCGGGAGATATTTTCCGTGGCCTGGATGTATTGCCTGGCGTGTCCAACACGGGGGAGTTTTCTAATTTCACGGTACGCGGTCGCGGACCGCGCGACAACCTGATCCTCATTGACGGCATTCCGTTCGATAAAGTCGTTCACTTCGACCGCAGCCTCGGTGAGGAAGAAGACATCGGCGGCGGCGGACGCTTCTCCATCTTCGCCCCAAACATGATTGGCAGTGCAGAGTTCCAAGCCGGGGGCTGGGAAGCCGCCTATAGTGGTCGCAGCGGATCGCTACTCAAACTGGACGTCGCAAAAGGCAACCCGGACACGCCGTCGATCAGCGCGCGGGTGGATATCGCCGGTGGCGAGATCACCTATGATGGACCCAGTTACCTTTCCGGTAATACCAGCGTGTTGTTCTCAGCCCGCTATTATGACTTTGGCAATTTATTCGAAGTGATTGGTCAAAAAGATATCGGCGATCCTGAACTGGCCGACGTTCTGTTTAAATCAGCAACCGAATTAAATGATCGCCACAGCGTTTCTCTACTCGCCTTGTATTCACCAGAACAGTACAGCCGCGACGTTGAGAATGTTCTGGGGTCAGACAACTTCGAAGACACTTCCCTTCTAATAACGGAGCAAGACAGCATGCTGCTTGGTCTGACGTGGACCTGGCTTACCGGCAACGAAGGTCAACTCACTAATGCTGTGTTCCTTAGAGACAGCGATAAAACTAGCCGCTTAGGTGAAGCCTTCCCTGATCTCACAGGCACTAAGCAAAACCCAGAAGACGTGTTGGTTCGCGAGAATACTCTGAACCTGACGGAGAGCGAACGCGAGTTTGGTTGGCGCGGCGATTACACAACGCGAACACCCTGGGGCATCCTATCCATGGGCGCGCGCTATTCCCTTATGGAACTGGATTTTGATACGCGCATAGACGGCGTCTGGATTCGCTACGTTTATGACCAGGACGATTTCCGGGTAGACCCATCACAAAAATTCGTAGCGCTAACACCGGACCGGATTAACTCGACCTTCGCCACAAAAGAGTCCCGCATCTCTGGGTACATTGATCACACGTTTTACCTAGGCGACGTCACGCTGCGTCCAGGCGTGCGTTTTGATCGGGATGGCATTTCCAACGAGTCTCTATGGTCCCCTCGCCTCTCCGCCGATTGGCAGGTTGGAAGCTCCACGCGTCTCTCTGCGACGGTTGGGGTTTACCATCAAACACCGCGGGCTTTGGAATTGGCCGCTGATCCAACCAATAACCGGTTGGAAAACGAACGCACCAACCAAGTCAGCCTCGGCCTAGAGTATTACTTCACACCGGACCTAAAGATTGCCGGTGAGGTCTACTACCAAGACTTAGAAGGCCTGGTGGTGCCCGGCGACGAAACATCCGGCTTGGCCTTTAACAGTGGCACGGGCGACGGTACAGGGTTCGACTTCAGTGTTCAGAAACGCCTATCGAATGAGTGGTCCGCGACGATTGCCTATTCCTATTCCCGCGCCAAACGCGACGATAACCTCGGCGACGGCGAATATGATGCTGACTTCCACCGCCCACATGTACTCACACTAGCAGCAGCGTGGCAGCCCAATGACAGGTGGGCCTTCGCCGCCAAGTGGAAATACGGCTCGGGTCGACCGACAGATGGTTTCATCATCAACGCCGATATCTTTAATGACCCAAAAAACCTGCGATTCTCGAAAGAACTCACAACTAAAAACGCGGGGCGACTCAGGGATTTCCACGCCCTGAATGTGCGTGTCGATTACCGACGCCGCATCGGTGGCGTAAGCGTCATCACGTTCTTGGATGTGATTAACGCCTACGGGCGCAACAACATCGACTCCCTGGAATTTGATGAACGCCGGGGCGTTAACGTGTTCGGCGACCTGAGCGTATTTCCCCAGGTTGGCCTAAAGCTAGAGTTCTAGCCGCTCGCCACGGCTTATTCCTTTGGCTGCGGGATCATTTCGTAGATCTCGACCAATTGGCCGGTCGGTGCGCGTAGGTAAATCTGCATAGAGAGACCGGTCGCTGAGGGACCATAAGGCTTAACGACTTTCACGTTGTTAACGACTGCACGGCCATAGAGGCCTTCCAAATTCTTGGCGGTGTGAACCAAAACGACGCCGCCGTAAGCCGTGCCGTCTGCCGGCATGTTAAGATGCGGAAATTCAGGCGCGTCTTCAACCATCAACAAGGCGACGGTTGAGCCTTCTTTCGAGGTGAAGGATGTGAAATAGCGCTTAGCCTTTTCATCCCAACCGATCGGGCTGGAATCGCCAGTGTTTTCGCGCGGCTCTCCGGCATAGGAAAACCCCATTACATCACGCCAAAAAATGATGGATGGCTCCAGGTCGGCATAGCGCGCCAAAATCGTAGTGCGGACAAAGCTGGCATAACCGGGCCCGGGCTCCTGGGCAGAAACGGTGGTAGGGAGCATCAAGCTAGCAAGCATGAGAATGAAACGGCGCATGGTGATTGCTCCTTTTTCCATAGGACATCATAGGCGACCCTATCGGGAGCGGCTATAATAACCCCCCATGCCCAACGATGTGAAACAGTTTCCAACCGCAACCCATTGGGGTGCCTACAAGGCCACCGTTAAAGACGGTAGGGTAACAGCGGTAATCCCGTTTTCCGGTGACCCCGACCCCTCGCCGATTGGCCCGGGCATGCCCCAGGCCCAAGACGATGCGGTGCGAATCGCCAAGCCTATGGTACGCAAAGGCTGGCTCGACAACCTTAAAAGCGGCGGGCCGAAGAAAGGTGTATCTGGGCGCGGGTCAGATCCCTTTGTAGCTATACCCTGGGATGAAGCCCTGGATATCGCAACCAATGAACTGACACGGGTCAAGAACATCTTTGGCCACGAGTCGATTTACGCAGGCTCCTACGGCTGGGCCTCAGCCGGGCGGTTTCATCACGCTCAAAGTCAAATGCGTCGGTTCCTCAATTTATTCGGTGGCAACACGTTTTCTGTCGGGACTTATTCTTCGGGCGCGGCAGAAATCATAGTGCCCCATATCGCGGGCAGCTGGGCCGACGTCTGCTACAGCGCCAACACCACCTGGGGCACCATTGCCGATCACTCAGAATTGATCGTTGCTTTTGGTGGGCTGGCACTAAAGAATTCACAAGTCCATGGCGGCGGAACTGGACGGCACATCGCACGCGACGCGATGTTGCGCTGTAAAGATAGTGGTGTTGAAACCGTCAACATCAGCCCTATCAGTAATGACGCCGCAGATTTCCTAGACGCCGAATGGATAACACCGCACCCGGGGACGGACGTTGCGGTTATGCTCGGCCTTACTCACACCTTGCTGACCGAAAACCTGCACGATCAAGCGTTTATCTCCACCTACTGCGTCGGTGGCGATGCAGTCACCGCCTACATTAAGGGCGATAACGATGGCATTGAGAAAGATGCGAACTGGGCAGCGAATATTTCTGGCCTCAACGCCGAAGTAATCAAGGGTCTTGCGCGCAAGATGGCACAACGCCGCACCCTCATCACCGTGAGTTGGTCCATGCAGCGAGCCGACCACGGCGAGCAAACCTATTGGATGGCGCTGACGCTGGCCGCTTTCCTCGGACAAATTGGATTGCCCGGCGGTGGCTTTGGCTGCGCCTATGCCGGCGCCGCAGGCATAGGTGGCCCGGGATCGCCCGTCGCGCCCGCCCAATTGCCTAAGGGTGAAAACCCGATTGCGACGTTTATTCCCGTCTCGCGTATTTCAGATCTACTGCTCAACCCTGGCGGCACCTTGCGCTTTAACGGGCAGACGCTCACCTATCCGGATATTCGGTTGGTCTATTGGTGTGGCGGCAATCCGTTCCATCACCATCAAGACCTAAACCGCATGCTGAAGGCATGGCAGCAACCGGAAACCATTATCGTCAATGAAGCCTGGTGGAACCCGCTAGCACGCCATGCGGATATTGTGTTCCCGGTAACCACCACCTTAGAACGCAACGATATCAGCACCTCTGGCTTGTCCTTGCAAATCATGGCTATGCACAAAGCAGTGGAGCCCTTTGGGGAAACTCGTTCAGACCATGATATTTTCAAAGGCATGGCCGGCCGAGTTGGATTGGAAGAGGCCTTCACGGAAAACAGATCTGAGATGGATTGGGTGCAGTGGCTCTATGCAGAAACCTGCAACCGTGCGTCAGACAAGGGCATCAACACGCCCGATTTTGATACCTTTTGGCAGGACGGCATGTTGGAATGGCCATCAAACCCAGAGCGCACCATGTTCGAAGCGTTCCGTGACGATCCACACAGCGCACCGCTGAGCACACCATCGGGCAAGCTGGAATTATTCTCCGAGACTATTGCCTCCTGGAAAGACCCCGGTCAGCCCGGCCATGCGGTTTGGCATGAACCGAGTGAGTGGCTCGGCAGCGAAAAAACCAAAGCCTATCCGCTGCATTTAATCTCGAACCAGCCGGCCACGCGCTTGCACAGCCAATACGACAACGGGGGCTATTCCCAAGCATCCAAAGTGCAAGGACGCGAGCCGGTGTTAGTTCATCCACGCGACGCAGACCGACGTAGCATTAAAGACGGCGACATCGTGCGCCTGTTTAACGACCGCGGCGCGTGCCTCGCCGGAGCCGTCGTTACCCAGCAAGTTCGACCGGGCGTTCTGCAACTGTCGACGGGTGCCTGGTACGATCCCGAAACACCAGGGGAAATCGGCGCAACTTGCGTGCACGGCAATCCCAATCTGCTCACCCACGACGCGGGCACATCGACCATCGCCCAAGGCACCAGCGCCCAAACCTGTTTGGTACAATTAGAAAAGTTCAACGGCGACGCCCCGCCCGTGCGGGTGTTCGAGCCGCCTGAAGTTTTGTAGCAACCACTCCCTAATAACATGCGTTATTATCCTTATATGCCGAAATTTCGTTTTATGTCGCCGCCTCAGTTGATAGCTATATTGCCACCCTCAATGAGAGTGTGGCCTGGCTCGACCGCTTCAAAGGCGACTGCGGGTACAATGACTTCATTAGAGAGGTCAGCGTCATGCGCTTACGGTACCGACCGGTTTAAATGCGCGTTGGTTTGTTTTGTCTTCACCACAATCATGATGATCGCCCACAAAATCGATGCGGCCAGCGCCAAACTGAGCCCGATCGCCTCGCCCCACCACACAACACCATAATGCAAAACCAATAAAGCCAGGGTCATGCCAGACACCACCCGCAACGCGCTGTGCATGGTCGCGGCTGTAGCTTCACCCCCCATGCGAATGTGCAGGATGGCCGTGAGACTAAGAAAGACGATGGGAAAGACGGCGCCTAGGCCAGTCGCGACCGGACCAAGGGCATTAGATGCTGTCACGACAACGGCCACAAAAAGCCCAACCACAAAGGCACGCAGCGGCAGCTCAAACCATTGCGCTGGTTTGCGGGTCTGCTGGGCGGGGATCTTGCCAAGGTTTCTTGTAAGCCAGAAACAAGCCGGATAGGCGATCACATTAATCAGCACAGCTGTCATCGGGGTCCACGGCACCAAGCTGATCGGGAGAGCGAAGAGGGCCCATGTCAGAAAACCGCCGCCAACGGTGACGAAAACAGAAGACCGGGGCGCCAGCCAAACGACGACACTGATAAACGGGGCAACGGCCGCTAAGCTGGCCATGCTGGCAACAGCACTAGCCGCGACAAAGGCGGCGTCCTCTTTTAAGGCGAGCATGACGTAGGCCGGGCCGGCAGAGGTTGGAAAGGCACCAATGAGCGATGCGTAAAACGGGCTAACCCGTTCCGCCATCGCCGTAGCCGCGATGACCACCACTGCGGTCACAACCATTCTGATTGCCAAAGGAACCAAGACTTCTTCCATAACGGCGATGTTGTGCGGCGAAAGCGGGCGGAAGTCCAGACTAGGAGGTGGTGGCCTCTTTATCTGAGGAGTCACCGAGCAAGAAATCCGGCACGCGACAGCCGACCGTGCAACATCGGCCAGGTTGGCGATCTGTTTGTTTTCCGTCCTTCCGTTCGAGAAGGTCGCGGTCCATCAGCTGCTGCACGATTTCTTTTTTCTCAGCGACGGGATACTGACGCCAAATCTCGCGTTTCATAGCTGCTGGCGAACCACCGCCGTGCAGAGAGATAACCGAATACCACCCGCCTTGATGGGACGCCGTTAGGTCTTCGACCAAGCGGGCTGTCTGCTTACGATACTCTGTCGGCACATTGGGGTTGCCCTGCAGAACTGCATCAAGCGAGCCTGCTGTTTCTGGATTGTGATCTTCATCGGGCGTAGGCAGCGCGACGATCAAACCGCCCGACACCGTATGGGCGAGGCGATGCATATCGTAAATCTGAGTAGCTAGAAGTAATTTCCCGATATTTGAAAATACCGGCTCTGGCATAATGTTTCCTGAACCGTCTTCGACACCGTAAGCCGAAGCGGCAACGCCAGTCGCATAAAACCCTTCGACGATTTTAATAAGCTCGACCATATCGTCTCGCAAGTGAGTATGGTGCTCGGGATCAAGGCCATTGGCTTCGATCATTAACGCGCTGGCGCCGATCAACAAATCACCGAACCCGGCCCGCGCGCCGATACAAGATTGGCGGTGATGCGTTGCGTAGGTTTGCGCAATGTCACCAGCATGCTCGGTTTCCCCATTGAGAAAAATCCGATCATGGGGCACAAACACGTTATCAAATATGACGACGCCAGTAGTCTGCCCATAACGCTTCGAGAAGACAGCGGCCTCTTCGCCTGGACGTCCAGCCGGGCGCGCAACAATTGTAATGCCCTCCGCATCCACGGGAATGGAACAGCACACGGCAAACGCGGCATCCTCTTTGGTCATTGCTCGGCACGGCATGACGATGAAACCGTGCACGTAAGGCGCGCCGGTGACGATGGCTTTGGTCCCAGAGATCACAATGCCGTCGGGCCGGTTTTCAACCACATGAACATAGGTGTCTTTGACCGCCTGCTGATGCGGCTTTTGAGACCGGTCGCCCTTGGCATCGGTCATGGCGACGCCGTAGGTCTGATCGCCATCCTGCACCTCGGCCATAAAATCTAGAAACCGCGCGAAGTAATCCGTGCCGTGTTCGGCGTCACAACGCTGCGTCGCTTGATAGAGGCCGTTGAAAGCATCATGAACGAGGTAGCGCTGTGCGCACCCAGCCTCGCGACACATGATGCGCACGGCTTCAAGCTTAGCCAGCAAGTCATCGGTGGTACGATCGATATGCAGATTGCGATTCACCACCTTGCCCGACTGTCTCTCAACAGCCGTCATCAGCGGTGCCATTTTTGGGTCAGCAGCGAGGTCGTACGTCACGCCAATGGCGTTAATCCCCGGCTGCAGAGACGGTTCATCTGCGACAGACGTCACCAGCGCGCCATTCACAAACACGCGGGGTTTGAATGCACGCAAACTGTCTCGATAGGCAACCGTCGATTCAATCATCATGGTTTGTTTCTATGCCTTCCCGAGTAATCGTAAGAGTTCGATGGTGCGAATATCTCTAAGTGCTTTTTCAACAATGGGGTAATCAACAAAATAACCGTCCACCTGTATCGAGGCGAGGCCCTCTTTTTCCGCTTTCTCAAATTCATCCACGATCTTCTGGGACCACGTGATGACCTCATCCGTTGGTGTGAATACCGCATTGGTGGCGTTAACTTGATCCGGGTGAATGCAGAGCTTGCCCCCGAAACCCAAACCACGCGCACGGACGCAGGTTTGCTGATAGGCGCAGTGTTCCTTGATGTGTAGGAACACCGTATCGATGGGGGGCTCTAGCCCGCCCAAGCGAGAGGCGAGCACCATCTCAGAACGAATTGGCAGAAGGGCAAGTTCGTCATTGGTCCATTCGATGCCCATATCGCGGGTATAATCGCCGCCGCCCAAAGACAACCGTTTCACCCGGGATTTGATTTGAGCGATATCACGCACCGCATCCGCTCCCTTGGCTGTTTCAATAATAGGCATGAGATCAATAGAGCCATCTTCCAAGCCACGTTCTTCTTCGAGATTGGACATCAGCCAATCTATGGATTGGAGGTCAGCAGCACTCTCGAGCTTTGGCAGCACGATGCCGTCTAAATTTTTACCGAGCACGCTACAAATATCGCCGTAGCAATATTCCGTCTCGTAGGCATTCACCCGCACATAAACCGCACAGTCCCGTGGCCGCGTGAGAACCTCTTGGATCGTCGTCCGTGTCGCGACTTTCTCGGCGATGGCGACGGCATCCTCCAAATCGAGGATGACAACGTCTGCCTTCAACTGCAGTGCCTTTTCAACACGGCGTGCATGATTACCAGGCGTAAACAAATAGGTGCGATTGGCATGCGGGGTCATACCGCTCTCCTAGCAAATACATTAACGATCAACTTAACGTCTTTTCGTAAGGCCTGTGACTTAAAACGGGACCGCACATTCTTCTGGCGGAAGAATCGTGGTGCGCTTCATGAGACGGTCCTCATTGCCGTCAAAAGGTTCGCGACGGTGCATAGTCGCCGCATTGTCCCACAAAAGTGCATCTCCGTGAGCCCAGGCATGGGTGTACACGAACTCAGGCCTCACACTCCACTCAAACAGATAGTCGAGCAAGGCACGACTTTCATCTCTATCCATACCCACAATCTGAGTGGTCATGCCAGGACAGATATACAACGCCTTGCGGCCACTGACCGGGTGCGTGCGGACGACCGGCTGTTCGATATCAGGCGTGCGCTTCTTCTGGTCCGAGTTGGTTGGAACGCTGTATTGTGCGTTGAAGTTCTCATAAGACTGAATCGCTTTGCGACCCTCGAGCTGCTCTTTGATACGGCCCGACAATCCTTCGTAAGCGGCTGACATATTTGCAAAAGACGTCTGTCCTCCGTTGGCTGGCAGCGTCACCGCATAGAGCAGAGAGCCCACGGCGGGACGCGCTAGGTAAATCTGGTCATAGTGCCAGCCCACCTCCGTATCCGACAGAATGCCAATGGGATTTCCATCAACCCGCATATTAGAGACGTATAAAATTTCTGGGTTCTCAGGTGACAGATACTCTTTGCGAACATGGATTTCCAAATCACCCAGCAGGCGACTGAACGCCACAGCGTCTGGTTCTTCTAAGGCTTGGCCGCGAAAGAGGAGCAATTGATGTTCGGCCCAGAGAGCCTTGACCTCGGCCAGGAGACCATCGCTCACGCTCTCGGAGAGAGAGAGGCCCATGACTTCTGCGCCAAACGATTGCGTCAGCTTGCGGACATCTAAGCCCATGACACGCTCCATACCTATCAAATTACAGTCTAACAAATTTGTACGGACAATTAACCCTTAAGTCCAGCATTCATCCAATCTCATTGGCCACAGCATGATACTAGACAGCCACGCTTTCAACATTGTGGCGGCGCGGCTCTACCAACAATCTGGGTTTGACCTGCTGAAGAAAACGTAGCCGTGGGATTTAGGCTAGAGATCCTTCTCATAGATCCGATAAGTCTTGTAAACGCGCGCGCCAATGGCCTCAAGGGAGTGGCGCGTTTGAGAGTTGTCTTCAAGAACCCAACTCATTTCACATATGGGAAGGTTGAGCTTGAGGGATGCTGTTCGGATCGCCAACATCACCATCAAGCCCACAACAGAGCCTAAGGGCTTGTTCTTAAAGCGAGAAGCGACGCCCATAAGAGGCATCCGAGTCCCTGATGACCAGCCACGGCGCGTCAGCACGCGCCAGATCAACTTCATCCACCCTTTTGGCCACAGGTTGCCACCGAGGTCAGCAATCATTTCGTTGAGATCCGGGAGCGCCACCGCCATAGCCGCAGGCTCGCCGTCATAGAAGGCAAACCAAACCAACTCTGGAATCAGAATCAATTTAAATTCGCTCGCCATGTGCTTAGCATCGGCCTCGGTCAGGGGAATAAAACCCCAATTGTCCGCCCAGGCTCCGTTGAATAGATCAACGAGAATACGGATATCGGCATCATAATTTTTCGGGTCAAGGTGGCGAAAGGTAAGCCCAGGGTTACGATCAATAGACCGCTGCAGAAACTTCATATGTTTGTGGGGCAGCGCAGTATCCATGGGCGTTAAGAATGCAAACAGATCTCGCACCTTCTCAAATCCAGCACCATCCAACAAAGCCTGATAGTAAGGCCGCGCGTGGGTCATCGCGACCCGCGGCGAAATCTCGAACCCGTCAACCAAAAGGCCCGATTCTTCATTGATGTTCAGGCTGAACGGCCCACGCACCCTTGAGATACCTCGTTCTTTGAGCCACGCCTGGGCGACAGAAAATAACGTATCCGCAACAGCTTGTTCGTCAACACAGTCAAAAAAGCCGAAGAAGCCAGTCGCATCGTTGTGCTGCTCGAGATGACTACGGTCTACCTGCGCTGAAATGCGGCCAAGGACAGCACCATTGCGTTCAGCCAAAAATAGCTGGGCCTCACCATGGGAGAACCATGGGTTCTTTTTTGGATTGAGCTGATTGCGTACCATCATTTTAAGAGGTGGCACCCAAACAGGGTCGTCGCTAAACAGGGCAGACGGCAGCGCTAGAAACGCATTCATGTCTGCCTTGCTCGTAACAGGCCGCGCGATGATATCAACCGTGCTCATAAGAAACCACGCACTGCTATGACGACGTTACAAAATCGCCGTCATCGTTTTGCTTCATATCCTCGCGCTGACGGTGCACCGGATTGGCGGTGTGGGGCCAGTTGGGAGTTAAAGCCGCAACGTAGGGGTATGTCTCTGCCACTTCTTCATCGTATCCCAAATTAAATACCGTCTCTGACCGAGGACGCATTTTTATTTTCTCGTACATCGTTCCAAGAATACGATCCCAGAGGTAATTGGTGATGCCGTAGTTTCCGTTTTCATTGTGGAAGTGATGCGCCATATGCAGCTTCTTTATGCGCTTCACCCAACCCCATTGCGGGGCATAGCCAAGGTGCTGAATGCAATGAATGAATTCGTAGAAACATGTCTGCAAGACGCCAGCACATAACGCGGCGGCGGCTCCAGGCCATCCGGCAATTGCGAACCCGACGGGCACCGTTGCCAAAGCTACTGTCGGCAATGTTGTATAAAGAGCCCCAAACAGAACCATCAGATTGTTAGGGTCTGAGTGATGGTCATAATGAATACGCTTCCACACGGGTGCGGTGAGTTTTGATTTCCACATCCATTTCGAATGCAAAACACAACGATGAAGCACGTACCAGACTAAGGGGTAAATCAGGACGGTAGCAACGACAGCCATGGCAATTCCTGTAAGCGTGGCAAGACCATTCATCCAAGCCCATATCGTGTACCCCGCCATAACCGCTGACAGTACAAAATAGGCGGCAATTGCGTAGTAATGAAAATAGGCAGTCGCCAGATCATTTAAGTTCATGCGATCCAGGTGGTAGTCCCGGTCCGACCAAAAACCGATCTTTAATGCCATGATCTTTCCTATCCATTTCGCCGCAAGACTGCGCCGCTGATATTTATCTATAGTGGACCGGGGTAAACTCAACCCCTAGCGCAGGTTCTAGGCCCTCTATCAACCGTTGTTCTCTAAGTTTACCACAATCCATAGACCAATAGTGCCAAACAGCGCCAAAGGCAGCCAGGCCGCGACAATGGGCGGCAACGCACCAAACTGCCCCATGGCCAGGAGCATGTTGTCAGTCACAATAAAGACAAAGCCCAGCGAAATTCCGTAGACGACGACCATGACGGCACTGCCCTGGCGGTGGTGCGCAAAAGCGGCGATCGCGGCGAGCAACGGCATCAAAGCGAGCACCATCGGACCTGCCAATTTCCTCTGCAACCAGGTGTCATAATAATATTCGGGGCGTGTCCCCAAGGCCATTTCCCGTACATAATGCTCAAGCTCATCGAACGTCAACTCGCTTGGTGGATTGGCCAACTTATTGAAGTCGCCTGGCCTGAGTTTGGTTTCCCAGGTTGGGCGATCGACAAGAAGCGAGTCGCCATTTCCTCCGACGCGCTCGATTCCAAATAAATTCCATTCTGTCTCTTCCCAGATCGCCAGCCGAATATTGATAATGTCCGCGACTGCATCTGTATCTGTTTGATTGAACAAGCGAACATCGTTCAAAACGGATCCATTCTGTAGAACGTGACCAACGCGAATAATTGTGCCGCCTTCAATCACCCAAGCTTCCTTGCCATCGACAATTTCGCCCCCCGGCTTGTAACCGGCGCTTTTCCAATCTTCCAACTGAGCGTTGAACCGAACAACGACCCGGTCTGAGAAGAAAAAGAGGATCACGGCTAGGATAGCGCCAACGCCAACCAAGCCTCCGACAAGACTGAGAACCGACCGGCCCGCTGCGCGCATAGCGATGATTTCACTGTTTCGCGCCAAGACAACCAAGGCTGTAAGCGCGCCTAGCAACCCAGCCAGCGGCGCAACTGTTTCAATGATGGAGGGAACTCTGAGCATAATATAACGGCTCAGTGCATCGGCCGCCTGCCCACCACCTTCAAGAACAGCGTCAGCATTGGCCAATAAATCTAGCATTTGCAGAAACACGACGAGACCCAACAGCAGGGCAAAGAAACGTATGAGATAGGCTTTTGTAAGGTACCAAGATAAAATCATATCTACAGAGTACTACCCTCGGCTGCCACGGAACAGCCTTACGATGCTGCCCGTCATATTTGACCACCGGTCTTCAAGGCGCTGCATCGGCGTTGCCCCTGCGACAATCTCCGTCTTCAAAAATAAATACGACGTGCCCACAATAAACAAGGCGAACGGAAGCCATAACGCCACCCCCGGCGCGATGCCGCCGGCGGAGGCGTAGGCCTCACTAAACTCGAGAACTTTATGATAGACGACAAGCGTCAAAAGCCCAACGACCAAGCCAAAGGACTTGCTGGCCCGGCGGGTCATAATACCAAGCGGCGCCGCCAGCATCGGCAAGAATAAGATCGATAATGAAAAAACAATGCGGCCGTGCAACTCGGCAGCCACGGCCTCTGGTGGAACCAATTGTTCCGGGAACAACTCAGGATCAGAAACATACGCAGTTGAGCCTGTTTGTCCGGCATTCATATTGGCCAAATAGCCACGCAGAAGTTCATCCAGACTCAACTCACGTTCATCACCGCCACGGGATCTAAATCGAATCAAGTCTTCGAGATTGAGGGGCCAATCGAAAACATCAAAGCTCACCGTGTCTGCGGATACTACTCCAGGCGACCATTCAGAACGGTTCCCTTGGAACAGACGTAAGCTGGTCTGACTATCTACACCGCCAGTATCTAAGCGTCCACGCTTGGACGTTAGCGTAACAATTGTGCCATCGTCTTTCTGTTGATGGACAAAAACACCAAACAATTCGCGACCCGCACCGCGCGATTCTTCAACACGAAGGGTGTAGCCATTCGGCAAATCCATAAACACGCCCTCGCCGATGCCGGACTCAAGCACACCGCTGGTGACATTAAAGAGCAGTGCACGATAAGCATAGCGACTAATAGGCTGGAGATAGCCAACAAGAATGAGATTAAAGATCATCATTAGAAGGCCAAGAATGACAGCTGATCGAATTAGACGACTCAACCCAACCCCAGAGGATTGGATGGCATCTAGCTCTGATTGTGAAGATAATCTCCGAAATGCCAGAAGTACGCCCAGAAACAAAGCGGCGGGCAGTGCTAAACCGATATAGTGAGGAATGAGATTAAACAGCATCTGGACAACGACCAGCGTCGAGACGCCATTCCCCACCGCGATATCGAGTAACCTCAACATCCGTTCGAGCAGAAGAATAACCGCCGCAACCAAGAGTGTTACGAACAGCGTCGGCATAATCTGCCGCAAAAGATAGAGGTCGAGAGCTTTAAACATCAATCTCGGGTTTGCCGGATTTGCAGCGCCTGACTTGTGGTTTCCTGGGCCTGCACCAGCCCGTCGTTTTACGACCTTTTTTAGCCGTTTCCCCCAAATACATAACTTTACAATAACCACCATGGCGTGACATCACAAGATCGTAAAATCAAAGCTTTTGAAACATTATGTAAGCTAGTAGAAAGTGAATATTACTCTTTGTTAGGCGTGCAATTTTGACCCCAGAGACCATTGCCATCATTAGTAACCATCTCAGCACCCGAAACCAGAGTGGCCGGGCATGGCTGAACGATATAATTGCCGACAAACCATGGGTGCGTCACTTTTCAATCGATCACATCGGCGACATCCCGCTCGCAATCACAGAATGCGCCAACGCCGGAATAGCGATTATCGCAGTTGACGGAGGCGATGGCACGGTCGGATTGGTGTTCTCAGCACTCCTCAATGACGGACCCTACGAGACCCCTCCCACGCTGGCCTTATTGCCCTCTGGAAAAACGAATATGACTGCGACTGCCTGGAGTTTGTCTGGAGATCGACAGGAGGCGCTTTCCTCCCTGCTTAGAAAACATAAAAATGGCACGCTCTGCCGCACTTTTCATACGCAACCAGTCCTGACCTTAAAAGAGAGTGGCAGCCGAGATCGTCACGGTGCTTTTTTTGGGGGCGCGGACATCGTCGACGGCATTCTGTATTGCCGCAAAAAGATTTACCCCATGGGCTGGCCCAATACACTGTCCCACCCTGCAGCCGTGGCCATCTTATTTTGGCGCGCGGTGACGAGTGGCGGGGACCGCGGGTCGGTCCATATCCGCGACAATGACGCAAGCTGGGGCGAAGATGGCAGGTTTTACATGGTTATGGCCACTACCATGGACCAGCTGCTGCTTGGCATGCGCCCAGACCCAAAGGTCGGCAAAGGCGTGATCCATTACATCAGCCTAAGAACCGGTGCGTTTGCGCTCTTGTCGACAGTTCTAAACCTCATTAAGCGTCGGTTCACCCATAGCAAAGTGCGGACTGTTCGCCGCAGCACATCCCTCACATTCACATATAATGGCAGCTACACATTGGACGGCGAACTTTACGACGCGACAGAGGATAAACCGCTCACCATCGATGGCGATCACACGCTTAGGTTTGTCAGATGGTAACCCAAACCCTTGAACAACTGATCGCAGAGGAAAG
>Ga0302118_10000176_pt1 | contig 29027 bp, 25 predicted proteins | sample AG5_331_MG_FD_203126 | JGI IMG/M metagenome (GOLD analysis project Ga0302118, IMG submission 203126) | Marine microbial communities from Western Arctic Ocean, Canada - AG5_33.1 | ecosystem: Environmental > Aquatic > Marine > Oceanic | place: Canada: Western Arctic Ocean | collected 2017-10-01 | reverse complement strand
CACCAACCCGTCGATTCTTGCTTTTATCATCATCGGAAATAGGATTGGTCTTACCTTCTGATCGCACATCAATTTGACCTGATGGGATACCGTAGGTGATGGCCAATTCATTGGCGATGCGCTGTGCGCGTTCCATGCCTAAGTTGTAGTTGAAGTTCTCAGACCCTGCCTCGTCAGTGTGTCCAATCAACACAATTTGGCGATTGGGATCAGCCTTGACAGTGTTAACAATATCTTCAATCAAGCCCTTGCTCGAAGCCGTGTAGATGGTCGAATTGAATTCAAAACGAACTGTAGCGATCAGTGTCATGGTTGGCTCTTTCTCTACCACTTTCACCACCTCTTTGATGACCACTCGTTCAACGATGACGGTGTCAGTGATGGTGACAGTGTCTACGCGTGGCTGCAAGGCTTCGCGGTCAAGCATGCGTCGGTTTCTGCGTTTGCTAGTGTAAGGGTCCGGACTCCCTTCTGTGTTAAACTGGTAGCCAACCCCAAAAGTAGATCCGGCATAAAAACCATAGCTGGTCTGAATAATCCATGGACCTAGATGGTAGCGAATGCCAAGCTCTTTGCGCATGTGTAATTGCCCGCTGGCGTCGTTGTAGGCGGTGAAAGGATCCAACCCAGCATGCAATGAGATGGGCGTGTTGGTGCGAAAGGTCAATCCAACAGGGATGCGGAAATAGTAATCGGTTTGATCCTCGGAGAAGTAAACATTGGGTTTGAATTCCGGGCTCACATAAAAGCCTAGCCCGCCAAAGAGCTCATTGGCTGCGATATTCATCTTTCCAAAGGCACCGACTTCTGGATGATTGGCTCCCAAGCCAAGACCAATTTCCAATTTAGGGGCTTGGAATTGAGCGAAGGTGGCTAAAGCCATCAAGGTAAAAAGGGATGTGAAGAATTTTTTCATGGTGATTATTTGTTTGTAAACTATAACAAAGGTAAATGAAATCCAACCTTTGCAAAAGCAGGCGTCAGACCTTGAGTATGTTGAAGTCTGTTAAGTACACGCAGCGTTGGTTTACTTCGTTCGAAGCAGCCAAGCACCAGGCGTTGCTGATCTTGCTTTAACCAACACCTTGCTGGCTTCTGCCTGTGTGTTGTAAGGCCCTGCAAAGACACGGTGGAAGCCATTGCTGGACTGAATCATGTGAATGGATTCGCCCTTAAGGCTGGGTGAGTTCTTGTAGCGTTTAGCCAATGCTTCTGATTTGAAGCTGCCAATGACGACCAAGAAACCTTCGGTACGCATAGCTGTTGTGGCTGACCCATTCACACCTTCAGTGCCAGTGACTGATTGACCTGAAGCAATGAATGTCTCCAGAGAATCAGCATGTTGAATTGCCTCTGCAGCGAGTGACTTAGCCAACTCAACCTCATCCTCCAAGGCGACTTTTTCTTGCTTGCTAGCTTCTAACTGTTCACGAAGTTTTGGAAGCGCGCTGGCTTGTGTCTTGGATTTCTCAAGTGCTGTCAAGGTTTTTGATCGGTAGGATGACGGCAGGTTGATGCCCATCGTGAATGACAGCAAGTGGTCATCATAGCGCCCGATGCGATTGCCACCACCACCTGCGCCATCAATGCCGTCATCAAACATGAAATAGCGATAGTCAACGCCTGCGTAATAGTCGTTGTCCCCAGAAGGGAAGTTGTAACGAACAGAAACCCCCGCAGGCACTGCCATGCTTCCCCAGAAGCCATAGCCAGAGGCATTGAGGGGGTTGCTGCCAGAAGCGGTGGATTCCCATGTTTTAATCAAAGACAGACCCATGGTCAATCCGACTTTCAACGACCCGTTATCCAAGGCTTGAGTATGACCCAGGCCAAAGTGTGGAGAAAATCCTGCAGCGATCGTACTTGAGGCGCTGCCATTGGCTGCCAGGTAGTGGCCATCCATGCCAAACCTGAGGTAATAATTGTCAAAAAAGGGCAAATCCCAATTCGCATTGGCAAAAAGGTTCAGGCCATCAATGCCGCCTTCTTTAGCCCCCCAGCGGCCAAATGCACTTTCAGAGTCAGGCATGAAATAGGTGATCCCTGCACCCACAGAAGCTTTTGCAGGCCCTTGAGCTGATGACAGCAGCGTGAATCCAAGTAAAATCGCAAGGGTGAATGTGAACTTTCTCATCAGGGCTTTAGGTTTTCTTTGAATTTCAAATATACTGACTTTATGTCTTCACGTGAAAGAAGTTGTATTCCCTACCTTTGCAGCCCTTAAAATGCACGTTATGGAGATCTCCCTAAAGAAAGACAACAGCAACAACGCAACCCTATCTATCACCATGACTCAAGATGAGTACGTGGGCAAGGTTGACAAAGCGTTGAAAGACTATCGCAAGCGCGCCAATGTGCCTGGATTCCGTGTGGGCCACGCCCCGTTGTCAATCATACGTAAGCAGTATGAGGAGTCTGTTCGCGCAGATGAGGTGAATCGAATGCTTCAAGACAAGCTATTCTCCTATTTGCAGGATGAGAAATTGGACATTTTAGGCCAGCCCTTACCCGTTCAAGATCAAGTGGATTTCAGCGAAAGCAGCCATGTATTTGAATTTGAACTTGGACTCAGTCCTGAATTTGACCTCAACATCAGTGAGAAAGTTCGCTTGCCCCGCGTCAGCATACAAATTGAGAGCAAGGACATTGAGACTGAGGTTATGAACCTAAGAAAACGCTTTGGTCAAATGAGTGAGGTCGATGTGGCAGGTCCTGAAGATGTCTTCTTTGGCAGCTTCCAAGCAGTTGATAAAAAGGGTGTTCCTGTTGAGGGCATTGAGTCAAAAGACGGACGCTTCACCAATGATGTTGTGGACAGCCGTTATTTGCGCAAACCCCTAGCGAAAATCCAGACAGATGAGTCCTGTGAGGTTTACGCCAACAAGTATTTCAAAAAAGACTTTGATTTGGAGGCCATTCTAAAGCTTAGCCCTGAAGAAAAGGCGCTAAGCACAGGCATCTACACGTTCACTTTGAAGAACATCTACCATATCACCCCAGCAGAGATGGATCAGGAATTCTATGACAAGGTCTTTGGTGAAGGCAAGGTGAAGGAAGAGGCTGACATGCAAGAGCAAATTCGTGAGGAACTGGCTAAGGTCTATGACCGTGATGTGGATACCCATTTCTTCAATACAGCCACAGAACACTTGATGAAAACCAAAATGGCGTTGCCTGTTGATTTCTTGAAAAAGTGGATGACACAGTCTGGCGAAAATGCCATGTCAACTGAGGAGATGGAAGAAAACTGGACCAACTCAGAGAAGGGCATGCGCTGGCAGCTCATTGAGAACAAATTGGTGAAGGACCATCACCTGCATGTGCACAAGGAAGAGTTGGTTGCCTTCACGGTTAAGATGATCACGGTTCGCATGGCAGAGTTTGGCCAAGCCAATATGGGTCCTGAAGAGCTTGAAAAGATGGCCGCCAATCTATTGGAAGACCGCAACCAAGCAGAGCAGTTGTCAGAGCAATTGTTGCACGATAAAATGATGACTTTCTTCAAGTCCAACTTTGGCATCAAGGAAAGCAAGTCAAGCATTGCAGATTTCCGTAAATTGGTCCAGAAGAATAAATAAGCACCCCCTATGAATCACGGAAAAGAATTCAAGCGCTTTGCGCAAGGCCATCAAGGTATCAGTTCAATGCACTTGAACGACTATGTGGACAGTTCCATGACCCCTTACATCATTGAGGAGCGTCAAATGAATGTGGCACAAATGGATGTCTTTTCTCGATTGATGATGGATCGCATCATCTTTTTAGGCACAGGCATCAACGATCAAGTAGCAAACATTGTGCAGGCTCAGCTCTTGTTTCTAGAGTCAGTGGATCCCAAAAAAGACATTCAGATTTACATGAATAGCCCGGGTGGTTCGGTCCATGCAGGGTTGGGCATTTATGACACCATGCAGGTGATCAGCCCCGATGTAGCAACCATTTGCACAGGCATGGCAGCATCAATGGGCGCAGTTCTCCTTTGCGCAGGCACCAAGGGCAAGCGATCTGCATTGAAGCATTCAAGGGTGATGATTCACCAGCCAATGGGTGGAGCGCAAGGCCAAGCCAGTGATATGGAAATTACCTTGTTGGAAATCTTGAAGTTGAAAAAGGAGTTGTACCAGATCGTTTCTGAGCATTCAGGTCAATCGTTTGATCGTGTGGAAAAGGATTCAGATCGGGACTACTGGATGACATCAGAAGAGGCGAAAGCTTATGGCATGATCGATGAGGTTCTCACAAAAAAGGCTCAACGCAAGTCATAAATATGGCAGATCAGTGTTCTTTTTGTGGCAGACCAAAGGCTGAAGCTGGCCTGTTGATTGCTGGTCTCGATGCACACATTTGCGCATCTTGTGTAGATCAAGCTCATGGCATTTTAGAGGAGGAAACAGCCAAGGCTAAGCCTTCAACGGACTTGGATTTCACCTTGCCAAAGCCCAAAGAAATCAAATCCCACTTGGATCAATACATCATTGGTCAAGAGGAAGCGAAAAAGATTCTATCGGTGGCCGTTTACAACCACTACAAGCGCGTACTCAAGGGAACTGTCGATGATTTTGAAATCGAAAAGTCCAATGTCATGCTTGTGGGTGAAACGGGAACAGGTAAAACCTTGTTGGCCAGAAGCATCGCTCGCATGTTGAAGGTGCCCTTTGCCATTGTGGATGCCACGGTATTGACGGAGGCAGGTTATGTGGGAGAAGACGTGGAAAGCATATTGACCCGATTGATTCAGGCAGCAGACTACGATGTGGAATCCGCCCAGCGAGGTATCATTTTCATCGATGAAATCGATAAGATTGCCCGCAAAAGTGACAACCCATCCATCACCAGAGATGTATCTGGCGAGGGTGTACAGCAAGCCCTGTTGAAATTGCTTGAAGGCACGGTAGTCAATGTGCCACCCAAGGGTGGACGCAAGCACCCAGATCAGAAGTTCATTGAAGTGGACACAAGAAACATCCTGTTCATCGCAGGCGGTGCATTTGCAGGCATTGAACGACACATAGCCGGTCGCATGAACACGCAGGTTGTTGGGTACCATGGTGCAGAGCTTCGAGGCAAGATGGACAAGGAAAACATGTTGAAGCATGTCACGCCACAAGACCTCAAAAAATTTGGCCTGATCCCAGAGCTGATTGGCCGTATTCCGGTGTTAAGCTACCTGAACCCACTGAGTAGGGAAGCACTCCGTCGCATCCTGACTGAGCCAAAAAATGCCTTGATTACTCAATACAAACAGCTATTTGCCATGGATGGCATTGAGCTTGAGATTGAGGATGACGCCTTGGACGCCATGGTTGAACAAGCGATGGAGTACAAATTGGGAGCACGAGGCCTTCGAGGTATCTGTGAGGCTGTGTTGACTGAAAGTATGTATGAATTGCCTGAGAAGGTGTTGATACAGGCAAAAGATGTCAAGGCCAAGTTGGCAGAGACCGACGGCAAAAAAGCAGCTTAATCCCTTCGTTCCAATCGGATGAAGTCAAAAGCCACTGCATGGTGGTCATCAGCTGGGTGATGAACCCGGCTCACCTCAACAAAACCTTCATCGTAGGATGGGAACCAGGTGTCGCCTTGGTAAGCGGCATCAATGACAGTGATTTCCAAGGCATGGCAATAGGGCAATGCCAGTCGATAGATTTCGCCACCACCAACAATCCACACATCCTGGTCAATGGACTGAGCCGTTGCAATGGCAGCCTCCAGGGATGACACCACAGTCACTTTGTCAGCAGACCAATCAGTTTTCCTCGTGATGACGATGTTACTTCGCTTAGGCAAGGCACGGCCAACAGAATCAAAGGTTCGTCGACCCATGATGATTGGCTTGCCAAGGGTTTTAGCCTTGAAGTGCTTAAGGTCATCGGGTAGATGCCAGAGCAAATCATTGCCGCCACCAATCAGGCGGTTGAGATCATGGGCAACAATGGCAGTGATCATCGGTACATAGATTAAACGGCGACAGCGCCTTTAATGTGTGGGTGAGGATCGTAATCTGTGATGGCCATGTCTTCGTAGACAAAGTCAAAGATGGAGTTGACATCCATGTTGAGCACCAACCTTGGTAGTGGCCGGCAAGCTCTGCTGAGCTGCAGTTTCACTTGGTCCAGGTGATTGCTGTAGATGTGTGCATCGCCAAGGCTGTGGACGAAGTCACCAACGGCAAGACCCAAGTCATGCGCCATCAGGTGCACCAAAAGGGCATAGGAGGCGATGTTGAAGGGGACACCCAAGAAAATATCAGCTGAACGCTGGTACAGTTGGCAAGAAAGCTTGCCATCAGCCACATAAAACTGCATGAATGCGTGGCAAGGCGGCAGGGCCATTTGGTCAATGTAGCCAGGGTTCCAGGCAGAAAGGATGTGGCGTCGGCCATCGGGATTGCTTCGCAAGCCATCCATGACAATGCGCAATTGGTCAACCTCGCCATCAGGCCCGGGCCAATGTCGCCACTGGTGGCCGTAAACGGGCCCAAGCTCACCCCATTTCGCTGCAAAATTTTCATCCTCAGCAATGCGTGTGGCAAAGTCCCGGATGCTTTCGCCGCCAAAGGCATCAGATTTTTTGTAGATGGCGTAGGGCCAGTCATCCCAAATGCGAACGCCATGCTGACAGAGGTAACGAATGTTGGTGTCGCCTGCAATGAACCAAATCAATTCATGGGCGATGCTCTTCAAGTGCAATTTCTTGGTGGTCAGCAAGGGGAAGCCCTCTGACAGGTCAAAGCGCATCTGGTGACCAAACAGCGAGGTGGTTCCTGTCCCAGTTCGGTCGCCTTTTTCCACGCCTTTTGCTAAGACGTGTTCAATCAATTCATGGTACTGACGCATGGCTACAATTTAGGTTGGGCAATCAAATCAATGCGACAAAGCCGCAACCGTTACCCATAAGTTTTCAACCAATTCAGAGGATTAAACTCACCACCGTTGCGGTAAAGAGGGAGGCGATGGTTCCTGCCAATAAGGCTTTGAATCCCAAAGAGGCCAAATCCTTTCTGCGTGAAGGAGCCAGTGCGCCAATGCCACCGACTTGGATGCCAATGGAGGCGAAGTTGGCAAAGCCACAAAGGATGTAAACAGATAAGATCCTTGCCTTTTCACTGACGATTTGCCCATTGGCCATCAAGTCTTTCAACTGAACATAGGCATAGAATTCATTGAGGGAGGTTTTGATGCCAAGCAGCTGTCCCACCGCGGTGGCTTCTGCCCATGGCACACCCATCAACCAAGTCAAGGGAGCGAGAATCAGGCCGAATATGGCTTCCAAACTGAGGGAATCATAGCGACCATTGGTCATGTCACTCAACCAATCATTGATGCCAAACAATTGACCCAGTCCACTGCCGAGGACGCCATTGACTAGGGCAATCAATGCAGTGAACACCAAAAGCATGACGCCAACATTCACGGCCATTTTTAAGCCATCGGTGGTGCCTGTTGAAATGGCATCCAGCCAATTGGATTGCTTCTCCATGACCACATCTGCTGTGTCAGTAACGATCTCAGTTTCTGGTACTAGAATCTTTGCTGCTACAATGGCTGCAGGGGCGTTCATCACAGAAGCTGCAAGGAAATGTCTGGCATAAAATGCCTGGCTTTCAGGGTCTCCGTCACCAAGGTAGCTGATGTAAGTAGCCAGTACAGCACCAGCAATGGTTGCCATGCCACCAGTCATCAAGCAAAGCAGCTCTGACCGTGTCATTTTTGCGATATATGGCTTGATCATCAATGGGGCTTCCGTCTGCCCGACAAACACATTGGCAGCTAGAGCCACAGACTCAGCACCGGAGAGCTTCAGGCTTCGTTTCATCAACCAGGCAAAGACGGCAACCACGCGTTGCAGAATCCCGAAGTGGAACAGAACACTGGTGACGGCTGAGAAGAAAATGATGGTTGGCAGAATCTGAAAGGCGAAAATGAACCCAAAGCCGCCGTCAGCTGTCCCCAGACCACCAAACAAGAAATCGGCCCCCTCCCTTGAGAAGCCTAAGAGGCTAACAAAGCCTCGGCCAATGAAGTCAAATATGTTTGAAACCCAGGCCACCTCCAGTACGGCGTAGGCCAGGATCAATTGGATGCCAAGCCCTTTAGCCACAAGCTTCCAGTCGACGCGTTTTCTGCCTTCGCTAACTGCCCATAAAACCAACAGCATAAGGGATAGGGCAAGTAAGGGGCGTAGATAATCCATCAGGTAATGTTTCGTTGATTCATCTCGTCGCGTACTTGCGCTGCAAGCTCATAATTTTCGCGTTCGATGGCCAAATCTAACATCTTTTGCAGGGACTCCAGCGAAAGGCTGGATAAATCCTTGCTGGTGCCAAGTGTTTCACTTGATTTCAAAACAGTGGAGGTGCTGTGCGATGTGCCGGTCAGGGCAGCGGTATCCATCACGGCCTTGCTAGCGAAAATGGGGCAATCACTGCGAATGGCTAGTGAGATGGAATCTGAAGGGCGAGCATCCATGGACAGGTCCTCTCCATCGTGTTTGATGAAGACCATTTTTGCATAAAACACGCCATCTTCAATGCGGTGAATGATGACATGCTTCAATGAGATGGCGTGGGCGCCTAAGACAGCGTGAAACAAATCATGGGTCATGGGCCTTGGAGAGACGATGCCCGGATCCATGGCCATGGCAATGCTCTTAGCCTCAAAGGCTCCGATGATGATGGGCAATTTCTGCTCACCATCCAGGGAGGTCAGTATCAGTGCGTAGGCATTGGAAGGGTGCTCACTGTTGGTGAGTCCTTTAATGGCCAATTGAATGAGGTCCATAGCCCCTAATGTAAAGAATCTCCAGCGTTAAGCGAAGTGCTTTTTCAGCGCTTCAGTGAGCTTAGGCACAACCTCAAAGGCATCCCCCACCACACCATAGTCAGCTGCCTTGAAAAAAGGAGCTTCAGGGTCGATGTTGATGGCTACAATGACCTTTGATCCACTCACGCCTGCAAGGTGCTGAATAGCACCAGAAATGCCAATGGCGATATACAATTGTGGATTGATCTGAATGCCAGTTTGACCCACATGTTCGCTGTGCGGACGCCAGCCGATGTCACTCACAGGCTTGGAACAAGCAGTGGTCGCACCTAATACGGTGGCCAACGCTTCAACCATGCCCCAGTTCTCAGCGGCTTTCAGGCCACGACCAGCAGACACCACACGTTCAGCTTCAGGCAAAGGAATGCTGCCACTGACCACGGTTTCCTCGCCAGGAACAGCAAGGGCTGTGCCTGACATGCCTGCGCTGTGAAGATTGCCAGCACCAGGACTGACCTCTGTCATGCCTATGGCGTTAGGTATCAAGGTGAGTACGGTTTGTGCTGCGTTGCTGGCACAGATTTCTAAACCCTTGGAAGAAAAAGCTGATCGCTCCACAGTCAAGGGAGACATGCTCTCAGGCAAGGCAATCACTTGAGAAATGGCAGCGGCATTTGCCTTGATGGCAAGAATGCCAGCAAGGGCCTTGCCATTGGATGTGCCGCCAATCACCAGGGCCTTGGCGCCATCTTTCTGAGCAATGTCAGCCATGGTGCCTGCAAAGGCATGGGGCTCAAAGGAACCAGCATCACTGACATGAATGATGTTTTCAGCACCATGAGTTGCCAATTCTGAGGGGTTGTCACATGCGCCCATGACAAGGGCTGTGCAATGACTGCCAGCCATTTGGGCGCAAGAAGCACCGTAGCGAACTGCTTCAAATGTGGATTTTTTAAATTGACCTTTCCAGGTCTCTGCAAATACCAATACCATGATTAAATAACTTTAGCGTCTGTGTGAAGTTTGCTGACTAAGCTTTCCATGTCGTCAGCGTCAATGAGTTGAACCGCGGCCTTGGTCTGTGGTTTTTTGAATGATTGTGCAGCGCTGAGAGCCTCAAGGCCATCAACGGATACCACAGTTAATGGCTTCTTGCGTGCCATCATGATGCCGCGCATGTTAGGGATGCGAAGTTCAGACTCAAGGACCAAGCCTTTTTTGCCAGCAATGACTGCGGGTAGGTTGGCAGTCACAGATTCCTTGCCGCCATCAATTTCTCGGAGGGCGGTGATGGCTGACCCGTCAAATTCAAGCCCAATGCACGCATTCACAAAGGGGGCGTTCAGCAAGGCAGCCAATGCGCCAGGAACGATGCCGCCATTGTAATCGATGGATTCTTGACCACAAAGGATGAGGTCATAAGACGCGTCGTTAATCGCTGTTGCAATCGCTTTTGCGACCATGATGGGGTCCGTGGGCTCCGCATCCAGGCGAATGGCGTCATCAGCACCTATTGCCAGCGCTTTTCGCATGGTTTGTTCCACGGAAACATCGCCCATGGTGATGATTGTGACGCTTCCTCCATGGGTTTCTTTCAAGTTGAGTGCCTTGCTTAGCGCAAATTCATCGTAGGGGTTAATCACGAATTGTAGCCCAGATTTGTCAAGCTGGCTACCATCTGAGGTAAAAGCGATCTTGGACGTTGTGTCCGGAACATGGCTTATGCAGACCAATATCTTCATGCGGAATCATTTTCTGTTAGAGTCAATTCTCTAACCTGATGCAAATTTACTGCGGATATCTTATTTTTGCGCCCCCAATTAGTAGATAATAACATGGCAATTATTCAATTCAGAGAAGCAGTCGCTCAGGCAATGAGTGAAGAAATGCGTCGCGATGAGACCATTTACCTATGTGGTGAAGAGGTTGCCGAGTACAATGGAGCCTACAAAGCATCCAAAGGCATGCTGGATGAATTTGGCGCGAAGCGTGTCATTGACACCCCAATTGCAGAGCTTGGATTCACAGGGATCTCTGTTGGTGCTGCCATGAATGGCCTGCGACCCATCGTGGAGTTCATGACATTCAATTTCTCCATGGTGGCCATTGATCAGATTATCAACAACGCAGCCAAGCTTTACCAGATGTCTGGTGGTCAATTCAATATCCCTATCGTTTTTCGTGGCCCGACAGGCTCAGCTGGCCAACTTGGCGCCACCCACTCTCAGGCTTTTGAGTCATGGTATGCTAACTGTCCCGGCTTGAAGGTGGTTGTTCCCTGCAACCCCTATGATGCCAAAGGCCTGCTAAAAAGCGCCATTCGCGACAATGATCCCGTCATTTTCATGGAGTCAGAGCAGATGTACGCTGACAAGATGGAGGTGCCTGAACAGGAGTACACCTTACCTATTGGCGTGGCAGATATTAAGCGCCATGGCAAAGACGTGACCATTGTATCCTTTGGAAAAATCATCAAATTGGCACAAGAAGCAGCTGAGAGATTGGCTGAAGAAGGCATTGATGTTGAGATTATTGACTTGAGAACAGTTCGACCTATTGACTACGACACCGTCATTGACTCAGTTAAGAAAACCAACAGGCTCGTATGCCTGGAGGAGGCTTGGCCTTTGGGAAGTATCTCAACGGAGATTGCTTACATGGTTCAAAAGCGCGCTTTTGATCACCTGGATGCACCCATTGTTCGACTCACCACTGCAGACACACCGGCTGCCTATGCACCAACCTTAATGGAAGCCTTCCTCCCTAGTGTGGATGGCGTTATCAAGGCCGTGAAGGACGCCATGTACCTCAATTCATAAACCAAAACCCCGACCCTAGCGGGTCACTAATTCTATCAATATGACTATTCAATGGATCGCACCTATGCTTGGAATATTTGGCCTTTTGGTCATGATTTTTAAAGCAATTTGGGTCAATAAACAAGACGCAGGTGATGAGAAAATGCAAGAAATTGCTGGCCATATTGCTCGTGGAGCTCTGGCCTTTTTGCGTGCCGAATGGCGCGTGCTAACCATCTTCTCAGTCATTGCAGCGGCATTGCTTGCATGGTCTGCAGGGTTGGAAAAGGTTGCATTTGAAGGCCATTGGATCATTGCTGTAGCCTTTTTGATTGGTGCCTTTTTCAGTGCATTTGCTGGTTGGGTCGGCATGAACATCGCTACCAAAGCGAATGTTCGCACCACACAAGCTGCAAGAACTTCCCTACCTAAAGCCTTGAGCGTTTCCTTCAATGCGGGTGCTGTTATGGGATTGGGCGTCGCAGGATTGGCTGTGCTTGGCCTAGGTGTTCTCTTCATCGTTTTCACAGACATATACGCAGACATGCACCAAGCCCTTACGGTTCTGGCCGGTTTCTCTTTGGGTGCTGAATCCATTGCCCTTTTCGCCCGTGTGGGTGGAGGTATCTACACCAAGGCCGCTGATGTAGGCGCTGACTTGGTAGGTAAAGTTGAAGCAGGCATTCCTGAAGATGATCCTCGCAACCCAGCGACCATCGCTGACAATGTGGGTGACAATGTGGGTGATGTTGCCGGTATGGGCGCTGACCTGTTTGGCTCCTATGTTGCCACCATCCTTGCCACCATGGTTTTAGGTAATGAGGTGACTTCAGTTGACAATTTTGATGGCTTAGCGCCAATCCTTCTTCCCATGCTGATTGCAGCCATGGGCTTGGTGTTCTCTATTGCGGCTACATTCTTGGTCAAGATCAAAGGCGAAAACTCATCAGTTCAAGCGGCGTTGAATCGCGGTAATTGGGGGTCCATCATTTTGGTAGCCATTGGTTCTTACTTCTTGGTTGACTATGTGCTTCCAGCAGAGATGACCTTCAATCGCGGTGATTTAGCAATGACATCAGCAGGCGTTTACTACGCTATCCTAACTGGCTTGGTTGTTGGCGGTTTGATGTCCATCATCACGGAGTACTACACGGCCATGGGTCGCCGTCCGGTGAATAACATTGTGAACCAATCGGGCACAGGGCACGCTACTAATATCATTGGTGGTCTAGCTATGGGCATGGAGTCTACGGTACTTCCCATCCTTGTATTGGCAGGAGGCATTTATACTTCTTTCCACTTTGCTGGACTCTACGGTGTTGCTATTGCAGCAGCAGGCATGATGGCCACAACGGCCATGCAACTTGCTATCGATGCCTTTGGACCAATTGCTGACAATGCCGGTGGTATTGCTGAGATGAGTGGTCTCCCCAAGGAAGTGCGCAAGCGGACTGACAACTTAGATGCGGTTGGTAACACAACAGCTGCTGCAGGTAAAGGTTTTGCTATTGCCTCAGCTGCATTGACTGCCTTAGCTCTGTTTGCTGCCTATGTAGGTATTGTTGGCATTGAAGGCATTGACATTTTTAAGGCAGATGTCTTAGCTATGCTCTTTGTTGGCGCTATGATCCCATATATCTTTTCTTCATTGGCTATTGCCGCTGTTGGCCGTGCAGCCATGGAAATGGTTAAAGAAGTGCGTCGCCAGTTCAAGGAGATTCCTGGTATCATGGAAGGTACAGCAACACCTGAGTATGAAAAATGTGTGGCTATTTCAACTGAGGCTTCTATCCGTGAAATGATTGCCCCTGGCGCCATTGCACTGCTTTCACCCATCATCATTGGCTTCACCTTTGGTGCAGAGCCTTTGGGTGGTTTGCTTGCAGGTATCACCGTGAGTGGTGTCTTGATGGGCATGTTCCAAAACAATGCCGGTGGCGCTTGGGACAACGCAAAGAAATCTTTTGAGCAAGGTGTTGAAGTGGATGGCAAGATGGAGTACAAGGGTTCAGAGGCTCACAAGGCATCTGTTACCGGTGACACTGTTGGTGACCCTTTCAAGGACACGTCAGGTCCGTCCATGAACATCTTGATTAAGCTGACATCCATTGTCGCCTTAATCATTGCCCCATTTCTTATTGTTGAAGGCAACATGGCGCAGGATGGTCACGTGGATCACGCAACTGAGTTGGTTGATCAGGCAGGCCAAGATCACGCTGATCATGACCATGCCGCGGTAGCTGATGAGGAAGCGCATGCTTGTGAGCCAGGATGCACCAAGGCTTGTTGCGCTGACAAGACAGCGACTTCAGAAGCAGCTCATGTCTGCACAGAAGCTTGCGATGAAGCAGGCAGTGAATGCCCGCATCACGGCTAGGCCAAACGCTTTTCAATAAAAAACCCCGACCGCAAGGCCGGGGTTTTTTTGTGCGTTGATGCAACGATGGTATTAGAACAGTCCGTTGATTTGAGCATCAATCTTTTCAATGACTGAGGCAAGATCTTCGGGGTTGCCGGGGATGTCGCAGCCGTCCACATCAATGATCAATAATTTGCCTTTGTCATAGCCTTTGACCCATTCGTTGTAGCGCTCATTGAGGTTTTTCAGGTAGTCCAAGCGAATGGAGTTTTCATAAGAACGACCACGCTTTTGGATTTGTTCAACAAGGGTTGGAACAGATGCCCGCAAGTAGATCAGCAAATCTGGTGGCTTGATGAACTCTTGCATCAATTCAAAGAGATCTTGGTAGGTGTTGAAATCACGAGCAGACATCAAGCCCATGTCATGCAGGTTAGGTGCGAAGATTTTTGCGTCTTCATAAATGGTTCGATCTTGAACGACATCCTCGCCAGCTTGACGGATGTGGTGGATTTGATCAAAACGGCTGTGAAGAAAAAAGACCTGTAGGTTGAATGACCAACGCATCATGTCTTCATAGAAGTCATTGAGGTAGGGGTTGTTGTCAACCGCTTCAAAATGTGGTTTCCACTTGTAATGCTTTGCCAGCAAAGTGGTCAATGTTGTTTTACCCGAGCCAATGTTACCCGCAATCGCTATATGCATGTCCCAAATTTAAGTCATGCAAATGCAAGAAGCGCATCCATGAGGTCCCGATTTTGCGATAATCGTGGCACCTTGTTTTGCCCCCCCAATTTCCCCTTGGATTTTAGCCAGTCATGAAAGCAGCCAGCCCTTGCTACGGTGATGACAGGAGCCTTGAGTACCATGTCCTTGTATCGCTTGGCTTCATAGTCTGAGTTCAAGCTTTTCAATGCTTGGTCCAGTGATAACTTGAAGCTATCCAGATTACTTGGGGCTTGACGGAACTCAATGAGCCATTGGTGGGCACCCTGATCGCTCTGGCTCATGAAAACGGGGGCAGCACTGTAGTCAACGAGCCTCGCGCCAGTGGCTTCACAGGCGATGGCCATTGCCTGCTCTGCGTTGTCAATCATCAGCTCTTCACCAAAGGTGTTGATGAACAGCCGCGTGCGGCCGACCACAACCAGACGGTAGGGCGCCAGTGAAACAAAGCGGATGCTGTCCCCTAGAATGTAACGCCACAGCCCGCCATTGGTGCTGATGACTAAAGCATAGGTTACGCCAAGCTTGACCCCCTCCAGGGGAATGCATGTCGAATGCCGCCCTTGAAATTCCTTCATCGGGATGAATTCGTAAAAGATGCCTTGATTGAGCATCAAGAGCATGCCTTCTTCCCCCAGCTGATCTTGCATGGCAAAGAACCCTTCAGAAGCATTGTAGGTCTCCATCAGGTTGATGCCTGATTGAGGTAGGATGTCAGCGAATGGGTCTTTGTATGGCGCATAAGAGACCCCGCCATGCGCAAAGAGTTCCAAATTAGGCCAGACCTCATCCAAGCGTTCTGCACCAGTGATTTCAAGGACACGTTGCATCAGAACGAGCATCCAGGAAGGCACCCCAAAAAGTGAGGTGACATCTTCCTTGACCACATGCTGTGCCATCTTTTCCAGTTTGGCCTCCCACTCATCCATCAACGCGATATCTATGGGAGGGGTGGAGCGCCAATTCGCCCAAAAAGGTAAATTCTGCATCATGATGGCAGACAGGTCGCCATAGTAGGAACCTTCTTGCAGGCTGCTCATGCGTGATGATCCGCCCAGCTTCAATGAGAGTCCATCTAAAAGGCGGCTGGAATGCACTTGACTGAAATAAACAGCAACCAAATCCACACCAGCAGCTATGTGACATTCCTCCAGGGATTCACGACTCATGGGGATGAATTTGCTTTTTGTACTTGTGGTGCCGGAGCTTTTTGCAAACCATTTGATGTCGCCAGGCCACAGCAAGCCTTGCTCGCCCTTCATGGTTCGCTCTACCCAAGGCAAGAGGCTATCGTAGTTAACCAAGGGGACCTGCGCACAGTAATCGGCATAAGTTATGTAGCTCGTCACTCCAAAAGACTGGCCATAGGCGGTCTGTGAGAGGGCTGTCATCAACTCATGAAACACCTTCTTCTGCATGTCAAAGGGCAAGGATGCCATGCGGTCAATACCCTCCATGCGCGACTTCAGTCGCCAAGTCATAAGATCGGTGATGGGGGAGAATGACACGGGCTTACCTTTAGTCTCACAAGATACAATCATGATCATTGAAGGCCCACTCACTAAAATCACCAATGGATTGCAGGATCCAGTTCAGGCATACCTCAATATTGGCAAGGATTTAGTCCATCTCAATGCGTTAATTGGCAAGACCATCAAGGTGAAATCAACAGGGTTCTCTACCTGCAAAGCCTGCAAGAGACAACGTGATGAGCCCTTGTTTCGCATGGGGTTTTGCAAGCCCTGTTTTTTTGAGAGCCCCATGGCTGGAGATTTCATTTTGCATCCGGAAAAGAGCATGGCCCATACCGGAAAAGTTGACAGGGATCTCAAGATTGAGTCAGACATTCAGCTTCAACCCCACACAGTTTACATGGCAGACTCAGGCCAGGTTAAGGTGGGGGTCACGGCTGGAAACAAACCCTGGAATCGTTGGATGGATCAGGGTGCCAGTGCAGGAAAAATATTAGCCATCACAGACAACCGCTACGAGGCGGGGATGATTGAGGTTGCCTTGAAAGCCCATTACAGTGACAAGACCCATTGGCGAAAAATGCTGCAAGGGAATCGATCAGAGCAAAGCTTGCATGAGGTGACCGAAGGCGCAAAAAAGCATGTTCCCGATGAACTCATTCAGTTCATTCAGGCTGATGGCCATGAAAGTCAAATCAAGTATGATATGCCGGAGCAACTCCCCAAGCTCAACTGGATCAAGCTCAATGGCACGGTGACCCTGGAGGATGAGTTGATTGGCCTTAGAGGGCAGTACCTGGTGTTCAAGTCAGGCCTGGCATGGAATGTCAGGGGCCAAGAGGGCTTGGAGGTTGAGATGAGTTGGTGAGCCGGGCTTTATCGGCAATCAGCAAGGCGTTAGATCCAGCCTACAACTTGATGGGGTTCCATCTGGCCTGAATGCCTTGCATGGCTTCCAACTCTTCCAAGGATTCAGCAAGCTGACTCAAACCTTGATCCATCCATTGACTGGTCATGCTAAAGATGCTGCTGAATTGTGACAGCGGGCTGGTAGAGGCCTTGTAGGTGGTGATGCGGTAGTCTGTGAGCTCTGCCAGATTTGCAGCGGTCTCAATGGCAGCAAGCAGGCCGCCATGTTGGTCAATCAGGTCCAACTGCTTTGCCAAGGATCCACTGTAAACCCGTCCCCTCGCAAGGCTGTCAACGGTTGATCTTGGAAGGTTCCTGCCTTCTGCCACCACGTTCTTGAATCGGTTGTACCCATGGTCCACTTGGCGTTGCAAGAGTTGTTGTTCCAAGTCTGTGGGTGCTCTGTCAATCTCAGGGAATGTGGCAAAAGGATGACTACCTACCACTTCCTGATTCAGGCCAAGGGTGTTGTTGAGCAGGTCTTCTGCCGTGAAAAACAACCCAAAAATGCCAATCGAACCGGTGATGGTCATGGGCTGTGCCATCACGACATCAGCTGGCATGGCCAAGTAATAGCCTCCCGATGCGGCTACATCACCCATGGATACCACCACGGGCAGTTTCTCCGCCAGCCGTTGAACATCATGCCAGATGTGGTCAGAGGCCAATGCTGAACCGCCGCCGCTATTGACTCTGATAACAACTGCTTTTGTTCGCTTGCTTTTGATCAATCGATCAATGGCTTTTTTCATGCCCCCATCACTGATGACATCGGTGCTGCCGCTGCCATCCACGATGTTGCCTTCTGCGTATAAAACCGTTACACGGTCTCTAGAAACCGGTTGATCCAAGGCGGTGAGGTAATCCTCTGTGCTCACCGTGTGCTCGTTAAGACCGATGCCATGAAGGCTATCTGCGTGACTGATCCATTGCGTGGGGTAGAGGCTGTGATCAGCCTGAATGAAACCATAGGTCACAGCATCCTCAGCTGTGAGTAAAGGCTGTTCATTCGCAGCAGTCTCAAGGGTTTCGTTCCCTAAGGGTTGATTGATGGATGACCAGAGATCATTTTGCAGTTGCTTGATTTGAAGGGTCTGTGCCTCAGACATGTGCTGGCGAATGAAGGGCTCACCGGCACTTTTGAATGTGTTGTCGCTGCCGCGAATCAAATGAGCTTTGATGCCCAATTTATCCAGCATGCCCTTGTAATAAGTCACCTGACTTCCCAAGCCCTGCCACTGAATGAAACCAGCTGGACTGAGGTAGATGTCCTCTGCCACGGAAGCGATGTAGTAGGCTTTTTGTGAGTAAACCTTGCCGGTGGCAATGATGGTTTTGCTTTGCGATAGGGAGTCCAAGGCTTCTCGAAGCTCACTGGCACTGGCCCACCCCATCATGGGTGATCCAACCTTGAGATGAATGGCCTGAATGCGATCATCTGTGGCTGCGGCCTTCAAAGCGAGCATGGTGTTGCCAAGGGACTGTGGCACAGGTTTGTTTAGCAAGTCTGAAATCATGCCCATCAAGGGGTCAACAGGCTTGTCTTGCCACTCACCATCAAGGTCAATAACCAGAACATGTTCATCGGAAAGGTCAACTTTTTGGCTTGACTCAGCCATGGAAGCTGCCCCAACAAGAGCCATGATGCCAATCAAGACAAGTAAGAAAAAGGCAAAAAAACTGCCTAAAAAGGCAATAAAGAAATTTTTCATCGGAAGTTCGCAATTAGAATGGTAAAGCTAAGTCACACATCAGGCACAATGCACGCATTGTTGCTCTTGGGAAGCAACAAGGGGGACGCCTATGCATTGCTTCAATCAGCGATCGGCTCATTGTCAGCAGAGATGGCTTTGGTTGAGAAGGGATCGGTATACCAGACAGCGGCATGGGGCTTTGAAGGGCCACCCTTCCTCAATCAGGTCATTGAGGTGCGATTCAAAGGCAGTGCCCATGCCCTTTTAGCTGCCTGTTTAGCCATTGAGGTCGAGCATGGACGTGTCAGGAATCCTGCTGTAGAAGGTTACGAAAGTCGCAGTATGGATATAGACATCCTTCTGATTGCCAATGAGGTAGTGGATAGTGAAACCTTGAAAGTGCCCCACCCACGCATGCTTGAGCGACGCTTTGTGATGATGCCGTTGGCGGAAAAGTGGTCATCATGGACGCATCCACTGAAGAATCAACACATTGCAGCGCTTTTCCTTGCGTGCAAAGATGAAATTGACGTAGATTTGTGGGAGAATTTAAACACATTCAAAGCATGAAATATGTATTGATGGGCGCTGCCGCCCTCGCATTGGCCTCTTGTGGTCAGATTAAGGATCTTGAAGAGCAGGTTGCTTCATTGCAAGACAAAATGGTAACGGTACAAGCTGACGCTGACCAAGATGGCGTTTCTGACGCATTGGACCAAGAAGCCAACACCCCTGCTGGTGCTTTGGTTGATGGTTCAGGTCGTGCACTTGACCTTGATGGTGACGGTATTCGCCACGAGTTAGACGTGAATCCGTTCACCCAAAAAGGTGCTCGTGTTGACGCATCTGGCCGTAAAATTGATAGCGATAGCGATGGCGATGGCGTCATGGACTCTAATGACCAGGAAAAGAACACCCCTGCAGGTGCTTTGGTGAACTTCCAAGGCAAGAAGATTGAAGGAACTGTGACTGCTAGCGTAGCTGAGGCATTCATTCCTGAGGTTCACTTTGCATTGAACAGCGTGACTGTTACGGCTGCTGATGAAGATCAATTGGCTTCTGTAGCTAAGATGCTCAAGAACAACCCTAGCTTGACCCTTCAAGTTGTTGGCCATGCTGACAAGAGTGGTTCTGAAAAGGTGAACATCCGCATTGGAGAGCGCCGCGCTAAGTCTGTTGTTCGCGTATTGAACAAGGTCTACGGCATTTCTGATGCTCGCCTTCAGGTGGTATCAAAAGGTGAGTCTGAGTTGCTTTCTTCAAGGAATGCACACAACCGCCGCGTTGAATTCCGCTTTGTGAAATAAGCCTCAACCGCATTGACATTGAACCCGAGGGAAGCCTCGGGTTTTTTTATGCCTATTTATCTAAGGGTGCTTAAAGTTTCCGGTAGCGCCTCGCCACTTCCCACAACACGGCGCCACCACAGACACTGACATTGAGGCTGTGCTTGGAGCCAAACTGAGGAATCTCCACAGCGCCGTCACAGGCGGCCATGGCCATTTCAGAAACGCCGTCCACTTCATTCCCGAAAACCAATGCGATGCCACCTTGGGGGCATGGAAGGTCTTGGAGTTGAATGGCCTCATCAGCTTGTTCCACAGCAAGGACCAACAGGCCCTTGTCTTTTGCTGCTTGAATCGCAGATAAGGCATCCTCGTGACCATCCCATGGCAGGGAAAGTTGTGCCCCAAGGGCAACCTTATCAACTTGCTTGTGGGGCGGTCGAGCGCAGTAGCCACAAAGGGAGATGCCACTCATTCCAAAGGCATCACAGGTTCGGAATAAGCTTCCCACATTGTGGGCTGAACGCAGGTTCTCTAGAATGACCCAAATAGTTGGCCGTTCAGCTTGTGAATAATCTGCAGGTTGGAGCCGTTGCAGTTCGGCATTTAAGCGTTTGCGCATGGTTATATTCGCAAAGGTAAGTCTCCAAAAACCTGATGCCGTGGCAAAGACAAAGAAAGTCACCCCTTTGATGGTACAATTCAATGCGATGAAAGCTGAGCATCCTGAGGCGCTCTTGCTTTTCCGGGTGGGTGACTTTTATGAAACTTTTGGTCAAGATGCTGTGAAGGCAGCGAAAACCCTGGACATTGTTTTGACCAAACGAAGCAATGGCGCGGCAGCTGACCTTGAGCTGGCTGGCTTCCCTTACCACGCTTTAGACACCTATCTACCCAAGCTTGTCAGGGGCGGACACAAAGTGGCAATTTGTGAGCAATTGGAAGATCCCAAGGGCGTCAAAGGCATTGTAAAACGAGGCGTGACAGAAGTGATCACTCCAGGTATTGCCCACCATGAAGGCTTGCTTTCAGCCCGTTCAAACAACTACCTCGCCTGCATTCATTTGGATGGCAAGCAGGCAGGCCTGGCCTTGATGGATGTTTCCACTGGGGAGTTCCACGTCGCAGAGGGCAGCCTGGCGGACATCGATCGATGGATGCAGAGTTTCACGCCCAGTGAATGCATCATCAATCGAAGGGATCCCCGTGCAAGAGATTTTGTAGGCAGAGCTAGCCCATCCACCTTGGATGACTGGGCTTTTGCACACAGGCACGCGCACAAGCAGCTCAGCAGCTTGTTGAAGGTATCTTCCCTCAAGGGTTTTGGGATGGACGGCAAGCCATTGGCAGTGATTGCTTCAGGTGCCTTGATTACCTACCTCAAGCAAAGCTGCTACGATGACTTAAGCCACGTGACCTCGGTCCACGTCTTACGGGTCGACAGCCATTTATGGATGGATCGATTCACGGTGCGCAACCTGGAACTCCTGTACCCCAGCAATCCAGAAGGCACGCCGTTGGTTGAGGTGTTGGATGATTCCGTGACAGCTATGGGGGCTAGGATGATGCGCCATTGGCTGGCTCTGCCCTTGGTGGACATCGATGCCATTGCAATCCGACAAGCAGCAATTGGTGCGGCACTGACCATGGACCGAGATGAGCTCAAGGATGGCTTGCGTCAAGTGCATGACTTGGAGCGCATGGCCACAAGGCTTTCAACGGGAAGGATTGGGCCTAGAGAATTGTTGAGGCTTGTTCACTCACTCAAAGCGGCTGAAACAGTTGCTGGATTGCTCAATGGTGAAGATGCCTGGCTGCCCTACCTGGAAGCCTTGGATTGCTTGCCATCATGGCGCAAGGAGGTGAATGCCCTCATTGACCAGGAAGCCCCATTGCTGCTGTCAAAAGGCGGTGTTATCGCGTCAGGCGCCCATGAAGAGCTAGATCATCATCGCAGCTTGAAGACCAACGCAAGAGGTATCCTCAATGACATCGTGGCAAGAGAAATTGAGGCCACGGGTATCAGCAGTTTGAAGGTGGCGTTCAACAATGTCTTTGGCTACTTCTTGGAAGTAAGAAACAGCCACAAAGACAAAGTGCCTGAATCCTGGGTCAGGAAGCAGACCCTTGTCAATGCAGAACGCTACATCACAGAAGAACTCAAGGTGCTTGAAACAGCCATTTTAGCTGCCGATGGACACATTGCCAGCTTGGAGCAAGAGCTTTATCAGGGCTTGATTCAGCGATCGCAAGGTCATGTTCCCGCAATTTTGAAGGCAGCCAGGCAAATCGCTGCCATGGATGTGTTGGTCGGGCTTGCAGATCAAGCAGCTCGCCATCACTGGGTGAAGCCAGTCATGCATGCTGACCGCCATTGGGAGGTGATTGATGGCCGACATCCAGTGATTGAAGCCTGCCTGCCTGAGGGCGAGTCCTATGTTCCCAACACGGTGATCCTGGACGCTGATGGGCAAAGAGAGTGGATCCTTACAGGGCCAAACATGAGTGGTAAATCTGCCTTGCTTAGACAAACAGCCATTCACAGCATCATGGCGCAAATGGGCAGTTATCTCCCCGCAAAATCCGCCACCTTGCCATTGATGGACCGTTTGTTTGTGAGGGTTGGCGCCAGTGACAACATCAGCGGCGGAGAATCCACCTTCATGGTTGAAATGTCGGAGACAGCAAGCATATTGCACGGCTTGTCAGAGCGGAGCTTGGTCTTGCTTGATGAAATAGGCAGGGGGACGGCGACCTATGATGGCGTGAGCATTGCGCAGGCCATTGCAGAATACCTGCACAACCACCCTTTCAAGCCATTGACCCTGTTTGCCACCCACTACCATGAGCTCAATGAACTAGCTGATCACCTGCCCCACATCGCCAATTGGCATATTGCCATCAAAGAGGAGGGTGATCGCATCATCTTTTTGCGTCAGCTGATGGAAGGTGGCTCCAATCACAGCTTTGGTATCCATGTGGCTCAGATGGCAGGCTTGCCAAAGCCAGTTGTCTTGCGCGCTGCAGATGTGTTGAAGTCACTTGAGTCTCAGCGAGGCCATGATCAGCCTATTGCAGCTGAAATTTCCCCCGGTTACCAACTGTCGTTGATTCAGTTGGAAGACGAGCATACTAAGGCTTGGAAGCAGGAATTGAGCGGCTGTAATCCCAATGAATTGACGCCCATGGAGGCATTGTTGATGATTCAGCGATGGAAGGAGCTCTATGGTGAGTCCGCAGATTGATGCGGGTTTATCAACAGCAGATTTGGGTCTAAAGTTTCCCCTGAGTTCCTTGATGGACCTAACAAATTTTACATATCTTTGTCGCCCACTGCGAAAGTAGCTCAGCTGGTAGAGCACGACCTTGCCAAGGTCGGGGTCGCGAGTTCGAATCTCGTCTTTCGCTCAAGAATCAACCGGCACGTTATGCGTGCCGGTTTTTTTATGCCTTGAACGCAACAAAAAAAATCGGCCTTTTGAGCCGATTTTTTTAATGTTGCAGTGGAAATATCAATGCTGAATCACAACACGCATGCTTCGTTGGTCGTCGCCTGTTGTCAACCTTACAATGTAGAGGCCACTGTTCAAGCCCTCAACGTTCATGGTAACTTGATCCTTGCGGCTTTCAGTTCGCGCAACCACTTGACCCAATGCATTGATCAACTGAATGGTGGTCAAGCTGCCTTGAGGCAATTGGATGGTTAAAATGCTAGATGCAGGGTTAGGGTATGCTTCAAGAACCCTATCAGTTGGCTCTTCAAGGCCAATGGTGCAAGCCACAATGTCTGCAAGATCTCTTGGAAATATTTGGTAACCACTGTCATAAGGAGAAGAAGGATCGTATTGACCGCCGACACCCGTGACGTTTTGGTAGCCGGTAGGGGCAGCGTAGGCGTACCAATCACAAACGTCATCGATGCGCATCCAGTAGTTGTTGGTGCCGTCGGTGAGCTCCACATTGAATCCTGTTCCGCTTTGTGTCCACTGATTGGGGTCAACCAAAGTGACGCACTGCAAAGTGATCAGCTGCGATTCTGTGTTTTCATTCAATGCAGTTACGGGGGTGGCAGTTGGCTGGGTGGCACCCTGTGCAATGAGGTAAATGCTATCGGGAACGAATTCAAGCAGGCCATTGTATTGAGCAACTTCACCAAAAACATGGATTGAATCACCCTGGGTGGAAGAGTAGCTGTCAACATCATTCGTTGAATAGATCATGATACCACCAGTGCCATCGTCAATGTGAATCTGATAGCCAGTAGATCCAAAGAAGTCAGGCGTGAAAACCACACCGGAAATTGCTGCTTTCGAACCCAAACTGTCTGCAACGCCTGAGCTATTGATGCCGCGAATCTGACTGATGCTGCGCGCTGGGTAGTATGTGGGGCCACCGCCGCCACCGCCGCCACCGCTACCGCCGCAAGCGCTACTATGGCTACCGAGGTAAGTGAAGGTGTTTTGTGGGCTAACATCCCATTCGCCTGCACCTATTGCCCAGTTGGTCTGGCCTGTTTGCACAGTGGCCTTTCGTACCAAGGTGAATTCCTTGGTTGCGCCGCTACCGACCGCCCAGCTGGTGCCAGGATCGGTGCCAACGATGCCTATGATGTCTAAGGTATCCGTGTTTTTAAACAGAACAATGGCGTCATCACCATTGAACCAGGTGACGCCTGAGGTGGTGTCAGACACACTTAAAATACTGGGATCAGCACTTGAGTTAGCGATCACATAGACGCCATTAGCAGGCAAGGTGATGTTAGGGAACTGAAAAGTGTTGCTTGGCGTTGTGTTGCCGTTGTTGAATGAAGCGAGAGAATAGATACTCATGTTCAATGGCGAACTGCTCGGGTTCACGATTTCAAGGGCCTTGTTGTTGCTTGTGCCTTCAAGGTATTCAGAGATGAATGGTTGGGTGCAGTTTTGACCAAATAGGCCAAAAGATGCAACAAGGAATAATGCGCTAGTAAAATGTTTCATGGAGTGATAGTTGTAAGCTGTGAATGTACAAATGTTTGCTTAGAGTTAGAGCAATTTGATGACATGACGACCATGAATGGGATGCGCCATGATGAGATAGCTAAGGCCTTGTTGGCTGGAAAGATCCAACTGCTTGCCGCTGAGCTGGCCTTGTTCGAGAATTTGACCAAGGCCATTGCTGAGCTGGTAAGTGGTCCCGCTCATGTCTTTGCTCCATTGAATCCGAAACCCTTGCGTCATCGAGCCAAGAATTTGGCAATGCCATTGCTTCAGGTCAACCAATGACACGTTGGGGCTTTCCACGGCAATGTCAACGACCACAGGCAGGTGGTCTGACAGGTTGTAAAGGGCATCCAGCACATTGGCAGGCACGGAGCTGTTGCCATTGGCGTTGATGGCGTCATCAAAATGTTGCCCATCATTGCCAATCACCCGGTAGGTGCTAGGCAACACCGTGAACGCTGCTTGTCCGGAAGTCAATGCATCTGAGACCAAGATTTGGTCCAATCTGTCATCGAGTCCACCACCGGAAAAACAACCACCATTGGTCTGTATGTCTCGGGTGCTTTGGGTGTGAACATAGCGATGCGCGTAGACGTTGTTCCAATTGCCTGGCTTGTTGATGGGGTCATTGAATCGCAGGGATGTATTTGCGGGGTTGACAAGGGTTTGATAGCAAGGCTCCTGGCTGGTTTTGACGTTGAAATCTCCACCAAATATCCTGTGTGCACCACTGGGGTTTTGGTACATGTAAGTGATCAACGCTTGGGCTGCTTTGTTTCGAAGGTTTTCATCACTGGTTTGGCTGCCCGCTTTCAGGTGTGCGTTGAAAACCCGCAGGTAGACGGTGTCTTTGCCGTAGCCATGCAGAGAGTCCCGGTAATAAAGGTGCACCCAGTCGATGCCTCGGGTCAAGTTCAGGCCATCATTGCCTTTTTTGATGATGCCATGTGACATGTATTGGAATTTTTCCTTGTCATAGAAAATGCCGCCCACGATGCCGCTGCCGTTGCTTTGCCAAGGGATTTTTGTCCAGCGCGTCACGCCGTTGACATTGAGGGCATTGTTCAGTAACGCAGAATGCCCTAAGGTGTCCTGGCCGCTCATTTCCTGGCAAAGTATGATGTCGGGCTGTGCATAAGCCACAATGGCTTTCATGGCAGAGTCTTTCACCGTTGGTGGGTTGACGTTGTAATCACAAAAACTCGTTGAACTCCGGTAGTACATCAGGTTGTAAGTCATAACTCTCACCGTATCCGCAGCAAATGATTGGAAGGATGTAATGATTAAAAGGGCTAGAAACAGGCGTGATTGTGCTTTCATGGCTGCAAGGTATGCCATGTACCTCCGCTTAAAAGGTCAGCAAGCATGTGTGGCCATGTTCCGACTTTGATGGCCGTACTTTTACTGCAATGAATCGTGAATTGATGGACAAGCAGGCTCTGATTTTATTGGTGGATGATGATGCGGATATCAGGGAACTGATTCATTACCATCTGGCGCAAGAAGGCTACGGAGTTTTGGAGGCGGAGGATGGCTCAGACGGTCTGAAGCAATTCATCGAACACCAACCACAACTGGTATTGATGGATGTCATGATGCCTCACATGGATGGGGTAGAAGCATCCAAAGCCATCAGGGCTCGTCGCGACGGCCAATCCGTGGCCATTGCCTTTTTGAGTGCGCGAGGCGAGGATTACTCACAATTGGCAGGGTTTGAGGCTGGGGCAGATGACTACATCACCAAGCCCATCCAGCCTAAAGTTCTCATCAGTCGTGTCAAAGCCCTGTTGAGAAGAACCGCCCATAAATCGAAGCAGGCACATTCAGCCATTGACGTGGCAGGTCTTCGCGTTGACCCAGATAGCTTCACGGTCACCTTGGACGGCAAGAGTTTCGCATTGCCACGCAAAGAATTTGAGCTGTTGTATTTGTTGGCCACAAAGCCAGACAGTGTTTTGACCAGAGAAATCATCCTCCAGGAAGTTTGGGGCGATGATGTCATTGTGGGTGATCGGACCATCGACGTCCACATTCGAAGGATCAGAGGAAAAATAGGGCAAGCATTCATCACCACCATCAAGGGCGTGGGTTACAAGTTGACGCCATGATGTTCAAAAACCCTCGCCTAATAGCCAGCGTCATTGGTCTGATTGTAGGTCTGACAAACGGCCTGTCCATGCTTCTGGTGTTCTGGCTGCAAGGTCAAACCCCTCAAGCAGTCACCTTGATGCTGTTTGCTGTAGGGTCAGGTCTAGTGACAGCAGTGATTGCAGAATCCATGATCAAGCAATTCATGCACGTGAAGCTCACCCGGATTTACAAGGCATTGAACAATCCGGAAAAATACCGGGATGACATGCTTCAAGATGCCAAGGAGTTGGGTCGGGTCGACATGGAAGTGACCATGTGGGTCAGGCGGGCTGCTGTGGAAATGACTAGCCTCCGCGAACAGGACACTATTCGACGGGAGTTCATCGCCAACCTGTCCCATGAGATGAAAAACCCAGTATTCAATATTCAGGGGTACTTGCTGACCCTCATGGATGGGGTAGAAGATGCCGCACAGCGGGAACGTTTTTTCAAAAAGGCCAGCCGCAATGTGGATCGGATGATCCGCTTGCTGCGTGACATGGATGTATTGGCTCACCTGGAATCAGGCAAGCTGACCTTGGAGCAGTCGCCCTATGGACTCAAGCAACAAGTGCTTGATGCCATGGAGCAAATGGAAGACCGATTAGAACTCGCAGGCATTCAGGTTCATTTGACCTTGCCTGACACCCTTGATGACAGGGTCATGGCAGACAAGCAACGCATGGAACAGGTCTTGTTGAACTTGATCAGCAATGCCATCAAGTACGCTTCAGAAAGCAAGCCTGAATTGCACATCCAATTGATTGATCAAGCCAATCGCTTGGATGTGGTGGTCAAGGACAATGGAATTGGCATTGCAAAGGATGACATCACACGGATATTTGAGCGGTTTTACCGTGCAGATAGGGCAAGGGTGCATGGAAAGCAGGTGTTTGGAACGGGGCTGGGTCTGGCCATTGCCAAGCACATTGTTGAAGCCCATGATCAATCCATCACCGTTGCCGCCGAATTGGGGCATGGCAGCACCTTCATTTATGGGGTGCCTAAGGCCTAATCGCCTAATTTCACCCTATGGAATCAGAATTGAAAACCCGCATCGATGCCTTGGAGGCCAAGTACGCTGTTTCAGGGCAGGCCTTGTTGGATTACCTCGATGGCTTGGTCGAAACCGACTACCTCAAGTATTGGGATTACATCCACTTGGATACCTTGTTGAGCTTGCAGAGCCCCCGAACCAAACACCATGATGAGCCGATTTTCATCATGTACCACCAGATCACGGAATTGTACTTCAAGCTGTGCTTGCATGAGCTCAAGGATGTCATTGAGTCTGAGGGCATGGACGCTACCTTGATGGAAGAACGCCTTCGCCGTTGCAATACCTATTTCAAGGCCTTGGACAACAGTTTCAGCATCATGGTTGATGGCATGGACCGGACGCAGTTCTTGAAATTCCGCATGGCGTTGTTGCCAGCGAGCGGGTTTCAATCGGCGCAGTACCGAATGATTGAAATGGCCTGTGCGCCCTTGAATCAGTTGGTGCACATCGATCACCGTCAGGAGATGGCAGAAGAAAAGGATGTGACCACCTTGTTCAAGAAATTGTACTGGCAGTCTGGCGCAACCATTGCAGCAACAGGAGAAAAAACCTTGACCTTGATTCAATTTGAGGAGAAGTACGCGGCAGGCTTTCAAGCGCAAGCCAGTCAATGGGTAGGCCGCACCGTTAGCGACCGCATGGCAGATTTAAGTGAAGCAGGGGAAATGACCGAGGGTCTGCGTGAGCAAGCAAGGGCTTTTGATTATTATGTCAATGTGCTGTGGCCACTATCCCATTACAAAAGTGCCGTGAGGTATTTGGCAAAAAAACCTGCTGATGTGCGTGCTACGGGCGGAACCAATTGGCAGAAGTACCTGCCGCCGCGCATGCAGCTTCGTATTTTCTTTC
>Ga0302118_10000175_pt1 | contig 29040 bp, 24 predicted proteins | sample AG5_331_MG_FD_203126 | JGI IMG/M metagenome (GOLD analysis project Ga0302118, IMG submission 203126) | Marine microbial communities from Western Arctic Ocean, Canada - AG5_33.1 | ecosystem: Environmental > Aquatic > Marine > Oceanic | place: Canada: Western Arctic Ocean | collected 2017-10-01 | reverse complement strand
AGCCCATGATCAATGCCGGACGGCACGAGACAAAAATACTTGAAGATGGCTGGACTGCAGTGACGCGCGACAAGTCTTTGTCGGCGCAGTTCGAACACACCATCGGCGTCACATCGGATGGGTTCGAAATCTTTACGTTGTCACCCAAAGGCCATACCTGCCCTCCCTTCTCTGTGTGAGAGCCTAGATGACTACAGCGCATCTGTGCGGGTGGAAGTGCAGACCAGAACTCTCTATACAAAGCAAATAGTTTTACATTGTCAGGATGCCGCCAATGATACCGCGCTACGCGCGCCCACAGATGGTTAAGATCTGGGAGCCAGAAAACAAATTCCGCATTTGGTTTGAAATTGAAGCTCACGCCTGTGATGCCCAAGCTGAGTTGGGGGTCATCCCAAAGAGCGCCGCTGAAACGGTCTGGAATCTCGGTAAATTTGAAGTCAACCGGATCGACGAAATTGAACGCGAAGTCAAACATGACGTCATCGCCTTTTTGACAAACCTAGCTGAACACGTCGGCCCCGAGGCCCGCTTTGTTCACCAAGGCATGACATCATCAGACGTATTGGATACCTGCCTATCGGTTCAACTGGTTCAAGCAACCGACATTCTGCTCGCTGATATTAAAGCGCTTCTAGAGGTCGTTAAACGACGCGCTCATGAAGAAAAAATGACAGTCTGTATGGGGCGTAGTCACGGCATCCATGCCGAACCAACCACGATGGGTCTCAAGTTTGCTGGCATGTACGCTGAGTTCGACCGCAACCTCACACGCTTGCAAGAAGCCCGCAAAGAAATCGCGACATGTGCAATATCAGGTGCCGTCGGCACGTTCGCGCATATTGATCCATACGTGGAACAACATGTCGCCAAAGCGCTTGGCCTCGAACCAGAGCCGATCTCCACACAAGTCATCCCGCGTGACCGGCACGCAGCCTACTTCGCAACGCTGGCCATTATTGCTAGCTCAGTTGAGCGCATTGCTACTGAAATTCGTCACCTTCAGCGAACCGAAGTCCGCGAAGTCGAAGAATATTTCTCCCCGGGTCAAAAAGGCTCATCGGCGATGCCCCACAAGCGCAATCCAATCCTGACGGAAAACCTTACAGGACTGGCCCGTCTCGTCAGAGGATTCGCAATTCCAGCTATGGAAAACGTTGCACTATGGCACGAGCGGGATATCTCACACTCGTCCGTCGAGCGCATGATCGGGCCAGATGCGACAGTCACTCTGGACTTCGCCTTAGCCCGCCTGACAGGTGTCATTGATAAACTAGTCATTTACCCGGATGCGATCGAGCGCAACCTGAATGCCATGGGCGGCTTAGTCTTTTCACAACGCGTGCTGCTCGCCCTAACCCAAGCTGGCGTAAGCCGCGAGGATTCATACAGACTGGTCCAGCGCAACGCGATGGACGTTTGGGATGGGAAAGGTGATTTATTGTCCCGGCTCAAGGCCGACAAGGACGTGACTGAAAAAATCTCAGACGACGCGCTGACCGAGCTCTTCGCGATGGAGCATCACACCAGGCACGTCGACACAATTTTCAAGCGGGTGTTCGGATAGAGCCGCGCCTGCTTTCAATCTCGTATGCACCTTCGGCGCCACTCTTTCCGAATCTGCTAGAGCGGCCAATAGCCGAATAACTTGTCTCTGCTCGCGTGGGCCCAGAATTCCTGACCCTGGTAAAATTAATACTTTCGCTCAAAGCATTCTCCGCGACCCTGGACGCATCCGCCATGAGTTCTCAAACCCTCATTTTCTAAATTGGGAAGGCCAAACCCATCATGAATTTATATGAATAATATAATGGCCTTTATTATTCGGCGCGATTGCCAAACAGAGAAGCTTCTGCGACACCGTTCATCATGTGTACTGTCGTAATTCTTCGCCGCCCAGATCACCGCTGGCCTTTGCTTGTCGGAGCCAATCGCGACGAGAAAATTACTCGCCCCTGGCTTGCACCCAGCCGCCACTGGCCGGACCGCCCGGACGTCACGGCAGGGCTGGACGAACTGGGAGGCGGGTCATGGATGGGCCTAAACGACCATGGCGTTGTCGCCTGTATCCTTAATCGTCGAGGAACCCTTGGCCCCCAGTATGGAAAGCTGAGCCGGGGGGAAATCGTCTTAGATGCCCTGGACCATCCAGATGCATCTGCCGCTGCTGAGGCCCTTAAGCACTTGGACGGTAAGGCTTTTCGTGACTTTAATTTACTCATCGCAGACAATCGCGATGCTTATTGGCTTAAGCTGGACGCTTCATCATCGACCACAATAACCGTTCAAGCGATACCGGCGGGGCTATCGATGCTCACAGCTGGTGACATGAACGATGGCCGGGGCCCCAGAATTTCAGCATTCCTGCCCAAATTTAGGTCTGCGGATATGCCGGACCCTGATAAAGACGACTGGACCAGCTGGAAAGCGCTATTAGGCGCCGGCCCTCAACCAGGTTCAGTAGGTGTGGCGATGTGTTTTCCGCCAGACGCCGGCTTTGGCACCACTTCAAGCGCCCTCGTAGCTCTTCCTTCGATTGAGACAGCCATGGCACATCCCCCTCAGCCCGTGAAGTGGGACTTTGCCTCTGGGGCGCCCGATTCGGCCCCCTTTGAGCCGGTCGGTCTCTAATTGGGCTTCAAAAATGGCCCGTTTCCGGGGGTAGATAACAGCAATTGAGGGGGACGAGTGGGCCTGCTATATCCCGCTCTCTTTAACTTCCTTCGCAGATACTCAGTCTGAGGAGGCAAACTCCGGTGCACCTCACACCATGCCCAGGCGCAAACAAATCTTCGAAGGCAAGGCAAAGATCCTCTTTCAGGGTCCAGAGCCCGGCACAATCGTCCAATATTTCAAAGACGACGCCACAGCATTCAACAACAAGAAAAAAGGCACCATCACGGGCAAAGGAGTTCTGAATAACCGAATCTCCGAGTATCTGATGGAGCGGCTGGAAGAGATTGGCATCGCCACTCACTTTATCCGCCGCCTCAATATGCGCGAACAATTGGTACGCGAAGTTGAAATTATTCCCATTGAAGTCGTCGTCCGTAACGTGGCGGCCGGATCAATTTCAGAAAAATTCTCTATTCCGGAAGGCACCCGCCTGCCGCGTTCCATCGTCGAATATTATTACAAGAACGACGAACTGAACGATCCCCCCATTTCCGAAGAACACATCACGGGGTTTGGCTGGGCGACGATCCAAGAAATCGATGAGATGCTGAACATGTCTCTTCGCATCAACGATTTCCTTATGGGTCTTTTCCTGGGCATCGGCATCAAGCTGGTCGACTTCAAACTTGAATATGGCCGCCTGTATCACGACAATGGCGAAATCCAATTGATCCTGGCTGATGAATTATCACCAGACAATTGTCGCCTTTGGGACGTCCATACGGACGAGAAAATGGATAAAGACCGCTTCCGTCGCGACCTCGGAAAAATCGAGCAGGCGTATCAGGAAGTCGCAAGACGCTTGGGAATTCTGCCTGAGAGCGGGCCAGGCGATATTCAGGGAACGACAACACTGCAATAAATGAAACCTATGCATACGACGCACCCATCAACCAAGAGAGATATTGTTAGTCCTATGGCCAAAGCGACGGTTCACGTAACCCTGAAAACCGGTGTCCTCGACCCTCAAGGCAAAGCTATCCAACATGCACTCGAAACCCTCGGGTTTTCAGGGCTTGAGAGCGTACGCCAGGGGAAGTTCATCGAATTAGACCTAGCAGAATCCGACAAAGATAAAGCACAGTTAGCTGTTGAAGAGATGTGCGACAAGCTGCTCGCCAACACCGTCATAGAATCCTATCGGGTTGAGGTAAGCGACTAAGATATGAAATCCGCAGTCATCGTTTTTCCGGGTTCCAACTGCGACCGCGACATCGCTTTCACACTCACCAAAGTCACAGGCCACAAGCCAGAAATGATCTGGCACCGGGATGCTACTCTGCCCGATGGCCTAGATCTCGTCGCTGTCCCCGGCGGGTTTTCTTATGGCGACTACCTTCGTTCAGGTGCAATGGCAGCTAATTCACCGATTATTTCTGACCTGAAAAAGAAAGCTGAATCTGGCGTACTCACGCTGGGCATCTGCAATGGATTTCAGATCCTGACCGAGTGCGGCCTTTTGCCCGGTGCATTGATCCGCAATCGAGGCCTCAAGTTTATCTGTCGCGACGTTAATCTGAGCGTCGAACAACCGGATAGCCTATTTACGAGCCAATACAAAAAGAGCCAGGTCATTCGTATCCCCGTCGCTCATCACGATGGCAACTATCTCGCGGACGAAGACACTCTGCAGCAGATCGAAGACGAAGGCCGTGTGGCATTTAGATATTGCGACGAGAATGGCAATGCCACTGACGAAGCCAACCCCAACGGCTCCGCACGCAACATCGCCGGTTTATTGAGTTCAACGAAATCCGTCCTCGGCATGATGCCTCACCCAGAACGCTTAGCCGATAACCGATTAGGTGGCCAAGACGGTGTGCCCATGTTTGAAAGCCTACTGGAGCGTTTGTCGTGACCCTGCCAAATGCGCCCATCACCAAAGAGGACGTCACCGCTCACGGCCTAACCGAAAAAGAGTATGAGCGCGTCCTAGAAATTCTAGACGGGCGGAAGCCGAATCTCATTGAGTTGGGTATTTTCTCGGTGATGTGGTCCGAGCACTGCTCCTATAAATCATCTAAAAAGTGGCTTAAAACCTTACCTACAGAAGCACCCTGGGTGATCTGTGGTCCTGGTGAGAACGCTGGCGTAGTCGATATTGGCGACGGCCTCGCGGCTATCTTTAAGATGGAAAGCCACAACCATCCGTCCTTCATTGAGCCCTTCCAAGGTGCAGCGACCGGCGTGGGCGGCATCCTGCGGGATGTGTTCACCATGGGTGCGCGCCCCATTGCCAACTTGAATGCCCTTCGCTTCGGCGACATCAACCACCCCAAGACAAAGCATCTGGTTGCTGGTGTGGTGAGTGGCATTGGCGGCTACGGAAACTGCGTTGGCGTTCCGACCGTCGGTGGCGAGGTCAATTTCCACTCTGCCTACAACGGCAACATCCTGGTCAACGCCATGACGGTTGGCCTGGCACAACAAGACCGCATTTTCTATTCAGCGGCGTCGGGGCCCGGCAACCCGGTCATTTACGTCGGGTCAAAAACTGGCAAAGACGGTATCCACGGCGCAACCATGGCATCGGCTGAGTTCGATGAGGATTCAGAAGAGAAGCGCCCAACGGTTCAGGTCGGCGACCCATTCACCGAAAAACTGTTGATCGAAGCGTGCTTGGAATTGATGGCGACGGATACAATTGTCGCGATCCAGGACATGGGCGCGGCTGGACTAACTTGTTCGACCTTCGAAATGTGCTCCAAAGGCGGCACCGGGATCGAAATGAACTTAAACGCGGTTCCCATTCGGGAAGCCGACATGACGCCCTACGAGATTATGCTGTCCGAAAGCCAAGAGCGGATGCTAATGGTGCTTGAGCCCGGCAAAGAACATATCGCCCAAGCCATATTTGAGAAATGGGAATTGGATTTCGCGGTTGTCGGCACACTGACCGATACGGGCCGTATGGTCCTGTTGAAAGACGGCAAAGAAGTCGCCGACTTGCCGATTGATCCATTGGCTGAAGCCTCTCCCGAATACGACCGGCCGTGGGTGAAAACGCCTAAAGCAGACGTCAAGGCCTCAGATTGCGTCACGCATGGCGACTGGACGGAAAGCTTAAAAAAACTTATCGGCGCACCCGACCTCGCCAGCCGACGTTGGGTATGGGAGCAATACGATCACATGGTCATGGGCGACACAGTACAGCGGCCTGGCGGCGATGCCGCCGTCGTGAGGATACATGATTCAGAACGCGGACTAGCCATCACGACGGATTGCACACCACGCTACGTCAAAGCAGATCCGTTCGAAGGCGGCAAACAGGCCGTTGCAGAAACGTGGCGTAACCTGACAGCAACCGGCGCCCTGCCCCTCGCCATCACAGATAATCTCAATTTTGGAAACCCGGAAAAGCCCCAAATCATGGGCCAACTCGTTGGTGCCATTAAGGGCATTGGCGAAGCCTGTATCGCTCTCAATACACCTGTCGTATCGGGCAATGTTTCACTTTACAATGAGACTGATGGCGAACCGATACTCCCGACACCAACAATTGGAGCGATCGGCATCATCAATAATCTAGACCAGACGACCACCGTCGGATTCAAAGCTGATGGCAACGCAGTTATTCTTATTGGCGGTGCCGACACGGTGACTGACGGCTGGCTTGGCCAGTCCCTCTACCTACGTGATCTACACGGTATTGAAGACGGCTCCCCACCTCCAGTCGACCTCGCTCAAGAGCGGGTAACAGGCGATGCCGTTCGCAAGCTTATCACAGCCGGAAAAGTTAATGCCTGCCATGATTTGGCAGACGGTGGAGTTATTGTCGCCCTAGCCGAGATGGCCCTATCTGGTGATATAGGTGTCACGATTGATACGGAGGGCTCTGACGCATCTGCGCCGTGGCTATTTGGAGAAGATCAAGGCCGTTACGTTGTTACCTGTGGCGCAGATGAAGCCGGAAAAATAGTCCAAGCGATTAATGACGCAGGAATTACAGCCCGACAAATCGCAACGACCGGTGGTGACCAAGTCGGTGTCGCGGGCGGGGCCTCGGTCTCGGTAAAAGAACTGCGCGATTTGCATGAAGGCTGGTTCCCTTCCTATATGGCAACGTAAGATCAGTCATTCCTAAAGGGAGTACGACCAATGGCAATGAGCGCCTCAGAAATCCAAGATATGATCAAAGCGGCACTGCCGGATGCCACCATCACAATTGATGATTTACGCGGTGATGGCGATCACTACGCCGCTCATGTGACCTCAGCCGCCTTTGCCGGGAAGAGCCGGGTCCAGCAGCATCAGATGGTCTACGCCGCCCTTCAGGGCAAGATGGGGGAGCAATTGCACGCTTTGGCCCTACAAACGGCTGTTCCAGACGCTAGCTAAAAGCTTCTACTCTACCGGTTGGTCTTTGGCGTTGGGTGGTGCGGCTCTCTGACTTGGGACAACTTTACTCAAACCAGGCACCCGCCTCGACAGTGAAAACCGACCATATCGCGCAATGCCGCACAAAACCGCCATAAATCGTGCCATGTAGCATCCCCTTTTCCTGTCGGAGGGTCGCTCTCGCCTCAACGAGAATGACAGATGCCCAGAACTATTGGGTCAGGCTGCCGGTATCGTGATCGGAAACCCTTGCCAAACCGGCTGGAAGCCCTATATCCCTTGGCATATAAAGGCCGTCAGACGAGGCCCAGCCCTTTTGATTAACGGAGATATTCCGCATGTCCGACAATCCCGCCATCGCGCAAATCAAAGAAGATGTAACCACAAATGACGTTGTCCTATTCATGAAGGGCACGCCGATGTTTCCGCAGTGCGGCTTCTCAGCATCTGTGGTTCAGATCCTCAGTCAGCTTGGCGTGAAATTCAAAGGCGTCAACGTTCTGGAAAACGACGGAATCCGACAGGGCATTAAAGATTTTACGCAGTGGCCGACAGTTCCTCAGCTTTACGTCAAAGCTGAATTCGTTGGCGGTGCAGACATCATTCGCGAAATGGCGATGAATGGCGAACTAGAAGACCTTCTCAAAGAAAAAGAAGTCGCCGTCGCTTAACCCGATCTCGCTAGCTTAGCGGGCAGTCTCCGTAAACCACCCCTCGTCAGAAAGCTGCGCCCAAATCTTCTCGACCACCTTGCCGCCATTGGCGAGCACTTGCCCCTCATCGTCTGCAACAAACTGACTATCGTGCACTTGTAGGCGGCCATCGGTCATGGCCGTTCGAACCATTCGGCCGTTGGCATAGAGTAGGTTATTGAGCGGCTCTGGTGGCAACGCCCCAGACCCAACCAGCATCCCTGACACATCCACAGAGATCATGTCTGCGCGCGCTCCGGACTTTATGACACCAAGGTCATCCCGACGCAGCCCCTTGGCCGGAATCCGGGTAGCGGCATCAACAGCGTTCCACACGGTCGGGCGCACAGTCGGTTGACCATTCGGATCAAGCCTGCGCATTAGTGAGTGGCGGGCCTGGCCATACAGAACTGCCAGCTTGAGGTCTTCAAGGTAGTCGTTGGAGTGTGTATCGATACCGATGTTGACGTTCATCCCCGCGGCCAGCGCCTCAGGGTAGGGTTGCGTACCGTTTCCTGCGCCTCCAGCGGATGGACAGTGCGAATAAACAGCACCGTTCTTGGCAAGGATGGGTGCATCAACCTCCCAGTCCAGGCCACTCATATGCGCGCCAAACACCGGCCCGTTAGTAAAGAAGCCATAGCTCTCGAGCCACTCCGTCGGGGTCTTTCCCCACAGGCGCCGCACCACCTCCGTCTCCTGACGGCCCTGAGACAAGTGAATATGCAAGCCCGTTCCTAGCTCGTCTGCAGCAGCAGCTAGAGCCGCCATGGTGGCTGGCGTTTGGGTGTCACAGGCATGAGGCGACATCATCGGTTGGATGCGGCCGTTACCCTTTCCCATATGCGCCTTGCCAAACGCCAAGTTCGCTTCGATCTCAGCCAGAGTACCCTCTTCCGCATCAAACAAAACCTGATCATTGGGACGGAACCAGATGCCGAATAGACGCTCTGTATTGGGAATCATAGAGCCAGGGAAACCGCGGACACCCCAGCGCTCAGCTAAGCGGACGTAGCTTTCGGCTTGTCGCATGGTAAGACTCATCTCTACCTGAGTGGTGCAACCGGAGCGCAACAACTCAGCCAAGTTCAAAGCCGTAAGCGCATCAAGCTCATCGTCGTCGAGCTGTTCAACAATCTCGAGGGGGCGCTGGTAGGACCGTGGCCCTTCAATGATCCCGCGTGTCGGCGTGGCACTACAGCAATGAGTGTGACCCGAGATGAAACCCGGCATTAGAATATCGTGCGGTAAACTTAAGTGCGGTACCGGGTCGGTAAACGGCTCGGCACGCACGTCTACAATAGCACCATTACGCACCAGGACATGCCCGTCGCGCAGCAGGTCAAGATCGCCACCGGTTTCAATCAGCACCCACCCGGCATCAATGATGAAACTTTCGCCTGGAGCGAAAGGAAGTTTCGGTGCACTGGTCTGAGCTTGAGCGCGCGCTGACGTGCTGAAAGTACCCCCTGCAAGAGCCGAGACAGCTGCCGTCTGCATAAAGCTGCGTCGCGAGGCCTGCGGCTGCGCTGCACTGCCCCCACCATCTGCGGCGGCGCAGATGAAACAGGAGCCCTCATACCCGGATAAATCGTGTTGGTGGCCTGTCATATGGCGCCCTCCTTAAATGCTAGAAAAATACTGGGAGTAAGTGTGCCTTAAAAAAGGAAAAGTGGAATTTGAGAGTAACGAGCCGATGCAGCACACTCTTCTGAAAAATTCTACTTTGGATTCAAGGCCATGAAAACTTTATAACCGACTGCGGCTATAGGGTCTCCCGCAAGGCATAACTTCCAGAAGCGTTTTTTTAGCCGGGGAACGTCACACGCGTAATCCATTTACCAAACGAATAACCCATGAGCCCGGTGCATAGACCATACCCCAACTTCTATTTGCCAAAATAGGCAAAAAAATACAAAGTCCGGCTTTGACATCACAACCCATTCCAGGATCAACCATGAGCACAGAGCCCCGCGCAAACACCATCGACAGCTCCAATTTCCGTAAGCTTTATATCGGCGGCGCATGGATTTCCCCGTCGACAGACAATCTGGTAGATGTCGTCTCACCCGTGACTGAACAGATTGTGTTTCAGGTGGCAGCGGCAGAAATCACCGATGTGGATCGCGCTGTCGCGGCCGCCTATGAGGCCTTCGAGAGCGGCCCCTGGCCCCGCATAACTCCTGTTGAGCGCTCAAAAACTCTCCACGCCTTCGCCAAAGCCTTGCGCAGTCGTGCAGCAGACTTTGCTATCGCCTGGACGGAATCCACAGGCGTGGTCGCCTCTATGGCAAGTATGTCGCCAGAATATTCAATCGGCGCAGTGGACCGATCGATCGAGCAGGCGTCCAGCTTCCCGTTCATCGAAAAGCATCCGTCTAAGAACGGGGCCAACATGCTTATTCACGAGCCGGTCGGCGTCGTCGCCGCCATCGCCCCGTGGAATGCGCCCTTGGCGACGATGCTGACCAAAATCGGGCCTGCCTTGGTAGCGGGCTGCACCGTAATTATGAAGCCAGCACCGCAAACCCCTATAGAGGCCTACATCATTGCCGAATGCGCCGATGCAGCCGGGTTTCCACCCGGTGTAGTCAACCTGGTCACCGCGGGGCGAGATGCATCTGACCATCTGGTCCGGCACCCCCATGTGGACAAAGTGAGCTTCACCGGCAGCCTGACGACGGGCCAACGGATTGCATCTGTCTGCGGTGATCGCATTGCCCGTGTGACATTAGAGCTGGGCGGAAAATCTGCAGCCATCCTGCTCGATGATTACGACCTAGAAAAAGCGGCCAAGAGCTTGGCCGGAGCCATTAGCGTTCTCAGCGGTCAGAACTGCGCCGCCCTCACCCGGGTTATTGTCTCCCGCAGCCGCCATGACGAACTGGTGAAGCATTTAGTCACAGCCATGCAAGCCCTCACCATCGGCGACCCCTACGATCCCGAGATTAAACTTGGGCCGATAGCCATGAAGTCTCAGCTTGAAAAGATCGAAGACTACATTGCCAAAGGCATCGCAGACGGAGCGACGCTGGCGACCGGGGGGAAACGGCCCGCGCACCTTCAGCACGGATATTACTTCGAGCCTACCGTCTTCGCCAACGTCGATAACAGCATGGCCATCGCCCAAGAGGAAATTTTTGGCCCGGTCTTGTGCGTCATCCCCTACAGTGATGAAGACGAAGCTATTCGGATCGCCAATGACTCGCCCTTCGGATTGGCAGGCGCGGTGTATACTAACGACAGCACAGCCGCCTACCGGATTGCCAGGAAAATGCGGACCGGGACAGTCGGCCAGAGCGCGCCCTCAGCCAGCTTCGCGATTGCGTTTGGTGGTTTCAAGAAATCGGGCCTGGGCCGCGAAGGCGGAATAAAAGGACTGTTGCCTTACCTAGAAACTAAGACAGTTATGTTGTCGGGAGAGCCAGATGAGCTATAGCCGCGCCAGAGGTATAATCACTCACGCATATCTTCCAGCCGCTTTATCTGCGTGCCGTCCGGATCAAAATTTTGTGGGGCCAGCCAGGCATCCAGTGCAGCGCACACTGCGGGCCATTCTGCATCGGTGATAGAATACCAAGCCGTATCACGGCTGTGGCCCTTACTCACCATATCGTTACGAAAAGTTCCTTCGTAGGTAAAACCGAAGCGCATCGCAGCCCGGGATGAGGCCAAGTTTTGTGTATCGCACTTCCACTCATAACGGCGATAGCCGAGATCATCAAACACATGCCGCGCCATGAGCAGAAGTGCTTCCGTAGCCTTGAGAGTGCGTTGCAGGGCGTAGCCAAACACGACACAACCGATTTCAATGCTGCCATGTTTCTGTCGTATGCGCAGAAAGCTAAACATGCCGAGCACTTTGCCTGACACCACCTCATGTATGACCTTGGTTTCCCAACCCTTCTCAACGCACGTCTCTGCAAAACTCTTCTGGAATGTCGCTGGGTCAAGGTATGGCCCCACCGACACGTAATCCCACAGCCTGGCGTTCTTTTTACCGCCAACGATGGCAAACAAACCCTGCTCGTGAGCCTCCCAATTCAAAGGCTCCAACCGTACGGTGGAGCCGATGGGTATTTCAGCGCTCGGACGTGGGCAAGGAGCCCAGGTGGAGAGATCAGTTGTGCTCATTCTAATCGTCCTTACCCTATCAAAACTTGCTCATTCTTACGCGCTGTTCCACTTCGAACCTAAGGGTTTAATAGAATGCGACCAAAGCTTGATTGTTATCACGGATTTGTAAATGCACTTTGAGGCAACCGAGCGTTCTCAGTTTGAAAGTCGCGCGGCGCACCATCTGCAAACCTAACGTTCCACATGTCAGCGACAGAATAAAAATCAGCTTTGGTGTGGGGCAAATATAAAGATCGCCATGAAGCGAGTTTAACGTCACATCAACACGCTAGACACCCTTAACCCAAGGACGGGTCGGGAGAGCAGGCACGCTAAACTAGAATGATTCTCCTTAAACCGAAACTAATCCTGAACCCGAAATCGGCAGAGATCGAATGCGGTGACCGGTGGCGTTATAGATGGCGCTGGTTAAGGCTGGCGCAACGCAAGGTATGCCGACCTCACCCATGCCGCCTGGGTGTCCACCCTGAGGCATGATGTGAGTTTCGATGCTCGCTGGCACATCAGCCATAGTCATCATGCGGTAGCTGTCAAAGTTAGACTGCACGACAGCACCGTCTTCCACGTCTATCTGGCTGTAGAGAGCCGCAGACAGAGCATCAATGACGGAGCCTTCTATTTGCGCTTCTACAATGCTGGGGTTCACGACGGTGTGCGGATCAACCACAGTGACCACACGGTCCACAGTGAGTTCACCATTTGCGGCAACGGTGACTTCAATAATCTGACCAACAGTAGACTGAAACGCCTCAGCAAACGCGATGCCACGGCCACGGCGAGAGCCTTCTGCGCTTTCTGCCAACGGCGTGCCCCAATCGCCTTTTTCGGCGAGGGCATCAAGCACAGCGACAAAGTCTGGCTTATGAGCCAATAACTCACGACGGAAATCTACCGGATCTTTGCCAGCCGCTTCAGCGACTTCATCCATAAAGGCTTCTTGATAGAACGCGTTGTGGGACATGGTCACGCTGCGCCAGTAGCCATTGGGCACAGGATTGTCTTGCGCATTCAGGCCAAGACGCACGGATGGAAAGGCATAGGGTGAATCGTTCATAGGCATAATCATGCTGACGTCGTCTTTCGCCTCAGAATACACGAAGGTGTCGTTGCGGGTATTGAAGTCAGCACTCACGGGCTTACCTACGATGACAAAATCAAGAGCCGTCATGTTGCCGTCATTATCCAAGCCCGCCCGGAAGCGAGAGGTTGTCGCTGGACGGTAGGTATCTTGCTGAACGTCTTCTTCCCGGCTCCAAGTCAACTTAACCGGCCTGCCAGGGAGGCTCATAGCGATAGATGCAGACTGACGGACAAAGTCCATGTCCGATCGGCGACCAAAGCCGCCGCCCATGAGTGTCGCGTGGACTTCCACGTTCTCGGCTTTAACACCGGCGATCTTCCCCGCTTGGCTGGCACTTTGGCTAATAGACTGGCTGGGCGACCACACCGTAATACGCGCGTCTTCTGGGTTATCGGTTTCGCTCGCTTCGTACAACGCTGTGCAGCCCATGGGCTCCATACAGACGTGCGCCAAATATGGCGTCTCATAAACCGCTTCCACAGTTTTGGTGGCGCGGTCCCAATCAGCGAGGAAGGTTTCATCTTCTTGAAGAACATTAACGTCTGCTGCATCAAAGAGTTGAGCGTAGTTTGGCAACGCCTTGCTCGTGCTGAACGGCATACCTTTCGGTGGCGTCCATGTAACATCCATTTCGTCCAGGGCCTTCTGGGCGGTCCAGGTATTTTCCGCAACAACAGCGACCGCGTTATCAAGCACGGGGAAGACGCCAACGACGCCTTTGCGGGCCATAGCAGAGTCCGCATCAAAGGTATCAAGCGTACCCTTAAACATAGGGCTATGCTTGATCGCCGCGTGAAGCATGCCGGGCAATTTAACGTCAATACCGTAGATCGCCGAGCCATCACTTTTCTCAGGGGTATCCAGGCGACCCACCGGATGATTAAGAAGCGTGTATTCGCTTGCGTCCTTAAGCGGGTTGTCACTGGGCGGTGTCATTTCGGTAGCGGCTTCGGCCAACTCGCCGTATGTGAGGGAGCGGCCTGATGTGGCGTGAATGACTTTACTCTTCTCAGTAGTGAGTTCGCTTTTCGGTACATCCAACCGAAGGGCGGCGGCTTCAACCAACATGCCGCGGATGGCCGCGCCAACGGTGCGCAGGTAATTGTAATTGCCCAGAATAGAACTGGAGCCACCAGTGATAATCAAACCAATCAATGGCGTGACTTTATACAGCGCATCACGCGTCATATCCGCAGTTATGCCAGGGGTCATAAACATCAGTGGGATCGCTTCGGCAATAACATAACTGCCGTAGTCTTTATCAAGCGGCGCCAGTTCGTAGCGTACGTCGGTCCAATCCGCATCGAGGTCTTCGGCAACCAGCATCGGAATCGCTGTTGTAACGCCCTGCCCCAGTTCAGCCTGTGGCACGGCGACGGTGATGGTGCCGCTCGGGCTGATCTTCACATAGGCGTGGAGCACATAGTCTTCTGGAGACGAGGCGCCAAACTTAGGATGGGAATCCCCGTCCTTAAGACTGTTCAACCCGTAGGCGACAGCAAGGCCGCCCCCTGCTGCTAGTCCAGATACGATGAGGCCGCGGCGCGATAATTTCATTCCTCGGTTCCCGTTTTAAAGAAAGTGTATTGATTATGGTCAATGTTGGTAGTGGGACTAACGAAAACAAGCAATATAAATCCATGTAGCGGATACAATCGTCTTCAACCGATAAAAAAAGCGCCCAGACATTGCCGGTACGATGACTGGGTTTAACCAGGTGGGTTCCCACTCTGAGTAAAGGGCTATGATAGAAGCCCTGTACTCACCTAGCGAGAGGCGCCATAGTCGATCTCCAATGACAGCGTGCCTAGCCTTAAAAGTTTATGAAATGAATCACGTGCCAAACAAATAATCTGGGAGCACAAGACTATGGCGAACGATATGACCAACGACGCTTTTGACCTTGATTGCGATGAACACTGCTTCACCTCAGCCCCACTTTCACGCCGCACCTTTGGCGCAACCTCTGTGGCCGCGGCCAGCCTTGCCGGTGCAGGCGCCGCTTCATCCGCCGGGCTAGAAATCGTTGAAACCGACGTTGAGATCGTCACTCCCGATGGCACCTGCGATGCCGTGTTCTTCCATCCAACAGAAGGCACGCATCCAGGCGTTTTAAAATGGACCGACATCATGGGCCTACGGCCAGCGTTCCGGGATATGGGTAGACGTTTAGCCTCAGAAGGCTACTCGGTTCTAGTACCAAATCCATTCTATCGGGATGGCCGCGCGCCCCTGCCGGGCCCCGACTTCAACTTTTCCACGGATAGTGCGGTCGCCTATAAGCTGATGGGTAATCTCATCGCTCCGGGAGCAGCAGAGCGCGACGCGCAAGCATTCGTGACGTGGCTCGACGCCCAAGGCCAGGTGAATTCAGACTCAAAAATGGGTACATCCGGCTATTGCATGGGCGGACCGCTGACGATGAAAACTGCAGGCCTGTTACCTGAACGCATAGGGGCAGCAGGATCATTCCATGGCGGCGGACTAGCCACAGGAACAGACAACAGCCCACATCTGCTCATTCCAAAAATGAAAGTGCACTACCACGTCGGCGTGGCAGATAACGATGATGCCCGTGAGCCGGAAGTTAAAAAAATTCTGAAGGCCGCTTTTGAAGCATCCAATGTGCCCGCAGTCGTTAAAGTCTACGAAGACGCGGACCACGGTTGGTGTGTACCCACCAGCGCGGTCTATAACGAAATCCAGGCCGAGGCTGCTTGGACAGCTCTATTAGATACCTTAAAGGCTGGCCTCGCTTAACCCTCATACTTCTTACAGACCAGACTGGCCTCGCCCAAACCCGGGTGAGGCCATTTTATTACCCAGTTCTACTCAACGATTCTAAGGCTTGCCCTGTTAGAGGTCGCACGGTCTAAAACACTGACGTCTTCTCCAGCACAAACCAAACCTTTTGAGATTTCAGACCCGAGCTTCCCCGTTCCGCAGAGCATCAGGAGCAAGAGGCTGACTTGACCAAAGCAAAATACTCATTATCAGCGTGCCTGATGTATTTTATTATGAACCGAATCCCGACGCTAAATGTTTGACGGACTTAACGTATGGCCATTGCAAGAAGACCGCCTAAACCGACGGAAACCAAACAGAACGTCTGAGAGGTGCGCTAAAAGAAGGCCCCGCAGCGCGAGGCCTTCTTAGATTGCAAGCCTATAAAATTACTTAGGCAGAACAACCGTATCGATCACATGGATAACACCGTTATCGGCAACAATATCAGCGGTCACGACAGTAGCGTTATCGACCATGACGCCGTCCATCGCGTTGATCTTCAGCGATTGCCCTTGAACAGTTTCTGCATTAAGCGTTTTACCGGCAATGTCTGAGGACATTACTTTTCCCGCAACAACGTGATAGGTCAACACGGCAACCAGTTGGTCCTTATTCTCAGGCTTTAACAAATTAGAGACGGTGCCTTCAGGAAGCCTAGCAAAGGCTGCATCCGTCGGTGCGAAAACCGTGAACGGCCCGGGACTCGACAAGGTGTCGGCAAGACCGGCCGCCTGAACCGCAGCCACAAGGGTGGTGAAGTTGCCAGCCGCAACAGCAGTCTCAACAATATTGGCCGCTCTTACAGCTCCTGCTGATAGAGCCAACGAAGCAGCGACCGTGATAGATGCGAGGGTTGTCTTGTAGGTCATTGAATACTCCAGAACAGAGAAAATTGGGGAAGAGGAAACAGCCACATTTTGTGTGAGTTGCTGTTCACAGACTCATTACGCCCTACCCTCATGCCCAGATCAGACCAGCCTGTTTATGGCCACGCCCAAGGAAGGGTTTTTAGACATAGTGCATTTAAAAAAAAGGCCCCGCATAGCGAGGCCTTTTCAAATTCCTTTGGCAGTGACGGCCGCCAACGGAACACGTTCTTTTTAAAGATAATAAAAGTCGCGGTATCGTTTAGCGCGAATAGAATTCAACGACAAGGTTGGGTTCCATCTGAACCGGATAAGGCACGTCAGCGAGCTGAGGAATACGGGTCATGCTACCTGCACCCTGATTGTGATCAACCTCGACATAATCGGGCACATCACGCTCTCCTGAATCCATCGCGTCGAGTATCAGACCCATGGTCTTCGCCTTGTCGCGCAATTCGACTTTGTCGCCGACCTTCACCATGTAGGAAGGAATCGTCACTTTGACGCCATTCACCTTGATGTGTCCGTGGGACACGACCTGGCGGGCAGCAAACACAGTCGGAACAAATTTCATGCGGTAAATAACGGCATCCAACCGGCATTCCAGAATGCTAATCAGGTTTTCCGAGGTATCGCCTGTACGACGCACGGCTTCCTTGTAGTACCGCAGAAACTGTTTCTCAGATATGTTACCGTAGTAGCCCTTGAGCTTTTGCTTGGCCATCAGCTGAATACCGTAATCGGACGGTTTGCGACGGCGTTGGCCATGCTGGCCCGGGCCATAATCACGCTTATTTATAGGGCTTTTTGCACGCCCCCAAAGGTTAACCCCCAAACGGCGGTCGATCTTGTGCTTTGAAGAAATTCGGTTAGTCATTATCTGAAACCTTGTTTTTTATACGTTTTTGTCCCGGTAGTCTTACCACCCGACCCATCAGGTCGCCAGAAAGCGGGGTGATGCACCACCCACATTCCCGAGAATAAGTAGCCGATCTAAGGGAAAAGGTTGAGGAAGTCAATTGTTTGCCTCACCTCAAATCACCGGCTCACCCCTGCGTGGCGACGGCCATGAATCCCAGGTTTTTAAGCCTTAGTAGGCTTAGGAAGACTTTGACAAAAGTCATGTCGGGGCTATCGCAGACGACGACGTTCAGCCGTTCTTCACAAATACTGACATAGACAGCTATACCCAGAAACAGAAGCTATTTCTAAACACGGTGCTAAATTGCACGTCGAAAGGTACCCTCGCCTAAATGCGACGTGCCCATAAGGCCTTGTTACATAACAGCGGCAACAGACGTCCACTTCGATCCGGTCGCCCATCACCCGGACTTCATAAATTAGCCGGCAACGAGTCCCTACCCTTTTTTCTTCCAGTCACTGCGGGCATCAATCTCGTCACGGCGGCCATAGCGCAGCTCCGTAACAACGCCATGTAGGGTGCGAATTTCTTGCTCTGTCAGCGCCGCACGCTGAAGCATGGCGCGGATGTTCAGAACCATACTCGGGCGCTTCTCTTCAACATGGAGAAAGCCACAGGTATCGAGCTCATACTCCAGATGCTGAAAAAACAGGTTGAGTTCGTCTTTGTTGGCCGGCCGCGTGACGCCATAGGGCGTGACTTCCGCCTCACTAGCTTGGGAGGCCTGATACCACTCGTAGGATACTACAAGCACCGCTTGCGCAAGATTGAGCGAGGAGTAGGCAGGATTGAGCGGCGCCTCGATAATAACATCGGCTAAGCCGATATCATGGTTCTTAAGGCCAGACTTCTCGCGCCCAAATAGAATCCCAATTTTAGTATCCTCTGCCGCCCGTTTGGCTAATTCACCCCCCGCATGGTGAGGCGTCCAGACAGTCTTAATCATATCGCGCGGCCGAGCAGTCGTTGCTGCAACGAATTGACGGTCAGCGAGGGCATCTTCGGTGCTTTCATAGAATCCGGCTGACTTGAGAACCTCAGACGCACCTGACGAGGCCGCAATGGCCTTTTCTGACAACCAATCCTGCTTTGGCTTAACCAAACGCATATCGGTGAGGCCACAGTTATACATGGCTCGAGCCGCCGTCCCCATGTTCTCCGCCAATTGCGGTTCAACCAGGATGATCGCCGGGCCGCCGCCCAACGCTTGAACAGGCTCTTTTGTTGTATCCGTACCCGACATCGACTTAGGCCGCCTTACCAAGGACGCGTTTAAGCACACGGTCTCGTCCTATTAAGGGCAGAAGGAGTTTGAGTTCTGGCCCGTGCCCTAAGCCGGTCAGTGCCATCCGTAATGGCAGGAATAAACCCTTCCCTTTGCGACCCGTCGCATCTTTTACCGCACTCGTCCATTGGCCCCAGGCCTCTTCCGTCCAGGGTTCTAAAGGCAAATGCTTCGCCGCTTTTTCCATAAAGCCCGCGTCTTCGGTGGAAGGCGCAAGCGGCCCAAAACACACAGACCACCAATCGGCAGCATCGTTGAAATATTTCAAATTGCCGCGTACGGCCTGCCAGAACGCGTCGCCTTTATCGGCTAACGTTGCTTCGTCATCAACCAATGCAGCCAAGCGCGGCGCTGCTTCCTCGTAAGGCATTTGATGCAGAACCTTAGCATTGAGCAACTCAAGGTCCTGGGCATCAAACTTCGCCGTTGCCCGGCTGAAGCGACTGATATTGAAGTCGGCGATGATGGCATCTAAATCTGAATAAACGTCGATGGCTTCTGAACTGCCTAGGCGCGCTAGCAAACTTGAGGCAGACAACGGTTCAAGGTTCTGATCGCGAAGATCGGCAAGGCCCAGCGACCCAGCCCGCTTTGAGAGCCCCTCGCCCGCAGCACCGACAAGCAGTGGAACATGACCAAAAGTCACCAGTGATCCAGGTGAGACCGCTTCCATCATTTCAAGCTGTACTGCGCCGTTTGTGACATGATCTTCGCCACGGATAATGTGTGTCACGCCATAATCGATATCATCAACAACGGAAGGCAGAAGGTACAAAAAGGTGCCGTCTTCCCGGATAACTACTGGATCACTTACATTTGCGGTATTGTAACGACTTTCATGACGAACCATATCCACCCAAACCACATCAATCCGGTTCAGCTTAAATCTCCAATGGGGTTTGCGACCTTCTGCTTCATACTTAGCGCGGTCTTCATCGGACAGGTCTAAGGCGGCCCGGTCATAAACGGGTGGCTTGTGTTGAGCCCGCAAACGCTTGCGTTTAAAGTCCAACTCTTCAGCGGATTCATAACACGGATACAAGCGGCCCGCCTCTTTCAATTCATCGGCGGCAGCGTTGTATCGATTCATTCGCGTCGACTGACGTTCTTCCCGCTCCCACGTCAGGCCAAGCCAATGCAAATCTGTGCGGATGCCATCGACATATTCTTCTTTACTGCGCTCAACGTCCGTATCGTCAAAGCGCAAAATAAACTCACCATCATTTGCCTTAGCGAACAGCCAGTTGATGAGGGCCAAGCGCGCGTTACCAACATGCAAGCGACCGGTCGGACTTGGGGCAAAGCGGACTACAGGGCTCATGGTTCATTTCTTTTCGGAGCATCGCCGTCAAAGGCATTGGTGATAGGGTAACGGTGGTCCCGCCCAAAGGCGAGATGGCTAATCTTAACGCCCGGCGAGGCCTGGCGGCGTTTATATTCTGCAATGCGCAATAACCGATGGATACGGCGCACGGTCTCTTCCTCGTGACCATCGGCAGCCACCTCAGGCACACTTCGTGCGTTTTCGATGAGGCCTTTTAAAATAGCGTCCAATTCCGAATAAGGCGGAAGAGAGTCTTCGTCTTTCTGGTCAGGCCGCAACTCGGCCGTGGGCGGCTTGGTGATGATACGCTCCGGCATCACCGCACCCGGCACGCCCAAAGCACCATTGGGCACATGGGTATTACGCCACTCACTCGCGGCTATGACTGTTGTCTTATAGACGTCTTTAAGAACGTTGTAGCCGCCACACATATCGCCATAAAGCGTGGCATAGCCAACGCTGACCTCTGACTTGTTGCCAGTGGACAAGACCATATTGCCAAACTTGTTCGACAAGGCCATGAGCGTCAGGCCACGAATACGAGACTGAATATTTTCTTCCGTTGTGTCGGGCGTTGTATCTGAAAAATGCGCCTCCAACATTCCACCGAAAGCAGCCATAGCATCACCGATATTGATGCTGTCGAGGCGCAGGCCAAGGTTCGCCGCCAAGCCAGCCGCATCCTCAAGGCTATCGTCTGAGGTATAGGGCGACGGCATCATGACGCAATGTACCTTGTCGGCTCCCAACGCATCGGCGGCAACAACTGCGCTGATGGCACTATCGATCCCACCGGACAGGCCAAGCACGACGCCAGGAAAATCATTCTTGCCAACATAATCACGCAGGCTGAGCATCATCGCTTGGTAAACGTTTTCTAAGCGTTCTGGAGCTGACGTTAGTGTCCCCGCTTCACAGATCCAAGCCCCATCAACCTTCAGCCACTGGGTTAAAACCAAATCTGTTTTCCACCATGGAGATTGAACAGCCAGTCCGCGGTCTGCATTTAGAACGAAAGACCCGCCGTCAAAGACGAGGTCATCTTGGCCGCCGATCTGATTCACGTAGATCAGTGGCAGACCTGTTTCTGAGACACGCGATACCGCGTGACTAAGCCGGACATCGTCTTTATCCAATTCGAACGGGGAGCCGTTGAGAACGATGAGCATTTCCGCTCCAGTTTCGGCAACGGTTTCTGCAACGTCCTCGAACCACATATCTTCGCAAACGAGAACGCCGACGCGCACGCCGCGAATAACAACAGGACCTGAGGGCGGACCGGACTCAAAGACACGCTTTTCGTCGAACACACCATAGTTGGGTAAATGATGCTTAAGGCGGATGCCTTTGATCTCTCCGGCATCAAGGACAAGCGCAGCATTGTGACAAAGCCCATCGACCCGCCACGGTGCACCGATAATCAGCGCTGGGCCGCCATCTGCTGTATCAGCAGCTAAGTCTTCCGCTGCCACCTGGATAGCATCCAAAAAGCCAGAGCGAAGCACAAGATCTTCAGGCGGGTATCCACTGAGGATGAGTTCAGAAAAGACGACAATGTCTGCACCCTGCGTAGCAGCATCAGCGCGCGCCTGACGAATGAGATCAGCATTCGCCTCCACAGCACCGACCGTAGGGTTGGTCTGGGCCAAAGCAATGGTTAGAGAGTCAGGCATAAGGAACCGCTGTTTCTCCAGTCGTGGCCAGGCCGAGACCTAGCCGCTTACGAGGCAACCGCTGCCGCTGTGGACATCTCGCGGTCTTGCTTAAGCATCTCCGCCATCAGAAAAGCTAACTCTAACGCTTGGCTCGCATTAAGACGTGGGTCACAGTGCGTGTGATAGCGATCGCCGAGACTGGCTTCCGTAATAGCTTGAGCCCCGCCGACACATTCAGTGACGTCTTGGCCAGTCATTTCGAAGTGAACTCCACCCGCGTGAGTGCCTTCGCTGCGATGAACGTCAAAGAAGCTCTTCACCTCGCCCAGCACATTATCAAAGCGGCGGGTTTTGTATCCGCTGGAACTTTTCTCTGTGTTCGCGTGCATTGGATCACAGGACCACACGACGGCTTTGCCTTCACGCTCGACAGCACGGATCAAAGTGGGCAGATGATCTTGTAATTTCTCGGCGCCCATACGCGTGATGATGGTAATCCGTCCGGCTTCGTTATCCGGGTTTAGGGTTTCAATCATTCGTAAGATATCGTCGGGATCAATCGTCGGGCCAGCCTTGAAGCCAATCGGGTTATCAACACCGCGTAAGAACTCCACATGGGCATGATCAAGCTGACGGGTCCGTTCACCAATCCACAAGAAGTGTGCAGCGCAGGCATACCAGAGCCCGGTTGTTGAATCCATGCGAGTTAGTGCATCTTCGTAGTTGAGAAGCAGAGCTTCATGAGAAGTATAGAAATTAGTCTCACGCATGCTAGGAACAGCAGTGCTGTTAATACCGCAGGCTTCCATGAAGGCCAACGCTTCTTGGATGCGGTCTGCGAGACCCTGGTAGCGTTCGCCCTGCGGGCTATCGGCGACGAAGCCGAGGGTCCACTGGTGTACTTTACGCAGATCAGCATACCCGCCTTGCGAGAACGCACGCAGCAGATTCAATGTAGCCGCGGACTGGTTATAGGCCTGCACCAGTCGCTCGGGATCTGGCTCACGCATCTCTGGCGTAAAGTCCATTCCATTAACCATGTCGCCACGGTAGGACGGCAGCTCCACTCCATCTATGGTCTCCGTATTCGATGACCGTGGCTTAGCAAACTGCCCAGCCATGCGACCCAACTTCACGATGGGCACACCAGCGCCAAACGTTAAAACAACGGCCATCTGCAGCAGAACGCGGAATGTGTCTCGGATGTTATCAGGATGAAATTCGGCAAAGCTCTCGGCACAGTCGCCACCTTGCAGAAGGAACCCACGGCCTTGCGAGACGTCACCTAAGGATTTCTTGAGCGAGCGTGCTTCGCCAGCAAACACGAGCGGCGGAAAGTTGCTGAGACGGTGCTCAACAGCTTTGAGTGCAGCTTGGTCTGCGTATTCGGGAACCTGCACGATCGGTTTCCCGCGCCAGGTTTCCCGCGTCCATGCGTTTGTCATGGTAACCTCAATGTCCAGTGGACTTAAACGGATGCTGCGATATAGAGGCTTAAGCGCTGGATTTCCAGGGTTTTAAAGGATTCTCGACTGCTTCGCTTACATTCTCGAAGCCCACAGCCCAGCCACTCATGTGGCACCGAGCGGCACACAAAGGTAACATAAGTCACTGATAACATTAATTATAAATTGGTTCCAAGCCTTCAGACGGTTAACTAGGAGACGATAAAATGGGGGGCGATCTATACTAGTGCAAAAAAGTTGGGTTCGTTGGGCGCTCTGCGAATGCGGTTATTTAGAAGGGCATAGAGTAGAATTGACCATCAGAAGTAATTAATTGATGCATTACACACGTATCATCAAACAAACAGAACTAACCTTCAAAAAACTGGCAATCACTATCAACACCGTGAACTACTAGCCCGCGGCATCACCGACAAGGTACCCTAGAATGTCTTGTTGAATAGTTCGGAGAGGAAGGGCCACTAGATTAAGCTTTAGAAGACGCTTGCGGCACAGCATCGCGCATCGTTACGAACTCTTCTGCAGCCGTGGGATGTATCCCAACCGTCGCATCGAACTGAGCTTTCGTTGCACCACATTTCAGCGCAACGGAAAGGCCCTGAATAATCTCGGGAGCATCATCGCCAACCATATGGCATCCGAGAACTTTATCATTATCCTTTTCGACGATGATCTTCATCATAATTCTTTCGTCGCGGCCGGAAAGCGTATGCTTCATTGGTTTAAATCGAGAGAGGTAAATTTTCACGTCGTGATCCGCAAGGGCTTGCTCTTCAGTTAAGCCAACGGTGCCAACTGTCGGTTGCGTAAATACTGCGGAAGCAATATTGGTGTAATCCAGCGTCATGGGGTTGTCGTTGAAAAATGTTTCTGCGAAAACGCGCCCCTCATTAATAGCAACAGGCGTCAAATTAAAACGGTCAGTCACATCACCTACGGCGAAAATGTTCTCGATGTTAGATCGGTTCCATTCATCAACAATGACGGCCCCTTTGTCATTCGTGACGACGCCGGATTCTTCTAGTCCTATCCCCTTCGTGTTAGGAGAGCGACCAGTGGCATACATCACCTGGTCGACGATCATTTCCTCACCGCAATCAACCATGACGGAAAATTGGTTGCGGTCTTTCTTTTCGATAGACTGCACTGTGCAATCGCGATGAATCGCGATGCCTTTTTTCTCAAGTTCTTCAGTCAACGCGTCGCATACATCATGGTCAAACCCGCGCAGGATAGAGCCTGAGCGGATCAGCACATCAACCCTCGCCCCAAGCGCGTTAAAAATTCCCGCGAACTCAAGGGCAATATAACCGCCACCGACAATGACTATATGCTTTGGCAGCTCTTTTAAGTCGAGCGCCTCGTTGGAAGTGATTGCATGCTCGCAACCTGGAATATCAGGAACGAACGGTCGACCACCCACACCAACTAAAATCTTTTCAGCACTATAAGATTTACCAGCGACTTCAACCGTATGCGCATCAGCCAGCACGCCATGCCCGTCTATAGTAGTGACACCAGCATCTCTGAACATGCGGTGGTATATTCCCTCAAGGCGGTCAAGTTCTTTGTCTTTTGCGTTAACAAGTGCGCCCCAATCGTGGCTCACTTCACCGACCGTCCAGCCAAACCCGGCGGCATCTTCAAAATGGTTGGCAAAATTAGCGCCGTAAACGAGGAGCTTTTTTGGCACACAACCGCGCATAACACAGGTGCCGCCGACACGGCTTTCCTCAACTGCAGCAACTCGGCCGCCATACCCTGCAGCCAACCGGCTGGCGCGAACACCGCCAGAGCCCGCCCCAATGGTAATCAGATCGTAATCAAACTTTGCCATGTGATTTGTTTCTTTCTCTATGCGGCGAATAGTAGCTGGGTCTACTTAGAGCAGTCAGCAAAGGTAGTCAGGGTTGAGTGGTGCAGAAAGGTTTCCCATAGGGGAATGCTGACAAGAAATAGTAGGTGCTAAAAATCAAACTTGGTTGATGAATTTATTCTCGACATGTCGGATACCTTAGGGGCTAATTCCTAACTGGTTCGCAAGCGTGACACTTAGTTGCTCGCCACCCAACCCTCACATTTCCGTCTTAATTATCTAGAAACCGCGGCTTATTATGCACCACGTTCCCCTGGCCGTATCATCCAGGAATTATTGGGACTCGGCACAAGGGGTAAGCTTAAAGGCTCCAGGTTTTTAAAACTCCAGTTAAACAAACATTATACCCGCCACCTGAACCAGTAAGTAGGCAACCACTCCATGGCAATGGGGCCCGTCTCAGCCGCTAATTATTTTTCCTATTAGATTCAACGTACTCACTCATTTTTTTTCTATATCACTTTAGCTTTTCTAATCGAAACCTCATTAGAAACAGCCTGTTTTTAGACTTTTTCTACCTGTACTTAAGCCGCCGGATTCGGCAGATTTACATTGCCCCTACAAATATGTAACAGTTTTGAAGGTGCAATAAATTGCATTTGTTAGGTATTCGAATAACTAATAATCCAACTAAAACTGAGGACAGAGGAAACGATCATGAATCTCGATAAAGGTCTAATCATTGTTATCATCTTGCTTGCTGTTGTTGGTGCGTTTGTTCCAATGGTTGCCGGGTATGCACCCCTTGCTATTCTAATAGTCGGTTTAGTATCAGGCATTACCTCCCCATTAACTGAGCTGTCTGACAGAGCTGGCTATCTACTGCTAGCATTTGCCGGCCCAGCCGTTGCGGATAGCCTCCAAGCGATTCCTGTCGCTGGCGCTCCTCTGGACACAATTGTAGGTTCAGTAGCAATCGGTGCAGGTGGCATTTGGCTAGCAAGCATGACCCGTGCTGTAGTCAATAGAGTTATGCCTTAATCAGTCATACGGATAGTTCGCAACTCTTGTTACAGAGTTGCGAACTATCCCACTGATAAGTTTTCTCCCACCGATCGACTTCATCACATTCTATTCTCTCAGCAATACGCTTGCATGATTCCGACAGATACACGCTACCCAAGCGTTCGAACGTATTTAGATGCTAAATTCAAATACGTCTAAGTCACCCCTTAATGGCTCCTATTGATAATCAGAGTTGCATTAAATCTTGGGTGATTTAAATGATCGGCGCAGGAATGGGAAATGACTTTTCTCACTCACTCTATCGCCCCAACTGCCCTTCAACAATTCCGCAATGTTTCAAAACCGCAGAGCGCTGTCATGGAGTTCCGTTATGATGTCATGAAGGAACTATTGGTATTCGTAATGAACCGGTGAAATGAGAGGCGCGATAATCTCAGGGTTCCAGAGAAACAGAACTAATGTTCAAAGTATGGAGCCAATGCGTTGAGAACTACCCCACAATAACGGAATGTTTTACGATAGCGAATCGCTCAGCACCCTTTGTAGTCTTTCCTCACACACTCTCGCGTTAAATTCTTAGCTTCTTCTAACTGTGAAGGCATCATTTCTTTAGTGAGGTTGTTTTTACGGGTTTTTGCTTTCTCGTCACCATTTTGCCCTGCAATATTAAACCACATATATGCATGCACAAAATCTTGCTTGACACCCTCACCCTTCAAGTACACATAACCAAGGCTGCCCTGCCCTATCGCATACCCCTCCTCTGCAGCTTTGCGGTACCACTTCAGTGCCTCTTCATAGTCTTCAACAACACCTTTACCGTTGCCATGCATATAACCGAGCATCCGCTGCGAATCCGGAAAACCTGCCTCAGCAAGAGGCCTCCATTCTTTGAGAGCTGCTGCGTAGTCTTCCTTTTCATAAGCATCCATTCCAGTTTGAAAGTCCGCACGTGCGCTTCCAGTCAGAACAACAAGGCTCAGAAAGAGGATAGCGAGGTGTTTCATACTGGAACTTTGGCAGAGAAAGTTTGGAATGGGTAGATCAGGCTCCGTCTACACAAAATCATTCCACCGTGACGGAATGAACTTCAAATGACATAGTAAAATTAATAATAGCCTAAAAACTATTAATTCAAAACCGAGTTAAGTTGTATTTATCACCTTCTGTTTTTGCACCTGTAGCCAGCAAGACAATGATCCATACTACTCCAACAAGTGGTATCATCGTAATCCAATACCACCATCCACTTTTCCCAATGTCATGTAACCTTCTTACCGTGACAGCTACCAAGGGAATTCCAAGAACAATAGTAGGCAACAAAAGAATAGCTAGACCCAGGGAAACGTCGCCAACTTCACCAGCTATAACTGTCAATAGTAGATAAAAAAGAATATATGCTAGATAAAAATACCAAAACTCACTCCTGCTTGCTCTGCCCTTAAACGTTGCAAATTTACCTAAACAAGTAGACGTAGATTTAACAATATTCATTCCATTACTCCCATTAAAATTAGGTTTCTGAAACTTAGCAAATAAGCACTCGTCTATTTTTATATCTTAGCGACACAATTTTAAGCAGAGTTTCAGTGTTTTCTTTTTTTGACCTACTGAATTGGGTCAGATCCGAAACGGTTTTCCCCAAAATTAGTATCTAATTTATTGATAAATTAATAGTATAAAATTAATAATTAAGTGGTGATGTTATTTCACCAGTTGGAACTACTCTACCGTGACGGATTTAGCCAAGTTGCGCGGCTGGTCTACATCCGTCCCCTTTAAAACAGCGGTATGGTAGGCCAGAAGCTGTACCGGAATAGCGTAAAGTAAGGGCACCACAAAAGGGTTGACCGCTGGCACCTCGATCACTTTGGTCGCAGTTGAGCCGATGCGCGCTTGTCCAGCAGCATCCGTAATAGCGATCACTTGTCCGCCCCGAGCGACAACTTGTTCTATATTTGAGACGGTTTTATGGAAGAGGTTATCTGACGGCGCCAAGACGACAACAGGCATATGCTCATCAATAAGCGCTATTGGGCCGTGCTTCATCTCGCCAGAGGCGTAGCCCTCCGCGTGAATATAAGAAATTTCCTTAAGCTTCAGGGCTCCTTCTAACGCTATGGGATAAGAGAGGCCGCGCCCAAGATACAAAACGTCCTGCACTTCGATGAGCGACTGTGCGATCCTTTGCACGTCTTGCTCATGGTGGAGAAATTCTGTGATATGCGCAGGCACCTCCGCCAAGGCCGTCATCAAACGCTGCTCTTTAGCGAGATCAATCGAACCATTCGCACGCGCCATACCGATGGCTAGACAAGCAAGAACAGTGAGCTGTGTGGTAAATGCTTTGGTGGATGCTACAGCGATTTCTGGGCCAGCAAGAGTTTGTAGAACAAGGTCTGATTCTCGAGCAATTGTGCTTTCCGCCACATTAACTACTGAAACAATCAGCTGCCCTTTCGATTTGCAATAGCGCAATGCAGCGAGCGTATCAGCGGTTTCACCTGATTGAGACACGAAGACGGCAAGCCCCCCGTCTGGAAGTGGCGGCTCGCGATAACGAAACTCAGACGCAATATCCACATCGACAGAAATACCGGCTGTCTGTTCAATCCAATACTTGGCGACTAGGCCAGAAAGATACGCTGTGCCGCAGGCGACGATGGTCACCTTGGGTATGGTGCCAAGATCAAAGGGCATTGGGGGCAGAGCAACAGTACGTTCATTGGAATTAATGAATGCCGTTAGCGTATCACCGACCACCTGCGGCTGCTCATGGATTTCCTTGATCATAAAATGACGGTACTCGCCCTTCCCGACCAGAGCGCCAGACATAGACGTCTGCCGCACCTCACGTTGGACTTCGGCACCATCTAGGCCACGCACGGACATGCCATCACGGGTGAGAACGACCCAGTCCCCATCTTCAAGATACGCGATCTTTTCTGTCATTTGTGCCAACGCCAGGG
>Ga0302118_10000169_pt1 | contig 29214 bp, 18 predicted proteins | sample AG5_331_MG_FD_203126 | JGI IMG/M metagenome (GOLD analysis project Ga0302118, IMG submission 203126) | Marine microbial communities from Western Arctic Ocean, Canada - AG5_33.1 | ecosystem: Environmental > Aquatic > Marine > Oceanic | place: Canada: Western Arctic Ocean | collected 2017-10-01 | reverse complement strand
GGGCTCTGGGTGATCTAGTTCATCAGTTTCCCCTCTCGGTCCTTCTTCGAGGAATGACATGTCTAGAGGAGGGAGAGGGCTTACTTCTTTTGCCGATAACATTCCAGCCCCCGTTGCTTCAGCTATTGCTCCACCGGCACTTAGTGGCTCTGTAGTAGTCTGCGCTGGTATTGCTGCGCCCGGTGTCAATGCTCTTGCAGAGTTTACGACCTCTTCTGCCACACTTTCGGGAACAAAATCTCCCGCGTAACCTGGGACTGTTTCCATCCCACTGCCCATGGCTGCCAACTGCCTATTAAAGGGCTGAAGGACTTTAGTTTGCTCCTGTCTAAAGGGTGAGTCACTAAAGCTATCATTAAATTCGGCCATTGCTGACTTAATTTCGTCATTAGTCAGTCCTTCTGCGCGTAACCTATCTCTTTCCGCGTTTTCGATGGGAGGCCAAGTAACGTAAAGAAGCTCATTTATTGCCGCGCCCTGCAAATCTGCTATTTGCTGCCTGACTTCTTTTATCGCCTTGAAGCCTTCTGGAACAGTCCCCGCTGGTTCAGAAACATGGTTTAAGGGATTGTATCCCATGTCTATCACTTGCTGCTTGGAAGCATCTAAATCTTCTGCTTCAACAGTTATTAATTCGACTTTTCCCAGCTCCCCAGGATGCAGTCTAGCACTCGTCTCGCTCCTTATTGCGTCGTCCCTCATGGCTTCCCATGTGAATTGTACTCCCTCCGCCATGTAGTCTACTTTAGGAAGACCAGGAAGTGGTATCGTCGGTGGCCCAGCGGCTACATCTACTGGTATGGTGGGCGGGAGAGTGCCTTCTCCCCGTGCTTGTTCCGCCATTTTTGAGAAAGCCTCATCTGAAGGACCGAGTTCCCTTATTAGGCTTGTTAAAGCGTTTACTCCCTCGGGATCGCTGCCCGCCTTGTCTAGCTCCATCCTTATATCAAGAAGCTGTGTCTGAGTTTCACCTCCAGTAAGCTCAACAGTTTCCTCTGGGAATTTGAGACCAACAAAGTTAGGAATATGTCCTTCGAATTTTACAAACTCAGGAATGTTTCCAGAGAAGAACATCTTATGAACGAGTTCGTCGCGTCTGTCTTTTCCGACCTGTCCATAGGTAGGAAGAACCAAAGAATCTCCATTTCTACCAAAATTTGGAACCTCGATTTCTTGGTTGTTCATCATGAACGGCTTGCCACCGATTGTCCCTTCACCCATGTGGGCTTTTGCTCCTATTCCTCCGAGACTGTGAGCAGACAGTTCTTCCTTCTTTGCTAGATTAAAATTCGGGGTGAAACCCTTATTGAAAGTGGATGGCAGCTTTGGCATGGGTGGCATCCCCGGTATGGATGACCTGGCTGCCTCTCCCCCCTCTGTTTTGAACATTTCGCGGGTTTTTCCGTCTTTGATCTTTCTATAATCAGTTGCTTGTTTTCCCTGTCCTATGAAATCCTCATAACTATTCTGTTTGGTAAAGACTATGTTTCCAGCGTCTTGATGTCGTGTTCGCCCTTGTTCTACCAATTGTTTTTGGTACTCATCGTAGAGTTTTTCGTCTGGACGTTGAATTACGCTGCTATCTTTTTTGACTTGATCTGCGTCGAGAGCGGCAACCCCGATACGAGCGTTAAGTTGGGTTCCTGCCGCTGCTGCTCCTACTCCTAATATGGATGCATTTTTATGACCTTCGTCTGCTCTTTGGCGTAACCAGAATTTATATAACGTGCCGACCTTCGCTTTGTTCGGCTCGAAATGCTCGCCTTGAGTCATCATTCGGTCATGAATCCACTTTCTCGAAGCTTCTGCTTTGTCGTAGAAATATGCTGCTTCGATTTCTCCGCCATAAGCGATTCCTGCCATTTTAGGAATTTTATCAATCTTCCCTGCTTCCTTGGGGTCTTCTAATCTGCCATGGAACCAATCTTTTCCACTAGCACCATCCATAAATTTTTCTTCTGCGAAATTCGGAACAAAACCCCTTGACAAAAGTTTTGAAAACCTCCCTGTCTCCGCGTTAAATCCTATATCTTCGTCAAAGCTAGGTCTCAGTTTCCGCGCCTCCTCTAAGTGCGGGGCCAGGCGTTCCGCATTAATGCCGCCTTTTAGCTGTTTGACTCCAACCTTCTTCAGCATTGCCAAGCCTCTTGGAGAAAGAAGCTGCTTAATGACTTCTGGACCAACTACCTGCCCTGCGTCTAGTATCTCAGGTCTGTTCTCCAATAGGGCTTTCATAAGACCCCTCGTGCCTGTAACGCCTGAGATGTAACCTACTTTCAAAGTATCATCCTCGACCATTTCCATTTGCCTTGACTCTTTGTCGGTCCGCTCCTGTCCCTCGGCCCTTTTCTTTTTACTGTAAAACGGATTAATCCTTGGATTAGCAAGCGTACCAAAGGGTTTTTCATGGACCCCAATATCTCGTATCGTGTCCATCAGGGAGAAATTCGGAACAAAGCCCTCACTAAGAGCTATCCCCCCGTCTCCTTCGTCTCCTTCGTCGCCCGCCCAAGTGGAAACTAAATCTTTGATCTCTACACCATCTTTAGCAAGAGCTTTGGAGAAGAATTTTCTATCAAGAGAGTTAGCGTCTGATTTTAAATCTTTTATTGATGGAAATTTTACTGTTTTGTCAATGTCACCACCGCGCTCCGTTCGTAAATCCATCTGGCCTGAAGTTTCTAGTCCCTCTATAATCCTGTGTCTAACTTGGGGGAAAGCATACTTACTAGTTAAAGCTCCAAAATTAGATTTGTATCCATTGAGCCAGTCTTCCTCAAGAAGGCTGTCGCTTTTTTGGCTGGACATCTCGGGAGAAAGGATGGCTCCTATATTCTCGTCTTCCCGTGCCGAGCTTACCAATTCCTTAAATTGAGCAAACCCTGCTCCTTTTTCTTTGGACCTGTTGTAATCGATAGCGATCTTATCCCCCAAACGAGTGTATTCTAACTCGCTTCCCTTTCCTGCTGAAATTCTCCCCGCTCGGTGCATCGTTTCATGTGTCATTTCCGAACCGAAGCGGTCATCCGAGAAATTCGGAACAAAGCCCTTAGCTTTTGTTTCGATTGTCGTTTGCGCTGGGTCGTCAGGGTCTTCTGGGGGCGGCATTCCTGCGCTTGGAGCTATGTTGGTAATCCATTTGCCACCCTCATCAAAGTGCGACCATACGCCCTCTGGTTGCCATACTAATTTGCCTTTAACTTTTACCTCTTCCCTTCGTTGCCGTGCCGCTTTGACTATTTGGGCAATGTCCATGTATTGTGAGTGGGCTGAGTAGGCTACCTTACCGTCAGCATCAAGAGCATCAGTAAACTGTTCTGGAGCCAAATCATTATGCTCAATTTCTTCGAAGGGCTTACCAAAAGAGTCCGCTAGGATTTGGTGAACTTCGCTAGACGGAATAGTGAGCCAAGAAAGGGTCGCGGGCTGCGTTCCCTCGTTCCCAACGAAGTTGGGAGTAAAGCCCCCCGCCTTTGCCCAGGGTAGTTTGCCTCCGTAAAGCTCGTTTGATTTTACTAGTTTCTTTCGGGCTGCCGCTGGCCCGAAATCTGACGTTCCCTTCCCAGGACTAGCCGTTCCCCCTTTAATACCTTTAATTTCTATCCCCGTATCAGGAAGTCCTTCGGTGAATACCTTTTTCCCAATTGCACTTATTGTTTCTGCCCCAGGAACTATATCAAGTGGCGTGTCCCCTAGCTCTGGGTCTCCACCAGCTCCTATCCCTTGTTTATCTGTGAAAAGATGCTTCATCATCAATTCAACGAAATCACCGACCATTGGCCCCTCCATCAATCTTGGTAAAGGTCCAGTAGGGGCCGAAGCTCTCCCTTGTAAGTGTTCTATATCTTCATCAGGCAAATTCATATGCCCAATTACATCCTTTGAAGCCATTCTGATCGCGGATTCAATATTCGTAATTATAGCGTGATGGAATTTCGCAGGAGCATCCTCCATAACGTCAGACCTAATTCCAAATTCTGTTACCGACTCCATCCCAAGAAGACCTCCAGTTTCGTCGATATTTTGAGCACTAAGCACTGGGAGTCTGCCTAACTTTTCTACCCACTCGTCTTTTTGTTGCTTGGTTGTTACCCCTTCGGTCGTTTTCTTTTTTAGGTCAACAATTCCTTGGGCGAGTGGTGTGAGGGGGTTGCTGTAAATGAGCCGGTCTAGTTCCTCGTCTTTTTCTATATCCATCATCAAGCTGGCAATTGGAATAAGACCCTCCAGACCCTTCGTAGTTCCTCCATCAACCATCTCTTGCAACTTTAAATACCCCTCGTGAATACGCTTAATAGCCTTATTGTCCATCGCTGCCGCGAACCCTGGGTCTCCTTCCAAATCTGAAAGATCATGCGTACCTAATAATAATCTTTGAGCTATAGTTGCCGCAACCCCGCCTTGTCCTGATATTTCTGATACTTGCCCTAAGGCTTTTCCAATCCCCATTTTACGGAAGTTTGGAACGAAGCCTTGGTTTAATCTGTTGAGTCCACCTGAGCCCAACGCCTCCATGCCTTTGTGGTTTACCACTCCTTCTCCACCTTTAAGCATGGCGAGTTGCTCCTTGTTAAAGTTTGGGACAAGGCCACCAGAGTGGTACTTTGGAATGTTCGCAAAATTCGGAACAAAGCCCTTGTTGAAACTCAGCCCCTGGGCTTTTTCGAGATTCGAAGCAGTAAGATTATGACTCTCGTCATAATTAAGTACGCCCTTCTCAATATTAAAAAATCCGCCAGCTAGATATTCAGACGATTTTAGTCTTGCTTTTGTGGCAGTTGCAGCGTGAAACGCGAGATTACTTAAGTGTAATCTACCATTGTTAGCTAATATCGTTGTCCCTTTTTGGAGTCCTGCTTCCTTAGCAAACCTTTTACCCGCGTCCGTCCACTTCGCTGGGGGATTTTTCCAATGTTTACCCGGTTCAAGCGTGGCAAAAGCATCCGCGTCCCATCTAGCGTTATCAGGACCATTTCCACGGTTCCACGAGCCAAACTCATTTCGCCTAGCGGTATTTTTCCGACTCAGTTCTGGACTATCAAAGAGGGCATCTTTAGGCAATGGCCTGTCGCGGTAATACTCTTCTTCCTGTCCCCGCGCTCCTTCAGCTGTGCCCCATTCGTAAAAATTGGGAACGAAGCCTTTTGCTAATATTCCGTCAGCAGAATGAGCTAAAGTTTGCCTATCTTTAATCTTCCACTTCTGACCTTTAAATTCTTTTAATTTTTTTAGCTCTTCGACCTTCTTGTGCATTTGCATGGAAGTCCCAGACCATTGCTTATCACCAACCTGAAGAATAAACTCTCTACCGTGGTCGGGATCGTGACCCGCATTTTCATTATAAAAATTCGGGACAAAGCCCTTAGATTTGTTGCCTTTTAGTCTTGCCTTTACTGATGCATATATTTCTTCGGGAACGCCGCCATATTTTTCGGGAGATTCTTCCCTTGCTTTGATTGCACCATACTCGTCCTTAACATCTACCCCCGAGTCTGAAAGCTCTTGGTATAAGTCAACGTCAGATAACGGGGCGAAGCGAGTGACCTTTAACGCACCTAAATTTCTAGTATCGTTTTGAGTGAGTTTTACGCCGCTATCTTTTTCTTTCTTAAGTCTTGCTTTTTCTTCATTAATTCTATTAATCCTTCGCTCCATCACGGTTTCGTCATCTGGAGCTACTGCGGTAACTTGACTTGCCCGATGGAATATCGCTTTGGATCGGTCAGAATATTCTCCGGTTCTTTCGCTTCGATTAGTTCCACTCATAACAGCAAAACCTCTGTAAGCTTCATTATCTAAATTATCTTTGTACTGCTCAAGACTTTCAATAATTTCTGATTCAGGATATATTTTGCGGGCCAAAGTCGTCTTTCCTGCACCAGCAGGACCATGAAACACATGGTAGGGGAGAATGCCTTGTGTCGTGATGTCGTCAACAATTGCATTAGACTCAGTTCTATTACCAATCCAATCGCTATCAAAAAATGCAAGACCAGTTTTCGCTTCGAATGGGGAGTCCGTAGTCACCATCGGGACATTGAAATTTGGAACAAAGCCCCGACTAGATGACTCCTCATCGAACGCAGAGAAGCCTTTGGGCGGCTCAGGGTAACGAGTTGCCTCTTCTGCTTCGTCCCGTAGATTTTCAAGGTACTTGTCCGAAAAAGAGGCTGGCAATTGACCAAGGTTACGCTTGGGTGGTAGTCCGCCCTCTTCGTCCTTCGGTTCGTCTGCAAAATTCGGGACGAAGCCCTTGGCGTGACCCTCTCTTGGGTCGTAAAGAGTTTTTGAACCCCTCATACCCTGATCCAGCACAAGAAGTTTTTGTTGTTCAATGGCTCTATCTTTAAATTCTTTTATTATGCTTGGGTGCACTGGCTCATGCCCCTCGGGATCAATGTGTATTTTCCCCTCGTATTCACCCAAGTGGTCCATTCCGAACCCTTCGCCACGAACCCTTACGTAATCTCGAACCATTCCGTCATCAAACAAACCATGGTCTTGTGCGATTTGATGATGATCGTCACCCTCGAATATTTCGCTAGGTCTTTGATGATGTACCCACCACGCACTTGCAAAATTCGGAACATGACCTTGTGAGAGACTTCCAGAGACGTATTTGCTGGCGAATTCTGAGGGAGTATTTCTCCACTCGTTGAAGTCTCCGATTTTTTCACCTACGTAATCTTTACCTTTGCCAAGAAGCTTTGAACCTTCCTTGACAATTTTTGCTATATCTAGCGAGCCCTGACCCGCTCTCTTATTGCGAGTCTCTAAAAAGTTCGGGACGAATCCTTCGGACATATAACCAAGCTGACTTAATCTTTGTCGTATACTCTCAAAAAATGCCTCCTTCTGTGGGTCCATTTCGCCCTCCTGATCCTTGGCAAATAAATAAGGCCCAAACGCCGTCATTTCTCTATCTAAAGTTTCCAAATCAATACCTGCATCATTTACAACGCTACCCCCCGCGTGATCTTTAAAGAATTTTGTATAAGCAGCTTTTTCAGTTTCTATGTTGCCGACCACTTCTAGTTCCCGTGGTGTTTCCTGACCGAAATTCGGGACAAAGCCTGTCGCTTTTTGGTCTCGCCCAAGCATTTTTCTAAACTTATTCGGGATGCTCCCCAAATCATCGAGGTCGGTGAAGGCCATGTCAAGCCCACCATCGATTAGATTTTCCATCCACTTGGGTTTTTCGACTGTAGAGTCCTCTATCCCTAAGGGGTTAAATTTATCTCCGATAGTAGAGCGCAAGAATGCGTACGTCATGGAAGCCCCAGTGCCCGCCACAGCAGCGGCTTCAGCTACTGCCAAGGGATCGATAAAGCTCGGAACGAAGCCCTTACCAAATTTAACCGCGCCGTCGCCCTCATCTTCCACTTGATATGATTTGAGATTTTTAATTTTTACATCGTCGGCAGCCAGCATACGGGATACAGATTCCCGATCTTCTGCATTTGCTATACCTTTTAAATCCTCAACTGACTCAAACGGGAGGCTCAATGTAGTGTAAAGCTTACTGAAGTCCATGGCATCTTCACTATACCAATCTCCGCTTGTCTTCATCCCTGGAACCATTCTGTGTCTAATTTGAGGGAACGCTAAGGGGCTGGCTAAGGCTTTAAAATTTGATCCAAATTTTGCATAATCTTCGGGTTCATCTGACCCTCTTTGACTGGTGATCTCTTCGGAAAGAATAGCTTTGTTATCCTCAAAGGCTCGCCTTCTTACCTCGTCAAATTGACCGAACCCAACGCCTTGCCCTTTGTTTTCGTCGTCAAAGACCTCGCTATTCAGTATCCTGAATCCATCCTCTCTATCTCTAAACTCAATCATCCCCAAGGGATCATCGTCTGTCGTCGCGCCCTCGGCTCTGGTATCAAGACGTGTCCTAGAACTTAGCTTAGGTAATCTACCTGTTCGCAGGTATTCGCCGTGCCCCTCATGTTCCGATGCCTCAAACTCAAATTTCTTTGCGAAATTAGGAATAAGGCCCTCGCTCAAAAACCCACCAGGGCCCCTAAATGCCCCAGTGATGCCTTTGACTGCACCCGTATCTTCTTCCACGGCTCTACCAGCAGCATCTGCTTGAGCAAGAAAACTTTCGAATAGTAATTTACTATGTTTATGAGCTTGGGGGTGACCCTCTTTCCCCCACGTAATCGGGTTACCCCCGACAAGCCTGTAGTAGTCTAGCCCTGAGTGCGCGGAGCCTTCTGCATCCCCCCTAGTGAAGCTGCCGTCTTGAATAGCTGACCTCCAGTTAGAAGTGCCCGACCCAACGAGCATATCCTCAAGAGCTTTAAATCCACCGTCCGCCCCCGTCGAGTGATCAATAAATTCATGATACTGATATTTATCATCATTATCGAGAGTAACTGAGCCGTCTTTATGTGAGGTCTTTATCTTCTGAATCTCGTCCTGCTGGAATCTTTCTCCCTTTTTAGGTCTTCGGCTTGGAATAAAATTAGGAATAAAGCCGCCCGAAACGCCTTTGCCAAGCCAAGGGTAGTCATGGGGGTCTTCGTGATGGTAGCTAACGTCTGTTTGGGCCGGTTTGCGCTCTGATGGTATTGGCGGAAGATTATGTACGTCTGGGTTAATAAGGTTTGGGTTTAGGGGGACGGGCAAGTCAGTCCCTGGGAATGTTTCACCAGGTTTACTTAAGAAGTCCGTGTTTAGAGTTCCTGTCCCTGTTACGCCATGCCCCTGACTCGGGCCTAAGTATTCTTCGCCTGTTTGTATTCCAAGGGCTTCTTTGATGTGTATCCCTTTATCTAGTAGATCAATTTTTTTTGCGTTCTCTTCGTATTTTTCGGACTTCGGCCACGGCGGAGGGTTGGACTCAATAGTCTCATCTACTCGTGAAAGTTCTCTCGACGTATCTGCAACTTTCTCCGACCATTCCCCGTATTCGGGAACTGGAATTCCTGCTTCGCCAAACGAATCGCGGTAAGCTTCATGCTCCCGCATTTCTTCTTCTAATTTGGTTTTTCTATCTTTATTCTCCTGATCTCCTTTTCGGGATGCCGCCAGATGACTGTCGGTACTTTTATTCAAAAATGCCAACCCTGATCGGCGGCCCTCCATGTTTGTGTTGACGCGAATCATGGAGGGAATAATGGGCTCTTCACCATTTTCTTCGATTACGGTTCCCGCCTCCATTTTGGCAATGTCCGTTGTCACATTTTTCAGCCGAGCATATAAAGCAGTTATCAAATCGTCACCGAGACTTTCATTACCATTACTAAGCGTATTGAATAATTGTTGAGCCGTTGAAGTGTTGCCGCCCTCCACCAGCGTAACCAACTTATCGACCGTTTCGCCGTTATCTTTGACAGCGAAATTGGGAATAAAACCGCGACTTACAGATGCGGACTTTCTGCCGTCTAAAATCCCTAATAGTTTGCCAGTTAACTCTGTTCCTCCAGAGAATTCTGGGGCATTCGCGAATTGGTCAGTTAGGCTGGTTTCAAAGTCTAAGACGATTCTGTTTACGTCGTTGAGTTCTGGGAAATTTGTAGCAATGTCGGCTGTCGCCTGATGTTGCGCTGCTTCCAACGCCTTCACTTCTTCTAAAGCTTCTTCCCTTGCTGCCGAGTCTCCTTCGGGGATTGCTTTGAACTTTATTTGAGCAGCGCGGAGAGTCTCAAACCCATCGCTGTAACCAGAGAGAGCTTTTGCGGCGGAGGGGTCGGAAATAACCTTTTGAAAGTTTTCTACGTCAGCAAGAGAAGACAGTAAAACGTTGTCTGTCATCTTTTTAATCAAGCCTTTCTCAGGCTCAGGATGACCAGCGACAGTGGAGCTACGAGGGTCAAGATTCGGGAAGGATACCCCGCCAAAGCCTGAGAGACCTAAAGTCGAATAAGCTTTTTCTTGTATTTGTTGCAGGTAAAATTGTATAGCCCCAAGGGTTTCTTTCCCCGTGCCACCTACTACGGCTTGATTATACATCTCTAGAAAATCTTGTCCTCCAGCCGCGTAAACATTTTCCTCAAGATACTTTCCGTCCACCGCTCCCATTCTTTCGGGGAACCTTACGTTCTCGCCAAGTATGTCGTAATCCTCTTCTTGCAGGGCTGTTAGGAATGCGTGTCTTTTTTCAAATTTCTTAGTTGCGGAAGCTTGGCTCTGACCTTGAAGTTCTCCGGTGTCCGCTTTAATATTTGGATAAGTTCTCTGCAAGGGTTCTTTGATCGCCGTATCTTTTCCGTCCATTTCGGGACCAGCGAAGGCGATACTTTCCCGTCCGATTCCTAGAAATTCATTAACAAAGGTGGAGCTTGGGGAAGTAACTGCGATGGTTTGCCCCCTGTTTGAATTGAATCCAGCCAGCTCCTTTACGTATTGAACGGCCATTTTTTCATCGAGCTTACCCCTACCGACATCAACATTGTTAATGTTGTAGTGACGAATGTCATCGTCTAGAGAAGATTCCCAAGTAAAAGAGCCAAGATCGTTACCAAAATTATTTTGATTTAGGCCCAGAACAGTAAGTTTCGTCTGGCCATTACCTAAGTCCTCAACCCTTGTCCTACCTTGCGCCACAGCTTTGGGATTGGCTTCCCTTAAGCTTCCCCCGATACCCACGAAGAACTGTTCTGCTAAATTTTTTGGGTCTTTGAAGTGGTCTTTGAATTTTCTTTCAAACCCTTGTCCCTTTTCAAAATTCGGAATAAAACCCTTTGATTGTAATCCAGACCCATCGTGCCCCGGAATCTTTTCGTATCGTCCGTCAGGGAAAAGCCAACCACCATCCATGGTTTTGTCTCGTAAATTATTTAACTGTACGACCCGGGCGTGCATCCCAGCGTCGGGCTCGTAATAGATATCCATCTTTTTATCTCTTACCGCCAGATGTCTTCCGCCTTCGCCCCTTCCCTCGGGGATTTTTTGTCCAGTTTGATACCTTGCAAAATTTGGAGCAAAACCTGCACTAAAGTTGAATGCTTTTTCTTTTTGCATCCCCATCCCCGTAAAAGGGTTAACGCCCGTGTCCTTCAGCGATTTTTTCAGATGCGTTTGTCCCGCACTTGAATTTTCGGGAGGGTTAATCCAAGTTTTACCCCCTAACTTTGAAATCGTTTCTGCTTTGTTAACTATGGTGTTCATCGGCCCCCCAGACCCCCTGAGGTCTGGGCCTTTAACAACGGCCCCCGGCGTATATCCGCCCGCTCTAGCTCCCGCTCTTTCAGCTTCGGCTACGTTGGGGATATATCCTCTGGATAACGCAAGTGGATTTGCTTTGATGTTTTCTGGTAACCCTTGTTCTGGGGAACCCTCTACGGTGGAGGCGGTTATTTTAACACCCGCTTGAGAAAGAGATTCCGCCAGTGACCTTGAAATCTTCAACTGCTCCCTTAGGAGGGTTGTTTCATCCTTGATCCTATTGAGAATCTTCTTATGAGCATCTTCAACCGAAAGAGTGCCATTTGTGATGTCTTGTAAAACTTCTGGGTTTTCCTTGAGATGAGCGAGTATGCTTTCCTGGATACTCTCAACATTTTTAGACTCGCCTCCGAAATCTCCCATGTTCCCAGCAGACTCAGCAATAAACTTCGTAAGGTTACCGAACAACTTAATTCCTAGAGACACCAAGGCTTGTAAACCTGGTCCTTGGATAACCGCACCAATGCCTTTTAGCATCCCTCTTCCCATTTTGCCCATTGCGCCCTCTCCCTTTTCTGCGCCTTTAGCTATACCTCCAAATAATTTTGTACCAACGTCTGCCACGCCCCCGATAGTCGGAGCAATAGTGATTTTACCTAAAGCCGAAGCGGCTTCTTTCGCGGCGTTGAGAGACCTCGTAAGTTTGGAACTTAAAGTTTGGTTTAATTTCTCGGTTCTCGCGTCCGCGCTACCCGCTGAGTTTTCAGCCTCCTTCAACGCCCTACTGTATAAACTCATATCCCCGCCCAAGTCTTTCATTACAGCTTTCAGAATATTAATTTGGTAGACACTACCAATTTGCTCTGAGATGTAAGATTTTTGAGCACCAGTTAATAGATCGTATTTATTGGCCAGATTTTGCAAGACCTGCATTAGGGGGAGGGTGGCTCCCGCCGCGTTCTTTGTTGCTACACCAATCGCTTCGAGTTGATCCAGCACCTTGGGTCTTTGCAGTCTCGTAAAGATAGTCTTAAAAGCGTTACCGATCTTAGCACCACCACGAGCAGTAATTTGCTGCGCGGCTGTAACGACAGCTATCGTCTCGTTCAAGGTGACGTTTGCACTAGCAGCAGAACTAGCTACACGGCGAATAGCTTCAGCCAAGTCAGCCGAAGATACAGCAAAGGCAGCATCAACAGCAGCCATTCGATCTACGATTTCAGTAGTAGTAAGAGCCTCCTTACTGAAGGAGTTCAAAGCGGCGGTCATCGCTTGAACAGAGGCTGCGAAGTCAAGCCCCGACAAACGAGACAGAGTTAACGCATCACTTGTCCTTTTTATGGTTTCGTTAGCACTTAACCCCTGCCTTGCAAACTCCGCAGCTGCCTCGGCGGCGTTAGCAAAGGAGGTTGCGTTTCTGGATGCAGCGGCAAATAACTCAGATGAAAAATCGGCAAGTTGCCCTGAACTCATCCCCAACAAAACATTGATATCAACAAGGGCTTTTTCTACTTCTAGTGTTGACTCAACCAGCTTACCCATTGCTGTTTGAACGCTGTAAATCATTCCAGCGGAAGCACCGAAAGCTATAACACGAGCGTTAGAAGCTTCTAATGATTTTTGGAATTCTGAGGCTTTGCCAGTGATTCTGCCAAGGGGTTGCTCAAATCCGCGCACGTCGAGACTGCCAACCTTCCGTTTTTGATTAACGGCTCGATTGATCACAGATTCAAGCGGCCTTGCGTCAGCACCGACTGTTAAAATAATATCTTGCGCCATATACCTATACCTAACCTAAATTACACTTTTTTTAGGCAATACTATTTAAGTTTTTTGAGGGAGTTTTGTTGAGTTATCCGCGTACAGAAGTGCTTGTAACTGCCGCCGATCCATTCTCGGCCATAATCACCTGATACTGGTGTTCGTACCATTCTAATAATATGTCCATGGTTAAATCGTTATTTATCTCTGGGGAAGTGCCCTTGCTTTCTCTTAATATGAATGTATTCCTCATTATTTTCGTGAAACAGCCTAATTGGTAGTTGGTGAAATCGGTGATTGGTTTACCCAAAAAAAACAGCCCTTGGTCCTTGCAGTAACTAGCCATATTTAAGGTAAAGGGCATCGCGGCGATCTTTTGGAAATTTTTAAGATTATAGACTCCGAGACATGAGTTATACATCATGATACTTTTCGCCAAGTCGTAGTCTTCTAAGTCATCAAACTCCTCCTTTGTTTCCCAGAAAGGCTCAGTAAGAGCCTCGTCTTTGAAAAAAGAATAATATATATAATAAGAATTTGCTAATTTTTCCGCCTTAGTTTCCGCGACTGCTCCTAGTTTCGTCTCTTTTTCTGTTCTTTTGTAGGCCAGCTTGGACTTCGTTGTTTCAAGTAACTCTTGTAGCTGCTCTTTTTGACTTCCAATGGTCAGCTTTTCGTACGTTGGTTGGTTGTCCGATATAAAATATTCATGGCTTGAAATTTCATCCTCGTCGTCTTGACTCCACTCCTCGCTTTCGTTTGTTATGAAATCAAGCCTTTCCTGTCTGGTCGGAACCCCCATATCTAGGAATTCCATAGTTAAGGCCATTTGTATCTTGGCAATTTTACCGTGATCTCGATCACCAAGATGCTTAACGTAAGCGGATTTTTCGGGTAGATAGGAAAAGCCCTGCAAGATATCTCCCCAGATAGCTCGCAGGGCATCGTATTGCTCTAATACTTTAGACTTGCTATCGTCAAGCGTGTCTAAGTATCGTTGCACATTTTAACCTTTTACCATTATTAGGATATTATTTAGCTTCTTCAGCTAATTCTTTTTCTTCAGATTTGTCTTCGGATTTCTCCTCGGGCTCCTCTTCGGCCTTCTTTTCAGATTTCTTTTCAGATTTCTTCTTAGATTTTTCTTCTGCCTTTTTTTCGTTTTCGGCCTTTACGACTTCCGCAACGGCCTCTTTGGCTTCTTTCTCTTCCTCGTCTTCGTCCTCGACTAATATATAGTCTGAACTCTGAGCGTATAAGGAGTTAACTGTTTTAAAGTCGTCTGCGCTTACATTCTTGCTAACGTACCAATAGCTTACGTAATAAGCTAATTTCTTGAGGGCTTCTTGAGTGAAGTTGTCACCGTCTTCCTCCATTTTGTCGTAGCTATCTAATTTGTCATCTAGCTCCCCGCTTCCAAACATTTCCAAGAACCTGTTCCTATTCTGATCGTCTTGTTTATGAGCGATTGCTAGAATCCACCAAAGGATGGTTTTATTCCTAGCTTTTACCTCGGCAGTTTGGTCATAAATATATTGGTGGACGTTTTCAATATCTGAAATTTCGTTTCGAGAATCATTGATTTGGGATAAGATTCTAATTTTATCCTGATCCGCAGTCTCGTCTTCTCCATCTATCTTAAAGTACTCGGATTGAAGTTCGGTAATATCATTTCTAAGCTCTCTTAAGCGGGCTTTTTCAGCGTCCGTGTATACACCTCCATCGTTTTCGTAACGTTTGGCAACTTGGGCAGTCGTCAAAAGTCCAGCTTTAATACCCTCGGACAGCTTTACCGCGTAATAAAGTTCGCCATCCTCAAACTGTCGTCTGGTTGGCTTTTGGAGCTTGAATGAGACGGGGTTGTTCTTTTTTAGCGTCTTGCTAATTTCGATTTCTTTACCGTCTTCGTCCTTTCCCTTTTTGGTCCTTTTTACGCCAACAAGCTTGCCGACTTCGAATTCACATAACCATTTTTTCATAATTTAAATTCCTTATTTTCCTTCTTCTTCTTCTTCTCTCATCATGTATCCAGGTTGGTACATGACAATAGATTTAGACTTCTTATTGTTTTTACTTTCAAGCAGTTTTTCTAATTTATTTTCATCTACTTTTAGGTCAAAGCACTCTAAGACGGAGACTATTTCCCTAATAGCCTCGTTGCCAAGGTCTAGAATCCTCTTTCTAACGTGATCCATTACTTCGGGTGTTAAATAGTTGATGTCTTGGACGTATTTCATGGAGGTTTTCCTAGATACCTTAAGAAGCATGGAGCTATTGTTCTGCTTGATGTCGTCAGCAACATCAAGAAGAGACTTGAATAGTCTAGTGATGTTCCGCTGTACGATGAGGTTTACAGCCTTTTGATTCTCGATTGAAGATTTATCCTTTTCCTTCACAATACCTTGTTCCTTGTCTCTATATACACTTTTTTTTAAAAAAAGAGAAAAAAAACCCCCACGGAAACCCGTGGGGGGGAGTGATTTTAACCTAAGTTAGGATTACTCTGGATTCGCAGTAGCTACGTCGCGGTTAGCGTTCCAGTCGAAAGAACCTGGGACGGAATTTCCACCCTGCACCTGATAGGTGGAATAGAAACTCGCGTTAGTTCCTTCAACGCTGATGTTGTAGGAAGCACCTACGTCACCAACACTTTGACTGAAGCTTCTGGCTGTAGTTGCTGCGGATACAGCGTCCACCACGCAATGAAGCGAGCCAATTTGAACCTCGTTTGGAACGACCTGCTCTTGGACTTCTCCAGTATCGTCATATCCCTCGTGGGCAGCCATGATAAGACCATTACCATCAAGGGCAATGCTCGCCTTAAAGGGCGGCTTCGAGAAGCGAGCGTTACCAGAGCGAACAGCTGTGGTGTTGCCTTCGATCACCTGACCAAGAGCCGTTAAGGTCTCGGTGGGTAAATCCATCGACATTTTAGCGGAATTGATCGTGTCAGTCTGACCCTGTGTGCCGATTCCACCGAGTTGGTTAGCGGCACTGGCCAGTGCTGCGTCAATGTTTGCGGGGTTGTCTCCGTAGAGGTCGTTGTCAGCGTGTGCCGAGGCAGTAGCAATGCCACCATCTTGGTAGTAGCTATTAGTATTGGAAGCAATCAAGATCAACTTGTCTTCGCTCTTTAATCCAGCCGCGTTTGCCTGAGCGTAAATTGCGCCAGCGTTAGGACTCGTATCGAACGTGCGTTCCCGACCCCAGATGAGAACGTCATCAGAGGTATGAGGGTGACACTTGTTAATGTAGTACGTGCCAGCATTTTGGCCTCCGCCAAGGATAGTATCGGTAGTATCTGCACCGGCAGCTGTTTTGGCTCCCATGCTGAGATACTCGACTTCTCCAACGCCTTCCCAGTTCAGGTCCAACATTGGGTAAGCTCCCTTAGAGGCATCAATTGAGATGCTAGAGAGAATTCCGAAAAAGGAGAATCCGTCTTTGTCGCTTGCTGAATCAGGATTGAAACATTCAACTCTCGATTCAAAGCCGCCAATGGCTTCAAAAATTAGTTGCTCCAGCAGTCCTTGCTTCGCAACACCAGCGGGAATGTCCATGTCACCATTCTGAACCCAGTTTTCACCAGCAAGGCTACCCTTTTGGGTAATGCCGGGCCATGGGCCTTGTTCTGCGCCAGCAGCACTACGTAACTGTAGGGTAGCTGGGACAGGATCGGTGGCTGTAGAGTCTACGGAATCTGCTCCGCCTCCTGCGGCATCTTTGGATTCGCGTGTAACCGGCGCAGTTTGCTGGGTTCCGCTTGTGCCTCCAAGTGTCCAGCTATCCACACCAGCATCACGAAGGGTACTTCCATCGTACCATTCCATCATGTCAGCCAGATAAGCCTTTACGCTACATTTGGAAGTCGCAACTTCTTTCTGCAAACGTTTTACACTACCTAGTTGACCCATGACCAGAACGTCTTCCATGGGGATGGTTACATCGGTGCTTGCGGTTTGAACGGGCAACAAAAAAGCAGCAAGGCCACCATTGAATCCATTCGGACACCACGGGCCTTTGTTGTTGTTATTTTTTGCGCTTTTGACAGCGGCACTATCGTTTTCAGCGTATTCAAACGTGCCAGAGTTGTCTTTGAGATACCCGCCTACAGTAATTAGACAGGTTTGAGTTGAGTATAGTAATCTATTAACGGCCATGATTTTCCTTAAATAATTGGTTAAATGTGAGGTCTCTAGAGACCTTTCCTATTATTACAGTTAATTTTATATTTTGAGAAAAAAAATCCCCACGGTTTCCCGTGGGGGGTTGAATTTTAATGTGTTAACTAGCTTACGCAACAAACGTCATCTTGGTTCCTTCGGCAGTAACACTGAATGTCGCGCCAATATCACCAACGTTTTGGCTGAAGCTCTTGGTCGAAACATTCAAACCAGCGGTTCCGATTGCAACTTTCAAGTCACCACTTGCGCCGTCGAACTTAATCAAAGCACCAGTTCCTGCCCAACGAACAGAAACCTGAGCCAAGTTTTGACCGTCGGCAGTCATACTCGCCTTGAAGGGTGGCTTTGAGAACATCTGGTTATCGGCGGCCACGGTGGCCTGTGCGCCGATAATTAAACCTCCCAATCTGGAGAGAGTCTCAGTCGGCATATCGTAGCTTGACTTAACGCTCGCAACGGTGTCGGTTGTGTTGGCCCCGCCATTGTCAATGCCAACAGACTTTGAGGTCAGCGGCGTAGCTGCTGTAACGTGCCAGTCACCGCCAACCGTGTCAGCTAACGTAGAGGATGAACCCATCGCCAGAGTGTTTAATCTACCAACACCTTCAAAACCGAGGTCAATCATTGGGAAGGCCCCCTTAGAAGCGTCGATCCCAATCGAGGTGGCAATCCCCACAAATGAGAAACCGTCACTCGCGGAAACACTATCCAAGCCAGTAGAATCAACATTGAGTGTAACATTCGAGCCCGCAATTGAATCTGATTCAAGAGCAGTAAGCATTGCTGGCAAGTTGGCTATCTCTCCTTCGACCGGAGTGAGGGCATCGAGTGAGGTGTAGGTTGTTGTATCGATAGTAATGCTGTCACATAAGAACACCTTAAGTGAAGCTTTGGCGGTAGCTACGTCTTTTTGAAGACGGGCAACGCCACCTAATTTACCCAAAACAAGAACGTCGTCTTGAGGGATTGTTTCGTCTGCTGATGCAGATTGTGCGGGGATTGCGTACCACGCGCTCCCGGTGTACAAACGTGCGGTTTGTGTAGCGTAAAGTACTCTATTAATGGCCATGGTTTAATTCCTTTTTTTCTCTGGTTAATATAATGGTTAAAATGTGATTTTAGGCAAAATCTTCTGTTAATATATACAGATAAAATAGCCCGATGGGAAAATATTTTATAGCTAGTGAGCTCTGAGTGTTGATATGTCAAGATCGACAAAAGCAGAGAAAACGTCGGGATTTAGCCTGTTAAAGTCGCCTATCATACTCATCTTCGAAACCCTGACTTCTTCGATTAGGGGGCTCCCGTCCTCAGGGACAAGGCCCGTGTAATTATAATTTAGTCCAGTGTAAGAACCCATAGCGTCGAACGGAAGATCGGTATGGATTGGTAGACGGTGATAACGTAAATCTTTCAAAAGACTACAGGCCGCATCCAGCTTATAGTTGGAGTCAGCCAGAACGACCAGCCTTGCTTTCGTTGAAGTATTATCTAGCCCTCCAATAGCGAAGGGCTGATTTTGCCCACCCATATTTTTTATAAAAATTGCTGGGAAAGGTTGTGCGTTCGGAGCCAAACCAGATAATTGCTGCGGGTGCTTGGGGTTAATTTGGTGCTTCGTCTCGAACAGTAGCTTTTGCTCTGGATCGTTGGTTAAGTAGATATTAAAGTCTTTTACAGCGTAATTACCACTCAAGACTTTGCTGCTTTGGTCTGAGGTGAAGTGTACCTGTCCCTGAAAATGGTTGATCCCGTGCAAATCGCTGCTCCCTACGTCCGTTGCCACTCCATTTACATAAACCTGCTTCATCACTGTCGCGTTCGGGACAGATTCATCAGAGACAAACTGCTTGAAAGGCGCGGAGTAAGTATGGTAGTTGTTGTAAAGGTTATTAACAGGGTAAAAAAGACCAGAATAATTAGTAAAAGCTTCCCCTTCTCTTAGCAGATAATTATCCACCTTCAGGAGTAAACTACTCATTATCTTGTTTTCAAACTGGACCTTCATTTTAAAATTTATTTAAATCTTTTATAACTTTCTTTCAACATCGTTGGCAAGTATTTCTTCGTCGAGAAGGTCGATACAACGCCTGTTTCCGATTTTTTCTGTACCGCTGCCCCCGAGCGACCTGACCCTCTCGCCAAATCGTACATATAGTTACTAAATCCAGAAATGCCCCCTTCTATTCCCTCTACCCAACTGTTACCTTCTTCCCAAGGCATTGAACTAAGGGCTCTGATTGTATTTATCGTCGGCCACTTCACTAGTACGGTCAGGTTCCCCGACCTATTTATCACCCTTGCATTAAAGATGAAGTTTCTCAAATAGTCCTCTATCGGGGCGATGGGATCGAATCCTTCATAAAAACCAATATAAGAAAACAAGTTTCCATATCCACCTAGCGTCCCAGAGGAGTTAGATGTCTTATTCCCCCCCCTAATTTCATTTGTAACTACATCATTCAGAAAGTCTTGTAATAATCCAGCTTTTGCTCTATTGAATCTCGCTTTGGCCTCTATCTCGGCAGACCTTATGACCTTTTGACTGGCCAAAGCCTTCTGCTTAATCGATACCATGTTTATTCTTCCAGCCATTAGTCAGTACTTCTTACTAAAAATATATAATATTCACTATCCAAAAACCTCTGTACCTTATCTGAGCTTGCTAGTTCAAAAGTCTTATCATCGAAAGTTATCTTTTCGGTTTTGCCCACTTTAATGTAATCCCTAGCGTTTTGTTTGACCTTTACGGTTGCGTGTCCAAAGGGGATATTCGAGGTAAAGTCGTCAACCTCTTTAAACTCCGCGTCATTCGCGTACCTTATTACAGCAGGGAATACCCCTGTTACGGGAATGTATTCATAATTGGCTGCTTGGGAATACTCTCCGTAGCCAAACACCCCATCTAAATTAATTTGTTGTATGACTTTCTTAGGCTCTTTGTAAACGACTAACGATCTCTCGAAAGTGTCAAAGATGTCTGAGAAGATGCCTGTAAGAACGCTTCTTTCCGTCGTTGATATAAGGCTTGCCATGTTTAATATAGCCCGTTTCTTAACGTCGTGTCATTTCGCCGGTACTCCCCTTCTACTGTATCATCGCCAGCGACCTGCCTGGGTTCGGAGCTTCTTGATCTATAGGCCGTTATCAAATCTGACAAGCCATCGACCTCTTGCTTTCTTAAGTTCCCTAAGCTTAAAGTTACTTGGTTTTTATTTACTTTTCTTACGGAAGAACCTTGGTCACGTACCTCAATAATTGAGTCTGTTGAAATGGAAATAAGGTTTTTCTTAATTTCTAAATCATAGTAATGGACCATGTACATTTTCTTTAAGACGGCCACTGCTTCTTTTGGTATTTCATTTGGCACGGTATTGTCATCTTCAATTTCCTGTGGTGAGGCGGCGTTTACGGAATAATTAGCTATAAGAAGATTATTCAGTTCTCCGACGTTTGTACGGACCCAAAAAGAGATGGCACTTGTGCTATAATCAGTAGGACTTCCAAGCTCCTTGTAAATTTCGTCTGCTATATTTGCAACTGTCATGTCTATTGTTATTACACTTAATAAGTATCAAAAAACCCCCACAACTTTGAAAGTTAAATGGGGGGCACTTTTCAAAAGATTTTTTAAAACTATTTTCCTTCTCCTAGAATATTTCGAAGCTCTTTGGTCATTTTTGGGTCATTTTTTGTTAGCGTCACAGGTCTTCGATACGCGGCGACGTGGCTTTTGAACTGTTTTACCAGCCTTTGTTTCAAAATATCCATATTATCGATAGGGATGAGGCCCACTTTTGTTGCGTGAGCTTGCATGTCTACCTTGGCCATACCGTTTAATTGTTCGAGATATTCCCCCTCTTTTAAAGTAGTATAGGTATCTAGCCCGTCGCTACCCCAAATTTGCTCTAGGGTACTGGGTTCAAATTCTTCCACTTTACCATGGGCTTGGGTTAAATTCTCCATTTTTTTAGTTTTTCCCGTTGTTTTTTTAGTTGTTTTTTTCTTTGCTGGCATGACTTTATCCTTATCTATTATATGTTGTTTCTACTGTCCGTTACACGAAAAGTATCAGAAAGCGAAAGAAAAGTACAAAAAAAAATCCCTGCCCGAAGGCAGGGACTTGAATAGAATCTTATTAGATAACGATTCCAGCGATAGCGCGAGAGTCGATACAAATACGGCCCTCTTCGAGGAATCCGTAAAAGCCGACCTTCTCAACCCGAGTACCGTAAGCGTTGAACTGCTCATCGGGCAATGCCGAGAAAGTTCCGCCGCTTTCGTGCTCTCTAGCAACCGGACGAATAAACGAACCACGGCTATTGTCAAGACCAACGATAATCTCGTCGGAGGCTTGCCATGCGCCACTGTTGTGTCCAGGTACGGAGTTACCAGAAGTAAAGCTGTTAAACAGGGTGTTGTACTTGCGTCCAGCACCAAGCTCGACCATCTCATGAATGTTAACACCGAAGATACTTTGCATACCAGCGTTACGATAAATCTCCTCACGAACATTGTCCGGTAAGGTCTGATCAAACGTAGCAGCTGCGCCAGTTGTATTCAGTGGGTTCCATGCGAATGCGCGAATCTGTCCCTTAACCTCGGGGCTAAGATACAGGTCAGTCAAACCGTTGCTCCAAGGAGCTACTGGAGTGTGACCAGAGAAAGATTCGTTAATTCTCTTCAGGCGGGTCATCAAGTCGCTCATATCACTAAGATCGAGCGCACCATTAGTACCCGACGCAACCATATGCTTGGTTGCGACAGCGGAACCGCTAGACGAAACATTCGTGCTGGCCTCGGCCAATGCGCGAAGGATAACGGCCCATGCGTTTCTCTCTTGCTTGATTAGAACTTCAGTCGCCATACGCTCAATGGCCTTGCTAACTACGTCGAGTCTGCTCCTGCGAGCATATCTTTTGAGCCAGCTAACGGCACTATCGAGGCGATAAGTAGCGATTTTCATCTCTGCTACGCCTTCGACTTGCGAGGTGGGAAGACCACCAGCCATGTGTTGGGACCATACCGTGATATAGCCTTCGTTCTCGTTGTAATAAAGGTCGAGTGGGTAACTTGGACTGTCGTCTTCGTTAAACGGAGCATCAGAATAAATATGAGCTGCCGTTCCCGCCGTTTGGATAACTTCTTGAATTACAGGACCAAGAAAAGCTGCAAATGCTTCACTAGCCTCGCGAGAGACAGCTGCATTTTTGGAGCCCATAGCCTTGATTAACTCAATCTGTTCGGGAGTTTCTTTTAGTTTTAATTTCATTATAAATTTCTCCTATGTTAGATATTTATTGGATTAGAGTTCTAGTTTAACCAAAACAGTGTTACTCGCAGAGTCCCAGTCACCCAAGGCTTTACCAATAACAACGTCAGCTACATCGCCCGCGTCACTCCAAAGACCAGCAGCCGTAGCAGTTAGTCTTTCACCAGCAGTTACAGATGATAAGTCACCAGAGTTATCTGAGTCGTGTAAGAGGAACATTCCTCTCGTTACAATGGGGACTGCTTGTCCAGGAACGACAACCTGCATTTCATCCGCCTTACGGGGATTATATCTCAGGTCTTCGCCGTTCTCGTCAAGAGTCCTTACGTCGTGCAACAGCATACCCAGTGGTTGGACGGCGGTGAGGCCGTCATCGGTTACGCCGCCATACGCGACTACTTCTGCAAGCAGATTGTAGCGCAAGGACAGGGTGTTGCCGTAGCTGTTGTTGTTTACAGCCGCATTGGGCTGAGTTGCTGACAAGTCATGAATGTCTTCTCCAGCCTTCCAGCCACCGCTGGTAAGACCCACAATAGTTCCCGCTAACGCCTGAACACCCGCTGTAACGGTTGCATCTACGTCGTAGGCAAACATATTGATTACATCATGTTCGTCGTATTGCCGAAATGGTTTTAATGTAATAGCCATATTATTTTTTCCTTAATTATTTATATTTAATGTCAAATTGTTCTAGATTGAACGCTTGTTGGTATTTTTCCGTAAGGGAAGGTTCCGAAGCTTCCGTGGTGTTCGGGATTTCTCCCTTTTCCTCTTCAGCGTTTTCAATAACCTCTTCCACTACCTCTTCGGCTTCGGATGAAGCTTTGATTTCTTCCTTCTCCTCTGCAACCTTTTCGGCTGTTTCGGTCTTGGATTCTTCCTTAGCTTCTTCTTTCGCCTCTGCGGTAGCTGAAATTTTTTCCTGCTCTGCGATGAATTCTTTCGAATGTCTCTTCAAAAGCACCTTAGAGCTTTCCACCCACGATGAGTAAGATTCGTCTTCGTCATCGGTAGGCATTGCCTTCAGCTGTTCAGCGATAACCTTGCGAGTATCGTCGTCCAGTGAGTATTCTTCGTCGAAAGAAGCCATGCGCTCATTAAATTTGGCCTCGGCCATTTGAGTCGTTCTTTCTGTTCTCATCTCATCCACTTCGGTCTTGAGAGACTCAAAACTAGTCTTGAGGCTATCGTTCTCAGTGGTGAGGGTTTCTAAGTCTTTCTTGGACTCTTCGAGAGATGCTTCGAGCTTGGTCGTGTCAGACTCATACTCATCACACTTTTTCTTAAGCTCACTCTCGATGAAATCAGAGACCATGGAAGCTTCCATGGTCTTCATAGACTCATCCGTAATGTCTTTCAAGCTTGTTATTTTCATATCGATATTTGTTTGTGATTTTTGTAGTTGGCTTTCTCCGTTATTTACATTTTTTTCAGTATTCTGAGAACTTTTATTTTTATTAATTAATAAATTTTCATCCTCGTCTGATTTAGTTGCTACGCCTTTTACGTCCGCAGCGGGAGTCTCGGTTAACCCGATACCCAATGGCACGACATCTCCTGTGACCAGACGATAAACGTGATCATCATCTATCTTACCGTCTCCGCCCAAAGATTTTAAATTATTTTTAATTATTTCAATCTTTTCTTCGTCGGTAATGATTTCGCCATTTTCAATGTTTTTGCCTTCTCCGCTTACTTTCACAATATTGTAATCGGAAAACCCTAATTCCCAGCTTGCAGAGACCTTTAGGTAGTTCTCTGAGGTCGGGTCGCTAGACTCTTCAATTAAGTCAGCTAAGTCTTCGTGAGCAATTCTCCATACGACTCCGCCAAGAGTAATATTGAAAGGGGAATCGTTTCCCTGAACTTCTTCTTCTGAGAGGGGCTTGTCTGAGCCGAATTCGCTGAATCCAGCCGTAAGAATGACACCGACAACCCGATTTCTGTTGTGTTCGATGTTTATTGGCTTATTAATGAAATCTTTGTAGACGCTTAGGGCAGTTTTAGTGTCAATTACGTCGCCATTTTTGTTTGCCCTATTAACCACACAAGCGTTGAAAGCGATAGGCAGAAGATCGATGTTTTTATCAGTGTCTATGTCGGGGATGAAGTGCCCGACCTCCTCAAGAGAAGCTGACGCAAGATACTTGTCTCTATCTTCAGAAACCAGAGGTTTTACTGCTGAACTAAACGATGTCGTATATTTAAATTTTTCCATTTACCTTCTTTTCCCTGTTTTAGTATGTAATTTCTATTGAACGACTTGAGGGAGATTCGTCAGTTAAGTAAATCTCCTCCACAGTCTTGAAATCGTAGTTTAATTGGTTATTTTTCGCGTCAGCCTTCGCTAGTTCGAAGTCTTCATCGTTTGGTGTCCAGTTTTTTGTTAAGTCTAAAAAAGTGTCTACTCGTTTGATTGAGGGAGTTTCGAATATGAGTGCGGACATAGACACCTCCTTGAGGGCTTCGGTCTGAAGCTTATTGCGCGATACTTTTCCTTGCTTCATTCTGAGGTACATGTTGACACGAGCCATTGACCACTCGTTAATGCTCGGGTCTGCGATTACTTTGGAAACAAAAGTTTTCGCCCCATGCCTGAAGACCCTGACAACTTGCCCCAAGCTTACCTTGTTAGGATATGAACCGTTATGTTCTTTGACCTTTTCCCTAAAGGTCTCAGCCAGTCTCGCAGAAAATTCGATCACGGCATCTTCTTCTTTTGTCTTGTCCATATTTTTTCTTCTTATTTTTGCTTTTAAATAGCTTTTTTCTAATTTTTTTACGCTTTTTATGCTTTTTTCTTGACTTGCACCCAGAACCATGATATGCTTCTTACTAGAAAGGAACACATATGAAAAATCTAGCCCTACTCCTCGCTACTATTACACAAGTTTTCACAACATTTCCCGCAGAAAATGTGAGTTTTCGAGATGGGACTTCTTTGGCGGCAGATATCTTCGACAAGAAGGGCTTTGAGCCAGATAAATACGGGGTGATTTTAACCGTAAAGAATAAAATTTATTTACACCACTACCCTGTTACCGACAGGAGTCTGTCAGTACCCACCTTTTATTTCAGTGGCTCTAACCCGTATGGTATAAGTCAATGCTCCCCAACTAGGGTTTCATTTTTCCATTTCGAAACTTTCTCATTGTTGAATATGAGGGAGAAGGTCTTACGAATGAACATCCCAGTTAAGAAAAAGATTGAAGCTATCAGGAGCATTGACAGAGCCATGACTTTGACTCCACCCAAGGTTATGACCAGTCCTGCTTACAAAAACAAGAAGCAAACGAGACAATGGCAAAGGTGGGCCGAGACTTATGTTGCCCTTCGTATTGAAAAGGGCGAAGTTGCTTGGGGTAAAGATTTAGAATCTCTCAAGAAGAATAATCTGGTGAACGAGGGTAGAGCCTTTACCAAAAAATGAGTCTACGTTATTCGTGACAGGCCAACACGCCCAGTGATAAGTTAAGCTACCCTTCCTGCTTACAAGGACTATAGCTGTTTGATCGATGGATAAAGACTTGAAATCTTCTTTCGCAAGGTAAGTAATTTTAATTTTTTTATCTTTTAAATAATTTCTTATCTCAGAAGGGAAAGTAATCTCTTTCGCTTCCCCATCAAACATAGATAAAAAGTCCCTCAACAAAGAGTAACATTCTGAGTTGTTTAGAATCTCTTTGCTAATTTGTATCTCGGAAGACTGGATACCTAATCTACCAGTTGCGTAATAAAGAGCGGTAGGGCCGCAGCTATTGTAATGATGATACTCCCTTTTTTGGAAAACTCCGCAACCTGTTGCAATTAGAAAACTAAACAAGCATATAAGCGAACATCTCATCCCATATAGGGATTACACTAAATTTCATAATTTATTTCCTTTTCCAATAAAGTTAACGCTTCGTTATGTAATTTTTCTAATTGGAGTTTGCCGATATTCGTTTCTTGTAAGAAGTGATTGTATATACCTTGAACGTTCATGCCCAGCTCTTCAAAAGCTATAAAATAATTTCTAACTTTATCCCAAAGCATTATCGGGTACTTTACTCCATCGGGTCTTCCGAACCTATGCATCCATCTGAAAAATGGCAGACACAAAGCTTGATGTCCTGCTTGTCTAAATTTTTCTTGTATGTACCCTTCTTCTGCGCCGAACCCGCGAAAGTTTTCGTTAAAGCCTAGCCATGCATCTTTCCTGCATGAGAAAACTCCACACCCGCACATTTCTATCATGAATGGTTGCGCGTTTTTATCTTTCGCTCTCTCATCAGTAGCCCACGTTCCATACATCTGACCTCTCCAGTTGGGGTCAAAGTGCGTCGAGACGGTTTTTGCGTCATCGTAAAGAAGTGGTCCGTGGAGCAAGTCTCCTGTCCTCGGGTTATTCTCATAGTAATCTAAAAGTTTTTTTAAAGTTCCCGCCTCAAAAAGTACATGACTATCCATGCATAGGACATAGGGAGTTGCGGCCTCTTCAAAGACTCTATTTTTTGCGTTAGCTGGGCCGACCTGCTCTGAGTAAGCGACGTATTTTATAGAAGTGCTTGAGTTGGAAAAATGCTTTAACGCATCTGAGTGGGAGCCTTCTGGATTATTGTCTATAATTACAAAATCAATATCATCTATAATTTCAGGATTATATAATCTAATAGCCTGAATTGAAAAGTAAACGCCATGGTAATCATCATACGTGGGCATCCCTATTGTTAATTTTTTAGGACTTTGCATATTTAAGGACCATCTCCTGATTCTACCGTTCTATCGATCACTACGCCCAGCCGCCGCCTCCTGATGTTGACGAGCTGCCGCCTCCTGTTGTTGACGAGCTGCCGCCTCCTGTTGTTGACGAGCTGCCGCCTCCTGATGTTGACGTGCTGCCGCCTCCTGTTGTTGTTGTGGTGGTATCGTCGTTTGTAATTGACACTATATGTAAACCCCCAACGGAGGAACCTATGCTTGCTGTACCGACTGTTTGAGTTGGGCTCGAAAGCGTAATCATGAAGCCTTCGTCATCTTCGACTGTCGTATCCCCAGTAATCGATATAGATATTGTTTGAGAAGTCACATTGGCATTAAACGTAAGAGTTCCGCTTGCGGCAGTGTAATCAACTCCAGCTGTAGCAGCAGGGGAGGTGTATGCTGACGTTGCGTAAGCAACTGTTGCTGTTCCGTCCATATTACCGCTTCTGTTCACGGTTACATTATGAGTTGTTGTCCCAGAATTTCCTTCGGTGACCGAAGAAGAGCTACTGTAAAAATCAATTTCAGTTGGCTCGGGAGTACCGTCTATTGTCCCGCCGCACGTCCAAGAACCGTATGGACATACCGAGTAACCCGTGGATGCGTTGCAATCTGGAGTTCCCCCAGCTGTTGAGCCTATTTCCCATCTCCCATTGTTACTTGAGTAATATAGTTTTAAACTACCCTTAGTGTAAACTGGGCGAGCGTCATGATATTGGACTGGGTTAGTTATCGCCCAAGAACCATTAATTGCGGTATTTGGAGCGGTAAATCCCCAAGCGTAAATAGTAGATGCACACGAGCTTGGGTCTTGGGTGCTCGTGGTCGTGGTCGTGGAGGTCGTAGTACTCGTGGTCGAAGTACTCGTGGTCGAAGATGTAGTTGTACTCGTGGTCGAAGATGTAGTTGTAGTACCCGCCCATTTATCGTAAAATTTAGTCCAAGTGCCGTTTACATTTTTCCAACCTTCATCAGCCTCAACCCAACTACCGTTATTTTTTGCATAAAGGTTTGTCGTGCTTCTCCAAGTCCCGTTATCATTTATATGATTTGGATTAGGCATTAGATTTTAGGTTTTAAACCAAACGTCCCCGTCACTTCCACCACTAGGGCTACTTGCTGATACTGTTATAGTGATACTTGTTCCATTTGACCCGTCTGATCCGTTTGAGCCACTGGAACCTGCGGCTCCCGTCATACCAGTCATGCCAGTGTTACCTTGCGAGCCACCAGTCCTTTTCTTAATTACGCCACCATCTTCTACAAGAAAGCTCGTATTGGCAGAGTCGGTATCTATTGTATTGACTTTTAATTTTCCACCGACAGTTAATTGGGTAGTGGCCCAAGTTCCTCTGTTCGTCCAACTGGAACCATCGAACGAAGCGAATATTAAATCATCACCAACTGACGCACCAGGAAGAGAAATGCCGACATTCCAAGCTTTAGAAGCAGTAGAGTCTTTCCATGTTTGAAAACCATTGCCAACGTCCAGAAACCCATTTAAAGATTTGGGTCTATCTCCAGCGGTATCTCTAAGAAAATTGGATGAAGCAGAAAACGTATTACCTGAGCCACTATTAAATTGGTACTCTTGGGCACTCCCAGCAGCCGTAGCATCGGAACCCGCTGAACCAGTTGCCCCTGTGTTACCTGCGGCCCCCGCCGCTCCGTTAGAGCCATTGGAACCATCGGAACCGTTGGAACCTGCGGCTCCCGTAGGTCCGGTTGTACCTGCGGCTCCCGCTGCCCCGTTAGAACCGTCGCTACCCGCTGCACCTGCGGCTCCTGTAGGTCCGGTTGAACCGTTCGATCCGTTCGACCCGTTCGAACCATCGGAACCATCGCTACCCGCTGCACCTGCGGCTCCTGTAGGTCCGGTTGAACCGTTTGATCCGTTCGAACCATCGGAACCATCGCTACCCGCTGCACCTGCGGCTCCTGTAGGTCCGGTTGAACCGTTTGATCCGTTCGAACCATCGGAACCATCGCTACCCGCTGCACCTGCGGCTCCCGTAGGTCCGGTTGAACCGTTTGATCCGTTCGAACCATCGGAACCATCGCTACCCGCTGCACCTGCGGCTCCTGTAGGTCCGGTTGAACCGTTTGATCCGTTCGAACCATCGGAACCATCGCTACCCG
>Ga0302118_10000164_pt1 | contig 29632 bp, 27 predicted proteins | sample AG5_331_MG_FD_203126 | JGI IMG/M metagenome (GOLD analysis project Ga0302118, IMG submission 203126) | Marine microbial communities from Western Arctic Ocean, Canada - AG5_33.1 | ecosystem: Environmental > Aquatic > Marine > Oceanic | place: Canada: Western Arctic Ocean | collected 2017-10-01 | reverse complement strand
GGCTTGGATGAGCTTCACTGCCTTAGGGTTTGGCGTGACAGTGTTTTGCGGCAATCCATCGACTCGCTCGACGAGCCAGTCGCGCTGCGCGACAGAAATTACATGGGTCGCTTCTCCACCATCAGCATAGCTCAACGCCAAGGTGGACGAAGGTTTTGCATTGCGGCTCAGGCCAAAGATGAAACGTCCGCGATCAGATACCGAGACCGCACGGCCATCGACTGTCATCTGGGTGCCTGCGTCAACGGTTCCGAAAACGATGCCGCCCTGTTCCAGGCGACCTGATAGATGAATAGAACCTGCCGACGTAGTGGCGCACAAGAGTGCAAGCGTAACAAAAACAACAAGCAACCGCATCTACAGAAGACTCCCTTGGCGACCACCAGCCTTAGATTGACTGCCAGACTTGGGTTTACGGGGGGGTGGTGACTTCAGAGGTGTTGTAACCAGGGGCTGTAAGGTATCAAATTCCACCGTTACATTAACAGCACCATCGCTAAACTCCACTTGCCAAGGGGCGCCCTCCTCCGCTGCTACCGCGACCGTAATCGGTTTACCGTTCCCATCCCGAACAAGGGCATAGCCGCGCTCCAACACCCGCTTAGGTGAAACAGACTCCAACCGAGCAGCGAGCCCCTCCAAGCGTTCCCCAGTGAGGTCCGTTGACCGCCCCAAAGCATCACCGAGGCGTTTAGACCAATCAGATATAACCCTTTCGTATCTCTGAACATCGCGAGCCAAATGAGATGACTTAAGACCGGTCGCAACGACTGACAGCTCTTGGCTCTTGGCCACCAAAAGCCGCGCGGGGCCGGCACCTAACCTCTCGATTAGACCATCAAAATCTTGCTGCTTTTGCTCAACCATCTGATTGAGATTGGGTAGGCCACGAGCGAGCCCCTGTATTTGGAGCGTGCTTTCCGACAATAAGCGATTAACGGACCGCTCCAACCGGAGTCCATTTTCTCGGACCTGGGAGATCAGTTCGAGGCGGACTGGCACCGCCATTTCAGCCGCAGCAGTTGGCGTTGACGCCCTGCGGTCAGAGGCAAAGTCAATCAGGGTCGTATCGGTCTCGTGACCGACTGCTGAGATTAACGGAATCTCCGAGCCCGCTGCGGCGCGAACAACAACTTCCTCGTTAAACGCCCAAAGGTCTTCCAGAGACCCTCCACCACGAGCCACGATCACAAGGTCTGGCCTGGGAATATCTCCGTCCGGGGGCAATGCACTAAACCCCTTGATGGCTTGTGCAATTTCGGCTGCAGATCCTACACCTTGAACACGGACCGGCCACAATAAAACACGACGCGGGAAACGATCTTGAAGGCGATGGAGTATATCTTGGATTACCGCCCCCGTTGGGGAAGTCACGATACCAATCACATCAGGAAGGCGCGGTAACGGTTTCTTGCGGTCTTCCGAAAATAGACCTTCCCCTGCCAACGCTTTGCGCCGGTCTTCAAGTAGCTTGAGGAGAGCCCCCTCTCCAGCGAGCTCAAAGGTTTCGATAATAATCTGATAGGATGAGCGACCAGGATAGGTCGTTAAGCGGCCAGAGGCGATGACCTCCATACCTTCTTCTGGCTGGTGAGCGAGCTTACTCATGCTGCCGCGCCAGATTATACCATCGATAACCGCAGAATCGTCTTTCAAACGCATATAACAGTGGCCCGACGCCGCAACCTTGGGCTGGGAAATTTCGCCGCGAATGCGGACATAGCCAAACGCGTCCTCTACGGTGCGCTTAAGAGCGATGGACACCTCAGAGACGGTGAATTCTGGAACGTTGAAAGACACGGGTTGATCAGCCATAGCAACGAGCCTACGCGCGTTCAGTCTTTGTAGACATGAACATGGGGGGCAGCGCATCTCTGTAGACCTTCATATCCTTGGCATCAGCTAGTTCTTTTTGCATATGACTTATGGGAAAGCACAGGACAATCAACGTAACGATCCAAACCACGAGACCCATAAGAGCTCTTCCTTTCCATTGTGAGTGGCCAAACCACCCATAGGTTAGAATTATAACGGATATGACTGCCCAACGCGACGGCTAGTCGCGGCATGTGTCCATTCAGATCAGCGCTTAGTCCTTGGAATTAGATGATAGGGGTGCAACAACGATCTTGTACAAACAAGCCTTCTGCGCCAAACAAATACAACACTAAATACCGGAGATTGTTTTCATGGATGTACTGGTTGTCGGCGGTGGTGGCCGTGAGCATGCCCTGTGCTGGTCAATTGCAGCGTCCCCGCTCTGCGACCACCTTTACTGCGCGCCAGGCAATCCCGGTATCGCGCAAGAGGCGGAGTGCGTGCCGATCAGTGCGGAAGATATCGACGGGCTGGTTAGGTTTGCAAAAGATAAGGCCGTCGATTTTGTGGTCGTAGGCCCTGAGGTCCCCCTTGTTATGGGACTAGCCGATCGGCTGCGCGAAGCAGGAATAAAAACATTTGGGCCGAGCGCCGCGGCCTCCCAAATCGAAGGCTCCAAGGCCTATATGAAGGACCTACTCATGAAGAGCGGCGTCCCAACTGCAGCTTATGGGCGCTTCAAGGATAGTAATGCGGCGAAAACCTACATCACGGAACAGGGCGCCCCCATTGTCGTAAAGACAGACGGCCTAGCGGCTGGAAAAGGCGTCATTTTGTGCGACACTATTGAAGAAGCTCACGCAGCCGTCGATTCGATGATGACGGACAAAGCCTTTGGTGATGCTGGAAACGAAGTCGTTATCGAAGAGTTCCTGGTTGGTGAAGAGGCGAGCTTCTTTGTGCTGGTTGATGGCACGCATGCGTTACCCCTAATTTCAGCGCAAGATCACAAAGCCGTCGGCGAAGGGGACATCGGGCCGAATACCGGTGGCATGGGGGCTTACTCCCCCGCGCCAGTGATGACGGATGCCATCACCGAAGAGGTTATGAACACCATCATTAATCCGACCGTGAAGACAATGGTGGACATGGGAACGCCTTATGTTGGTGTTCTTTTCGCTGGCCTCATGATTTCAAAATCTGGCACCAAGGTCCTCGAATACAATGTGCGCTTCGGTGACCCCGAGTGCCAAGTTCTGATGCGCCGCCTGAAGTCAGACATTCTTCCCGCTCTTATTGCAGCAGCGGATGGTCAATTGGATCGGTTTAATCTGCGCTGGCACGGCGATGCGGCCATGGTCGTCGTAATGGCTGCCAATGGCTATCCAGGCTCCTATAAAAAAGGTTCTGAGATCAAAGGTGTCGAAACAGCAAATGATCAAGCCGGCGTTGTCGTCTTTCACGCGGGCACTAAAGACGAAAACGGAACACTGACCGCAACAGGTGGGCGCGTTCTTAGTGTAACAGCCATGGGGGACTCGGTCATAGCGGCCCAGACCAACGCATACAAAGCAATCGACGCAATCGACTGGCCCGGAGGCTTCTGCCGTCGCGATATCGGCTGGCGCGCCATTGAACGAGAAACGAAGGCGTAGCCATGATCCCCGCGCCGCATTCATATTTCGCAGCGACGTATATCAATGCCAGACAGAATTTCCTGACAGCAGCAGAAGAATCCGGTGCTGCAGTAACAAAACATATTCATCCCTTGAAGGGACCAAGGGGCGAAGAGTTAGCACTAGACGTTGTCGCGTTCGGAGACCTTGATGCGAAGAAAGTGTTCGTCACCATGTCTGCCACCCACGGCGGAGAGGGGTTCTTAGGATCAGCCGCGCAAACCGGTTGGCTGACCGAAGGGCGCTATCACGACATACCTAAAGGCGTGGCTGTTGTGCTAATGCACGCGGTGAACCCCCATGGCTTCGCATGGTTACGGCGCGTGACCGAAGGAAATGTGGACCTTAACCGAAATTTCCTCGACTACGCGGAACCAGTGCCAGAGAAGCTGGAATACGACCGTCTTCATGCGGCGATTTGTCCTGACGACTGGACAAACTCAGCGCTGAAAGAGGCCCAGAATATTCTCAATGCCTATTCGGAAGAGCACGGACAGAAAACGCTCAACCGCGTAATGATGGGCGGGCAATTCAGTCGGCCCGACGGCGTATTTTATGGCGGCACCGCACCAACATGGTCACGCATAAATATTCTTGCAACATTAGACGCACATACGGCTAATGCAGATCATATTGCTTTGATCGACTTTCATACCGGCCTTGGCCCGTCTGGGCATGGCGAGTGCTACATCGTTGGCAGCGAAGGTGATCCAGGTGTTGAAAAGGCAAATGTATTGTGGGGCGACAATGGCGTGACCGTTCTGGCATCCAGCGGCAGACAACAGGCCCACGCTGGATACAATCTGACTGGTATTGCGCGTGAACTCGCTCCGAAGGCCTTCTATGGCAACACTCTGGAGTTTGGCACCCACCCGCTCAACGACGTGTATCACGCCCTGCGCGCCGATAACTGGCTGCATCTGCATGGCGATTTAAATTCTGATTTCGCGGCCAAGACCAAAGCAGAATTGAAGGAGGCCTTTTCACCAGATTCAGACGTCTGGAGAGAAGCGGTTTACACTCGTTCTATGGATGTCTGGGATCACGGACTTAGGAACCTAGTCAACCTGTAAAGGCCAACCGCACGAGCCCTACCTAAGGATGTTGGGGAGGTTTTGTGGGTCTTCGCGATCTCTTCGTACCCCCCATGAATTCAATGGCTTCGTAATACCGTTCGTCCGTCATATCACTAATGTAAGTCAGCACCTTATTAGTTAGCTCAACCTTGCGATCACCTTCATCGTGGTGCCATCCTAACGAGCCCGTACCAGCGGGCTAGCATCAACGACGCTCGGCAAAGAAGGATTTAAGCATTTCCGCGGCCTCTAGCTCTCGAACCCCACCAATAACCTCTGGCTGGTGATGGCAAGTGGGTTGAGAAAAAATTTTAGGCCCGTGGTCTACGCCGCCGCCTTTTGGGTCATAGGCACCAAACTCCACCCTTCGAAGCCGCGCAAACGAAATCGCGGTGGCGCACATGGGGCACGGCTCCAGGGTCACATAGAGGTCGCATCCAGCCAGCCGGGCATCACTGTGAGCGGCTGCCGCAGCCCGGATAACCAGCATTTCCGCATGGGCCGTAGGATCGTGATCAGCCTCGACCTGGTTTCCTGCAGACGCCACGACGGCCTGAACTGTCGGGTCAACCAGAACTGCGCCAACAGGAACCTCGCCACGATCGCCAGCTTTCTGCGCCTCAGAGAGGGCTAAAGCCATAAAATCCGGTTGTTCTAATTGTTTCTCCATGGCCGAACAATCGGGACAGAGGCCCAGCCCGTCAAGAGCCTCAGTGTCGAAACCATCGGGTGGTGAGGTTATGGTAACTTTTGAGGCCCGCAACTGCAGGCTCAGCAAGCCCGCACGTCTATTCAAACAAACGGATACGCGTGAGCGTGAGCTTGACCTGCAGGTTAGCAACAGCGTAAAGCCCGAGCATGAACGCTCCCATCATAGGTATAACAGCTGATAGAGAAGGCCCAGGCGGGTATTCGAAGTTTTCCTGGTATGCGCTGCGCGTGAACTACTGTTCAGCGGTGCGAACGGCTGGAGGCATCCCCATTATTCTTCCACCCGACGTGGCCCTGATTGATCAGTACGCGGAGATGATTGATGGACTGATCGTTTCCGGCGGCGCCTTCGATGTCGACCCGGCCTTGTTCGGTGAAGAAAGCCTCCATGACACTATTGTGTTGAAAGCAGACCGCACCGACTTTGAACTAGGCCTGACAAAGCGCTTCCATGAGGAAGACCGCCCCTTGTTCGGCATCTGCGGTGGTCAACAATTGTTAGCCGTGGCACTCGGCGGCAGTTTAATCCAACACCTTCCCGATGAGATCGATACCGCCCTCGCCCATGAGCAGCATAACCCCCGTGACCAGGCCGGGCACGAGGTTCGCATTACAGTGGGTTCGCTACTGCATAATATCGTCGGATCAGACACATTGGCCGTGAATAGCGCCCACCATCAGGCGGTGAAGGTCGTGCCGGATAGCATCGTAATTAATGCGGTCGCCTCAGACGGCGTCATTGAGGGCATCGAAGATCCAAACAAGACATGGTGCATCGGTGTGCAATGGCATCCCGAATTCCACATCTCAGAGGGCGACCGACGCCTCTATGACTCCTTCATCAAGGCCTGCTCATGAACGCGCCAAAGAAATCACAAGAAACTAGTGCACCAAGCCGCGCCGGAGACCGTGTTGCAAAAGTGATTGCACGGGCGGGCATCTGTTCTCGCCGTGAGGCCGAAGTTCTGATTGAACAGGGGCGTGTCAGCGTCAATGGTGAGGCTTTGACCCAGCCCGGCGTGAAAGTGACCGCTGATGATATAGTGCGCGTCGACGGTGAGAAACTCCCGGCGCTCGAGCCACCTCGTTTGTGGCGCTATAGCAAACCACCCGGCCTGGTGACGAGTCATAAGGATGAACGCGGCCGCGAAACTGTGTTCGACACTCTGCCTTTATATATGCCGCGTGTGATTTCTATCGGGCGCCTCGATCTCAATTCCGAAGGCCTCCTTCTGTTGACCAACGACGGCACCTTAGCGCGATCCATGGAGCACCCATCGCGCGGCTGGACCCGACGGTATCGGGTGCGCGTCCATGGCGATATCAAAGACGGCATGTTCGACTCCCTAGCCAGAGGGGTCACCGTCGAAGGTGTTAACTACGGGCCCGTGCAGGTGAAACTAGACCGCAAGCCTGGGGTCAACTCCTGGCTAACAGTCACGTTAAAAGAAGGAAAAAATAGGGAAATAAGGCGGGTAATGGAACACGTCGGCCTCAAAGTGAACCGTTTAATGCGGACGGCTTACGGCCCCTTTCAATTGGGCTCACTCAAGCCTGGCGAGATAACTGAAATGCCTCACAAGGTTCTCAAAGAACAATTAGGTGCTGACCTCCCAGGGTTTCAAAAGAGCGCCGGCAAGAATAGCCGTAAAAAGTAACCCACGATCATGTCTGGTAGAATTCGAATAACAGCCGGCGTATTCAAGAATAAAACATTGGCCGTACCCGCAGGCGACAGTGTCCGCCCAACCTCAGACCGTGCCCGCCAAGCACTATTCAATCGGCTCGGACACAGCTTTCAAAATATCGGCTTCAAACTGCGCAGCGCGCGCGTGGTCGATCTTTTCGCCGGTACCGGCGCTCTAGGCTTGGATGCCCTGAGCCGCGGCGCGGCGCATGTAACCTTTGTGGAGCAGAACAAAAACTCCCTAGCTGTACTCAAGCGCAACATCTACACGCTAGGTGTCGAGGACAAGGTTAACATTCTAACGGCCGACGCCTCTGCCCTACCCGCCGCCGCGCGACCCGTCGACCTGGCCCTGCTAGACCCGCCCTACGGTTTAGGCCTAGCTGAACCGACGTTAGCAATGCTGCTCAACAAAGGCTGGCTAACCGAGACCGCCGTGGTCGTAGTCGAAACTGCCGCCACCGAAACTCTCACCGCACCAGACGGATTAGAAATCGAAGACGTGCGTAGCTATGGCCATGGCGCTCTCACATATTTGATACGGGCTTAGCCACGCGACAAGGCCTCGAAACTGAACTCTTTTTTAGCCGTGCCCGTATACCGTGAGATAGACGTTGACGACTAACGAGCGCAGCGTGCACCCACCTCTTACTAGTGATTATTATAGGCGTCGGTTTCATCTTGTGCCCTAAACCTATGCTAGGAAACAACATTCAGCCTATGGTAAAAGCCTGCAGTACGCCCGGGAGAGCACAATGAACGACGAAGAGGTTTTAAACGCGCTGACGTCTTTACCAGCAGCGACTTTGTCGGAAGCCACCGCCAAACCCTGCGACCTACCACCCGTAATCCGTAGCCAATCGCCCGGCACACGGGTAGTCGGACCAGCATTCACGGTGCGCTGCCCCTTAGGCGACAACACCGCCGTGACCCGTGCCGTCGACATAGCGCCCTCCGGCAGTGTCATAGTGATCGATTGCGGTGGACCGCCGCGGACGGCGGTTTGGGGCGAAAACGCAACTTTCGCAAGTCAATACAAAGGCATTGCAGGCTGCGTCACTAACGGTGCCATCCGCGACATCGACGCTATTGTTACCGCTGGGTTTCCAGTATTTTCCGCCGGCTTTTCCTTGCGTGGCTCGACTAAGGGGCAACCCGGTGAAACCGGAGTAGACATCATCATCGGTGACATTATAATTCGGCCGGGTGATTTTGTCTGCGGTGACTCGGACGGTGTTGTAGTAATTCCAGGCGATGAGGTTGACGCCGTGATCACGAAAGCCAAACACTTAAAAGCAGAGGAACAAAGCCGCAGCGATCGCATCAAGGCCGGGGTGCCTTTGGCTGACATCCTCGCGAAATCAGGGAACCGAGGTCAATCATAACTGACAGCGATTAAGGATTGTTTTTATGCTCTCACGTTTCTTCTCTCCACTAGCTTTGCTCCTCACCCTCTCCACCCTACCCTTCGCAAGCGCGCAGAGCGCCCAAGCTAAAGTGCTCGTGTTTGGAGGTACTGGAATGCTGGGCTATGAGATCGTCAAGGCGCTGAAAGATCAAGGACAAGACGTGACCGTCCTAGTCCGGGCCACATCAAATGTAAGCGACCTAGACAAAATCGACGTCCCTCATGTGGTCGGCGACGTGCTGGATGCAGACTCTCTTCATCGCGTATTTAAAGAAGGCAACTACGACACGGTTGTGAGTTCCATCTCTCGGTCCGGCGCCTTTGGCTCAGCCCAAGAGGGTGTTACCATTCACCGCACGGGCAACAATGCCATCACAGCCGCAGCGCTTTTAGGTGGTGTGAAGCAGCTTATTCTTATGGGTACAGTCGGCGCAGGTAATAGCGCGGGCACGTTGGGCGAGCGGCAACGCACCTCATTCAAGCAAATCTATGCCGATAAAACCTCAGCAGAAAATTTCCTGCGCGCCAGCGGCCTAACGTACACCATCGTCAGAACGGGCATCATTTTAACCGACAAGCCAACTGGCACAGTCGAATTAACCGAAGACCGGACCTTACGTCATGCTGCTAACGTGTTCGACTTTTCAGCGATGACCGCCGCCTGCGTTGATAACCCGGACTGCGCCAATAAAACATTCCACACCTACGACCCAGCCATCCCGCCGCTGAACAGGGCCGACATGATAAGAGCCTTTGAGGGCTTGCAAGCGTTTGAGGACAAACGTCGCGGCAAAAAAGCCGAGTAGTTTAAGTCGCTCTCGCACCCATAGCCTTTAGGTACTATTCTCTTCTCAGCTGATGAGGAGATGAAAAAATGAAGCTGTGTGAGCCTGTGCGCCGTATACCCAAAACAAAAATTCTGGGCATTATCGCCCCCCTCCTCACAATGCTGTTCAGTTTTCCAAGCAATGCCCAAGACGAGGCCTACTCGACCTTAACCCGGGCGGCCTTTTTTGTAGCCGAACCGGACGCTACCATCATCTTTTACAAAGACGTGCTGGGCTACGAGGAAGGAAAGACCTCTCGCAATGTTGGCCCCTACGACGCCGACAACGCTTGGGGCATTCCGGCTGGCTCACACTTACGGATGACCTACCTCAAATCCCGTGATGGCGCATATGTGGCGGTAATGGGACTTGAAGATGCAAGCCTAGGCACGCTACTTCGTCCAGACGGTGTTGCGAATGCCTTTGGCGATGTCATGCTGATACACTTGGTGAAAAATATGGATGAAGTCTATTCCCGCGCTATAGCCGGTGGATATGACGTGATTAAACCCCCAATCTTCTCGGGCAGCGGCACCTCGAAGCAAATGTTTTTGCGCGATCCAAATGGCATCCGCGTTGAACTTAATGAAATTCTGACAGCTACACCAAGGCCGGGTCCAAAGTAGGGCACAACCCAACGCACCAAACAAAAGACTCAGATAAGGGCTATAAGCCTGCCACAGATCAATATTAAAATTGGCCTGACTTCGTTAACCCTACGCCATAAGACGTAAATTTTACTGAATCATAAAGCGCGCTCTTCATTATTTACCTGCCTTCGAACGTTGCACCGAGACGTTTAAAGAACATATCCCATGTCACACAAATTAAAATTAGTGCTAGCATTTGATCGGTCGTAGGGGCCTCTAGCATAATTCAAGGCCGCTTGAATATCTTGCGAACCTTCTCCACCCCGCCGCGGGATGAACAGCCTTCGATGTGATCGTTGACCATGCCTATCGATTGCATAAAGGCGTACATTGTAGTGGGACCGACGAAACGCCAGCCGCGATTCTTCAGTTCCTTACTCAGCGCGGCGCTTTCCGCGGTCTGGTTCAGTCTCATTAGTACGTTTTTGGTGAGTTCCTTCGGGCGGGTTTTGGGGTCCGGTTCGTAACGCCAGACAAATGCCGCGATGGACCCGGCTTCGTCAACTAATTCCAAAGCCCGTTGGGCGTTATTGATAGTCGCTTCGATTTTACCCCTGTGCCGAACGATGCCAGAATCTTGCAACAGACGTTCGACATCTTTCTCGCCAAAGTGGGCGACCTTTTTGAAATCAAACCCCTTAAACGCTTTTCGAAAATCCTCGCGCTTACGCAGGATGGTCAGCCAGGATAGTCCTGCCTGAAACCCTTCAAGACAGAGCTTTTCAAACAACCGGATATCGCCGTCGACGGGCTGGCCCCATTCGTTGTCGTGATAGGCCTCATAGTCGGGATAATTTATGCCCCAGAAACATTTGGGTTTGTCGTCGGCACCCATGAGAACGCCTTCGGATAACTTTTTCGACATGCCGGTGACCCTCAGACGTCTTCTAGGCCGTCGCCGTCACTACAAGCGCTTAACGCCGACCGAACAGCTTTTCTATATCCGTGAGTTTAAGCGTGACATAGGTCGGACGTCCATGGTTGCACTGGCCGGCATGTGGGGTCTGCTCCATTTCACGCAGGAGGGCGTTCATTTCGGGGCCGCCGAGGCGGCGACCGGCGCGAATCGAGCCATGACAGGCCATGGTGCCGCAGACATCGGCGAGCTTATCCTGTAAGGCTAAGGTATCGCCAAGGTCAGCCAACTCATCGGCCAGATCTTTGACTAAACCCTGGACATTGGTGTCGCCCAACAAGGCCGGCACCTCACGGACCATCACCGCGCCTTCTCCGAATTGTTCGAGCACAAGCCCGAGCTCGGCTAACTCTTCTGCACGACTGGCCAATTTTTGGGCCAAGGCTTCATCAAGGTCGACCACTTCTGGCAACAGCAATATCTGCCGTGTAATCCCCGTGTCGGCCAACATCTCTTTCATATGCTCGTAGACAAGGCGCTCATGGGCCGCGTGTTGATCGACGATAACCAAGCCATCACTGGTTTGCGCAACGATATAGGTTTCATGCACCTGGGCGCGGGCAGCACCGAGGGGATAGTCCTCTGCAGCCGCAACATCGGGGCCGGGGTCAAACGCAACGGCGGTTGGGGCGTCATCGTAACGGGCTTGGCCTTCTGCAAAACCTAGCTCGTTGAGCGGTGCTCGCGACGCCTGCACCATACTGAACAACGACCGTGAATAACGTGGTGGCAACGTGCCCGGCGTCATGGCACCGAGCGCCGCTTGGCTGACTGTGGTAGAGGCTTGGTGTCCAGCACCGGCTAACGCATGCTTCAGCGCGCCAACGATCAGACCGCGCACTTGGCCAGCATCTCTAAAGCGAACCTCGGCTTTAGCCGGATGCACGTTGACGTCGACTTCCTTAGGCGGCACGTCCAAGAATAACGCAAGATAGGGGTGGCGGTTGGAAGCCAGAAAATTCTGATAGGCGCCACGCACCGCGCCTTGCAACAAGCGATCCCGCACCGGACGGCCATTGACGAACATGTGCTGGGCCAATGCATTGCCCCGGTTATAAGTCGGCACACCGGCATAGCCGGTAAGGCGCATACCGTTTCTATCCGCCGAGACTTGAACCGCATTGGGGATAAAGTCTTTACCCATAATAGCGCCGAGGCGCGACAACCGCACATCAAATAAATCACCGGATTGCGCTTCAAGAGAAACACGGTCGCGACCATCAGCGGTCAGCGTAAATGCCACCATGGGGTTGGCCATGGCTAACCTCTCAATGGTGCCGACTGCATGGTTGAGCTCTGTTCGTGCGGTTTTTATAAATTTTAATCGCGCGGGTGTGGCGTAAAACAAGTCACGCACTTCGACCCGCGTTCCTTTTGGATGTGGCGCCGGCACAGGGCCCTCACGACGTCCGCCCTCAACACGGATATACCACGCGCTCGATGCGCCAGGCGGGCGACTGGTGATGGTTAACCGAGCAACCGCCCCGATAGAGGGAAGCGCTTCGCCACGAAACCCGAAGAATCCAATTTCTGTCAGGTCATCGTCAGGTAATTTCGATGTGGCATGACGCTCAACCGCGAGATGCAACTCACGCTCATCCATACCCCGGCCATCATCGGACACAACGATCAACGATCGACCGCCATCATTCATGGTGACGTCAACATGACGCGCGCCGGCATCAAGCGCGTTTTCAACCAGTTCTTTAACGACCGATGCCGGGCGTTCGACCACTTCCCCAGCCGCGATCTGGTTGACCAAGTTCGGTGGCAGAACGCGGACGGTCATAACGGACGCTCCGACCGGGTCGCGAGATACGCGTTTAAGAGCCCCTTAGTCGAGGAGTCGAGCCCAGCATCGGCATTGCCGGCGGCGAGGTCGGTGAGCAGACTGGAAGCTAGCACCTTCCCGAATTCCACTCCCCACTGATCGAAGGGATTGAGCCCCCATAACGTCCCTTCCACGAAGGTACGGTGTTCGTACAACGCTATAAGTGCGCCAAAAGTTTCTGGAGTTAACGACTCCAACAGAATAGTGGTGCTCTGCCGGTTACCCGGACAGGCCTTGTGAGCAATTATATTTTTGTCTGAACCCTCGGGAATTTCATCGGCAGAGAGACCGCGCATCAGCGCTTCGGATTGGGCGAACGCATTGACAACTAAAATGTCGCGATCAACCTCATCCCGCCCGTCTAACGCGACAATAAATTCTACTGGCACAACCGTTGGTGATTGGTGAATTTGCTGCATGAATGAGTGCTGACTTTCGGCCCCCGACCCACCAAAAACAATTGGCGCAGTTCTAAAGGACACGTCTTCACCATCAGCCCGCACACCCTTGCCATTACTTTCCATCATCAATTGTTGAAAGTGATCCGGCAGCAAACGCAGGCGGTGATCATAAGGTAAAACCGCCAAGGCCGCCGTCCGCCAGAAGTCCTGGTTCCAAATACTAATCAAACCCATCAACACCGGTAGGTTTTGATCCAAAGGCGCAGTCTCAAAATGCCGATCCATGGCATGGGCGCCAGACAGGATACGCTCGAACACATCAGGGCCACAGGCCAAGGCAACCGAAAACCCAATCGCCGAACAGACGGAATAGCGACCACCAACCCAGTCCCACATGGGGAATACCGCATCTGCCGACACGCCGAAGGCCTCCGCTACGCCCGACGCCGCAGTCACCGCAACGAAATGATCCGCCATCGCGGACTCTCCCAGTGCATCGACCAACCATTGCCTAGCATACCCAGCATTAGTCATGGTTTCGCGGGTGGTAAAACTTTTGGACGCGACAACGAACAACGTTCGCTCCGCCGTCGCAGTAGCCAATGCATCTTGTAGCGCGGTGCTATCAACGGTGGCGACAAAGTCGACAGTTAGGTTAGGGACGGTATGGTCAGCGAGTGCTGTCACGGCACTCCGGGGGCCGAGGTCTGACCCGCCAATGCCAATGTTGATAACCCTATCAAACCGCTGTCCATTGCACCCCGTGCGCTGCCCAGAGATGACCTGCTCAGCGAACCCGAGCATTTGGCCACGCGCAGATTTAATCTGCACAGAAACATCATCGCCGTCGACGGGGTAGGCACGATCGGTTGGATCACGAAGTGCCACGTGAAGCGCCGCGCGGTCTTCCGTCACGTTGACCTTTTCACCCGCGTAGAGCGCCGCGCGGTGGCCTTCGATATCCATGACCTTCGCCAAGTCCAGCAGCAAAGGTAGCGTCTCGTCGCTTAGCCGTTGTTTTGAAAGGTCGATTGTGAGACCCGCGACTGACCAGGAAAGATCGTCAAACCGTCCTGGGTCTTGCTCAAACAAGCTGCGCAGTGTTACGCCAGCCATGCCGGCGCGGTGCCGGGTCAGCGCGCCCCAGGCTTCTGTGGTGGTGGGATCAGAGCAGATCATATCGTACGGCGGGTCCGGTCGGCGAAATCATGATCCACACTCTACCATCAGCACCCGTTAAATGCGAAGGAGCTACCCACCGCTACTATCAACGCCGGGATCCCCGGCCCTCACCGTGCTTTCCACGCCAACGGGTTGGCCGACAACAATGACAGATAGCTCATCTGGTTTATACAAACTCGCCGTGACCCGCCGCACATCTTTAAGCGTAATGGAATTAATATAGTCATTCCGACGATCCAGATAATCCAAGCCCAGGTCACTTCGCTGTATGGCCACCAGAGTGCTGGCAATACTTCCAGAGGATGTAAACCTCAACGGCCAAGATCCAGTGATGTACATCTTCGCGCCTTCTAGCTCATCGGCCGTTGGACCGGCCGATTGGAACTTACGCCACTCGTCACGAATGACTGCAATACTCTCCGCAACTGATTCATTGCGGGTTCCGACCGATGCCAGCATGAAGGGCGCCGACTCGTAAGGTACAAGGCTGGTGCTCACGCCGTAGGCCAGGCCACGCTTCTCGCGCACTTCATCCATCAAACGAGAAGCGAATGACCCACCGCCTAAAATGTAATCGGCGACCAACGCCGTGTACCAATCCGGGTCATCACGCGATAGCCCAGGCTGCGCCATATAGACCGTGCTCTGCGGCACGGCTTTATCAACGACAACTGTACCAACGTAGGTGACTGCCGTGTCTGCGACACGCCATTCGGTGGCGATCGCGTCAGGCAAATGACCAAACACTTCGTTTAAGCGCTTGCGCAGTTGGCGCGGTGAAATATCGCCCGCCACACCAACGAACAGACGGTCTTTGGCAAACCGTTCAGATGCATATGAAGCGAGATCCGCCTGCGTGATTGCCTGAATGGTTTCCGGCGTCCCGCTTGATGGGCGACCATAAGGATGGTCTGGAAAAATTTCTTCGAACAATGTATCTCGGGCGATGCGGCTCGGGTTTTCAGCACCACGCGCCAGGCTTACAAGAATTTGACGACGAATACGCTCGACCGGCTCTTCATCAAAACGCGGTGCGGACAGCGCCTGAGCCATCAGAGAAAACGCTTCATCGACATTCGCTTTTATAGTCGTCAACGATCCTGAGAACGAATCCGTGTTAGCGTTGAAGCTAAGTTTGATTGCCAAGTCTTGAAGCTTGGATTGAAACGCGAAGGAGTCTAAGTCGCCAGAGCCTTCGTCAAGTAAACCAGCGGCCATAGTCGACAACCCAAGCTTATCGTCCGGATCGAGGCTAGAGCCACCAAGAAACTCAAAGCTAAACGCAATGATAGGATTGCTATCATCCTGCGCAAGATAGGCTGTGATGCCGTTACGCGTTTTGACCTCTTCAAAATCAATAGCGGCAGCATTGCCAGCTAATACAAAAACCGAGGCAAACACGCAGGCCCTGATCAGTCCATGGTTCATCATCAGACAGCCCCCTCAGGCAACAAAACGCCCGTCCCATTTGGTGCTGAAGTAAACAGCGCGTGCGCAGCCGCGTTAACCTGCTCTGCGGTCACGGCAGCGACCCTCGCGGGCCACTCTTCGATTTGGTCGAGGGTCATGCCAACGGCCAACAATGACCCCACAGCTTGCGCAGCCGATGTGGGTGAGTCTTTAGCGTAAATCACTCCAGCCTGGAGCCGCGTCTTGGCTCGCTCGACTTCATCTCCCGTCAAACCGCCTTCAATCACTTTCGCCAACTCAGCTTCGATGGCGTTTTCCAAGTCTACTACGCCTACGCCTGGGCTTGGCGAAACAGATAAACCGAACCGCCCCCAACTCACAGCCTGGTCCATGTAGTAAGCACTGGCAGAGGCGGCAATCGCCTGGTCGACGACCAAAGCCTGATACAGGCGGCTGGTTGACCCACCACCAAGGATTTCACTGAGCACTTGCAGTGCATAAGTCTCATCGAGTTCGCCAACATTAATACTGGGTGCAATGTAGGTGCGCTGCCACCTTGGCTGACGCACACGTGCGTCAGTCATCGTTACCCGCACATCCGCTGCTTGTGGCAAGAACGTTGAACGCTCCCGCGATGTAACCGACTCAACTGGCTCAATTTTTCCGTATGTTGCTTCAGCCAGGGGGCGCAATTGTTTAGCCGTGACATCACCAGCGACGACAAGGATAGCACTCTTAGGTGCATACCACCGGCGATAAAAATCAAACGCGTCATCGCGATTGAGCGCCTGAATTTCTTCCTCCCAGCCGATCACTGGCGTGCCATAGCGGTTGGTCACCCATAAGGCCGCATCTAGTCGCTCTGACATGATCGACGCTGGACGGCTATCGACACGCATCCGCCGCTCTTCCAAAACCACATCCCGTTCAACGCGCACATCTTCTTCACTGAGAATAAGATTGCGCATGCGGTCAGCTTCAAGCTCCATCATCTTCGGAAGTCGGTCTGATGCAATATTCTGATAATACGCCGTGTAGTCATAGGACGTAAACGCGTTTTGCTGACCACCATTGCGTGCAACAAGGTCCGTGATCTCACCAGCGGGATAAGTCGGCGTACCCTTAAACATCAGGTGTTCAAGAAAATGTGCGATGCCAGCCTTACCAGGTTGCTCATCCGCCGACCCCACCTTGTACCAGATCATATGGCTAACAATGGGAACGCGGTGATTCGGGATCACCACGACTTGCATGCCGTTGTCGAGCATGAAAGTTTCAGCACCGAAGACGTCCGCTTTCGCAGTCACCGCGACTGTAGTCGCAGCTAGCGCGCCACACAGAGCAACAACCGCACTCAATACACCCAAAGGCCGCATGGTTATTTCCTTCACTAAAATGTCCCCATAAAAATTACCTTTATAAGACTATTTGGACCGCCCAGGCGGGTGGGTCAACCGGCAGGCCTAAAGCAGCCGTTCACTTTGACGCGGGGTCCTTGTAGGGTCCGGTGAAACAGATCAAAAATGGGGACCGGATGCAGCTTCCAATCTTCCAAACCGTTCAGGAAATCCTAGAGTATTGCTGGACCAGACGCCGGGTCGCCATGAACCATGGGGTAATTCCCATGACCGTGGTGGTCGCCGCGAATCTGACCGGCTGGCTCGTGGGGCTCGACCTCACGAACTATCAAAGCCCGGCCTTTGCAGCCATGAACCTGGTCAACGCAGTTGTCTTTTTGCCCTTTACTGTCACCTGGTACCGCATGGCGATATTGGGGCAGGAGGCCATGACGGGTCGCGGCCTGTTTACATTTTCAAACCGCGAAGGTCGACTTTTAGGATGGCAGTTTATCATTGTAGTGATCAGCGCTATCACAGCCACCGCAGGCATTCTCTTTATCGGGGCCATTATTGGCGCTGTGGCAGCCGCCAACGCAGCCGTAGCCCAAGCCTTATCAGCGGTATTCCTCGGAATTTGGGCCGTGCTTGTCGTCGCCATTGCCTGTCGGTTATCTCTCGTGCTGGCAATGGCTGCAACGGACCGACCAGCCATTCTTAGTGAAGCCTGGGCACAGACCAAAGGAATGGGCGGCCACATGGCCGCGATTTTTATCCTGTGTTTTTTATGCGCAATCTTATTAATGGTTCCCCTGCAAATAATCGCGGTGACTTTAACATCGGCCCTCGGCGAACTCTCAGAAGGCTTAGGCACAAGCGCCGAGGTTGTTTTGAGCACCATTGTCGGGGCATGTGGCAGCTTGATGGTTTTGGTTTTTCCGACCACGCTATTCGCCTTCGTCTACAACCGTATTTCAGATTCCATGCCCGTCAGTCAGGGCTTAAGCCAAGCTGCCAATAACGGTGGTGCGGCGACGCGCCAACACGACGCGCCAAGAAATATTCAAGGGCAGGAGAACGGGACCCAGTGCGACGCAGAGACTGAACAGGACCTGACCGACGAAACCGAAGTAGCTATTCAGAAACTGGCTAAGTTCACGGACGGGAAGCCCACCGACACCGCAGCGGACATACGATTGCTTATGGACGGCCTCTTCGCATCATTTCCTATGCCCAGCAATGCGGCCATTGAGGGTGTCGATGCGAATGGTGTGCCAGCGCGATGGATCACTGCAGCAGGTTCAGACCCGGATCGCGCCATTTTGTTACTGCACGGCGGCGGTTTTACGGCCGGCAGCCTAACCTCTCATCAACGACTAGCGGCTGACCTGAGCATGGCCTGTGGCGCACGCGTTCTCTTAATTGATTATCGCCTGGCGCCAGAACACCCCTTCCCCGCTGGTTTAGACGATTGTGTCGCGGCGTATCAGTGGCTGCTCAAACAAGGGTTTAAGCCAGGACACCTTGCCATTGCAGGCGACTCTGCAGGGGGTGGGCTGACTATCTCAACAGCGCTGTGCCTTAAAGAGGACGGCATTGATCAGCCGGCAGCAATGATCACAATGTCCCCTTGGGTGAATTTGGCATGCGATGGTGAAACCATGGACAGCAAAGCCAAACAGGACCCGGTCGCAACGCAAGAGGGGCTGCTCCGTTGTGCTCGTGACTACCTCAATGGCCAGGATGTCAAAGACCCATTTGTCTCGCCAGCTTTCGCTGATTTGCGCGGCCTGCCGCCCCTACTTATTCAAGTCGGTACTCGTGAGATCTTACTCGATGATAGCCGCAAGCTGGCAGTGCGCGCGCGCGCTGACGATGTGCCTGTCCGGCTTGAGGAATGGCCTGGCCAAATTCATACCTGGCATATGATGGCTGATTGGATGACAGACGGACGCCGCGCTTTGGGTGGCGTTGCAACTTTTGTTCGCCTCTACATGGGTTAAGTTTCTAAATAACAGACGAACACATCAATTAAGGGAAGTTAAAGGCATGGGAGAGATAGTTGCGCCAGAGGGAAGCCCGCTAAGCGTCGCCGTGATCGGTGTCGAAGACATGGATGCCTCACTGCATTTTTATCGCGACCTCATCGGCCTGACTGCCCATGATAAAACGACATGGTCAGGCACCGGGTTTGAAGCGCTTTGGCATTTGCCACCCAGTGCTTCCGCCGAAGCTGTCTTTTGCGAACTGCCGGGGTGCCCTGTTGGTCGTGTCCTGCTTCTCGATTTTGGCGACGTCGTCAAGAAACAGATCCGGCCCATCGATGCCCCGCGCGCGATTGGTCTCGTCAACCTCAACTTCTACACCGACGATATTCGGTTCGACACCAAAGCTTTGCAAGCCGAAGGCTTTAGATTTTGGTCTGAGCCAACATTTTATGAAATGTCCGGCGCTCAAGGTGCGCCGACCGAAGTGGTCTTTGATGGGCCGGATTCCGTCGCTATCAATTTAGTTGAACTGACCGGTGACGACCCCAACACTCGGGTCGGACAAATGCGTGCCTACGTGAAAGAGCATGGCCGCACGCCGACAGGTTTTACACCTGTGGTGACAACGTCTCACTGCGCCACCGACATGGATAAAACCGTCGCATTTTATGAGAAAGTTTTAAAAAGCGGTGTGCTGATTGACGAAGTCTTGAGTAGCCCCGAACAAAATAATTTCCTGAACATTCCCGCTGATGGCCGCACGGCTGTCAAATTCATGCAGGGTAATCACATGTTCGGAAAGATCGCGATCTCGATGCCGCTGAATTACGAGTGCCGCGACCTAACGCCGGACGCACACGCCCCCAACACGGGCTACATTGCTCAGATGTTCGAGGTCAAAGACCTAGGCTATGCGGAACAGGCCAGCGCCGGTCTAAATGCTGAGGTTTATGCGCCGACGGGTAGCTATGACGTGCCTGGATTAGGGCTGGTCAGTGCCTTTACCGTACGCAACCCGGGGTCGGGCGCCTTACAGATGGTTTTTCAGGCCTAGAAAATTCCGAGAATGGAAGAGCCACCTTTGGTTATCACGGGAATTGAGCCTTCATTGGCGTTTTTGCCAAGCGCCTGATTCTCGTTGAGACGCTTCTGCTCAGCAGACGGGTCAATCGGGGTGCCGAATTGGCGGTTATCATCGCTCCAGAATACCAAGCGGTCGGTGAAACTCTCGGTCTCCGTCGCAAAAGCAGACGTTTCGCGGTCAACAGTATCGCGGACCCCTGGCACAATCTGGTCTGCGCCAGCCAAGGCCAGTAATTCAACCTCACCCTGACTAAAGCCACGCACAAGGTAGCCATTAAGACGGTTGCTTCCCATTAGCGCATTGCGAGCCTGTTGCGACGTAGTGCCCTCTTGAGGGCGCTCAGAGCCCGGCGCAGGTGGGCGCAGGTTGAAATCTGGTGGCATCGCCAAAGGCGCCCGGCGCACTACGGCAAACTCGTCGGGAACCGACTTATTGATCCCCAAAGCACGCTTTGTATCATCGCAGCCCGCAAGAACAAGAAGGGTGACGATAGCCAAAGCGGTATGTCTTAGACGGACGGTCATAGGTGCCTCATTTCGGGTCCATAGTAGGGCTATCCTGGTTCCGCGATACGAATGCGTCAAGCAGCCAGAAGCCAACGCCGACAGTAATAGCAGAATCAGCTAGATTGAAGGTTGGGAAATGATATCCCGCCGCAAAAAAGTCAAGAAAGTCGACAACCATACCGTAGTGGAGCCGGTCGATAATGTTGCCCAGAGCCCCGCCGACGATGAAACCAATGCCCACCTTCATCCATAGGGTCTCCGCCTGGCGCAACCACCACAGCATCAACGCCACAATACCCAACTGGAGCGTAACCAGGGTGGCGATGGTTGCCGGATCGCCGGAACTGAACATGCTGAAGCTGATACCCGGGTTCCAGGCCAAGCGCAGTTGAAAAAACGGCAGGATTTCAATGATACGGGCGCTATAGAACGGGCTTTCCGTTACACCTTCAGGCCGGAATATACCCTCCACCATGGCAATCTTTGACGCCTGGTCGGCGACCGCAATCACAGCAGCAATGATCAGGCCCAGGCGCATAACTTAGTCAACCCGCCGCCACAGGCTCAACAGCGTCGGAGCAGCGACCACACACATCAGTATGGGCATGACTGCCAACGTCGGGTAGCACTTTCCAACAGCGAGAGCATTTCTCACCATCGGCTAGGTTCACGACCACGCCAATCTCCGGCACATCATCGAGGATAAAGGCACCCTCGCTAGGGGCGCCTTCGATAAGAGTAATGTCTGACGTGATGCAGACGTCAGACATATTGAGACCCTCGCACGCGGCAAGAAGGTCCGCTGGAGCTGTAACCACGGGGTGCGCTTGCAAGCTGGAGCCAATGCGCTTGGCCGCACGTTCTTGCTCAATCGCCGCCGTAACCGAGCGACGCAGGTGACGCACCTTCGTCCATTTCTCGGCGAGCTCATCATCGCGCCAGTCGTCGGGCACGTCGGGGAACTGTTGCAAATGAATGGAACCGTCATCGCTGGGATTACGCGCAAGCCATACTTCTTCAGCGGTAAAGCAAATAAACGGCGCGAGCCACTTCACCAAGCAGTCGTACAAGGTATCGAGCACGGTGCGTGCGGCACGGCGGCGGAGGCTATCATGTACGTCGCAATATACGACATCTTTACGCATATCGAAATAAAACGCAGACAACTCGACCGCACAAAAATGATGCAGCTCATTGAACAAGTCATGGAAATCGTAAGTCGAGCAGGCTTCGCGAATGCGCTTATCCATTTGCCACAAACGATGCATCACCCAACGCTCAAGCTCAGGCATATCGGCTATGGCAACACGCTCGGAATCATCGAAGCCATTTAGGTTACCCAGCAGGTAGCGGAACGTATTGCGCAAACGGCGATACAAATCTGACATCTGCTTAATAATGTTCGGCCCAACGGAAAGGTCCTGACTGTAATCTGACGCAACGACCCAAAGCCGTAAAATATCAGCGCCGGATTGATTGATAACCTTTTGCGGCTCAACCACATTGCCCAAAGACTTCGACATCTTCCGGCCTTTTTCGTCGAGCACGAAGCCATGGGTTAGCACCGCCTCATAGGGTGCACGACCGCGCGTGCCGCAGCTTTCCAACAACGACGTATGGAACCAGCCGCGATGTTGATCAGACCCTTCAAGGTATAAATCTGCAGGCCACTTCAAGTCGTCCCGGTGCTCGAGGACGAAGGCATGACTAGAACCTGAATCGAACCAAACTTCGACAACGTCCTGCACTTGCTCCCACTCATCGGGGTCGTATTCGTTGCCGAGGAAGCGTGCAGGGTCGGACGATATCCAGGTATCTGAACTTTCTTCTTCAACCGCGGTCGCGATACGCTCAATGACGGCAGCGTCACGTAAAACTTCGCCGGTCTTTTTACTGACGAATACGGTGATGGGCACGCCCCATTGGCGTTGCCGTGAGACGCACCAATCGGGACGACTCTCAACCATGGCATGAATACGGTTGCGGCCTTGTGCTGGCACCCAATGGGTATCGTCGATAGCCTTTAGAGCCTTCGCACGCAGGTCGTTGGTGTCCATGGAAATGAACCACTGCGGCGTATTGCGGAAGATCAACGGCGCCTTCGACCGCCACGAGTGCGGATAACTGTGCTCAAGTTTTCCTTCGGCAACCAGGCGCCCGTGCTCTTTGAGCGCTTCGACAACAACGGGATTAACTTTGAAGACATGCTGGCCGGCAAAGCGCGGCACAGTGTCGTAGTACAGGCCATCACCGTTGACCGTGTCAGGAACCTCTAGACCGACCTCGCGACCGAGATTGAAATCGTCTTCACCGTGGCCGGGAGCGATGTGGACGAAACCCGTCCCTTGCTCCGTCGTAACGAAAGATCCGGCGTGCAGGGGCACATCGAAAGCGTAGCCGTCTTCATGGAGACAGTGACGACACACGGTGCCAGCAAAGGCAGACCCTTGAACTTGTTCAACAACCGTATGACCGGTGATGCCGGCCTTACGGAGAGTGTCTGCAAGCAACGCTTCAGCAATAGCGAACCGATTGCCGGCAGCGGCAAGCGCTGTGTCATCTACATCGGTCACTTCGACGATGGCGTAATCAATGTTTTCACCAAACGAAATGGCGCGGTTGCCAGGTAACGTCCATGGCGTGGTTGTCCAGATGACAATGTCGTGGCCATCAAGGGCTGAGATTGACGTTCGCGCGACGGGGAACTTCACCCACACAGTCGTTGATGTGTGGTCGGCGTACTCCACTTCGGCATCGGCCAGCGCGGTCTTTTCAACCACAGACCACAACACCGGCTTCGAGCCTTTGTAAAGACCGCCGTTCATGACGAACTTGCCGAGTTCACGCACGATCGTGGCTTCAGCGACATTGCTCATCGTGGTGTACGGGTTATCCCAATCACCGGTGATGCCGAGGCGTTTGAATTCTTCTTTCTGAATCTCAACCCAATGGGCTGCAAATTCCCGACACTCTTGGCGAAATTCAAGAACGGGAATATCGTCTTTATTCTTCCCCTTCTTGCGATAACCTTCCTCGATTTTCCATTCGATCGGCAAGCCGTGGCAATCCCAGCCCGGCACATAGTTCGCGTCAAACCCCATCATTTGTTGGGCACGCACGATGACGTCCTTAAGGATCTTATTCAGGGCGTGGCCGATGTGAAGATTGCCGTTGGCGTAGGGAGGGCCATCGTGGAGCACAAACTGCTCTCGCCCCTTCGCGTTTTCACGCAGGCGGTGATAGAGGCCCATCTGAGCCCAACGATCCAGAAGCTTGGGCTCAAGGCTGGGCAGCCCTGCTTTCATAGGAAAATCGGTTTTGGGCAGGAACACGGTCGATTTGTAATCAACGGTGCCCTGGGTTGTTCCAGAAGGTATGTTTGAATCTGTCATGGTCGCAGAATCCGGCTAAGCGAAGTATTCTTCAAGGGAAAATAGCGCGCAAAAAGAGCCGGCCCTGGCTTACAGGACCGGGGTAATAATTCGCTCTTGAATAAGCGCTATTTCGTGCGGCGCAGTCATACTGCGGGATGTAGCAGGGCACGCGCATAGAGGCAAGGGATGGTGCCCAGCTGCCGGGCTAGCGCCTTCCCTACTCTATTATTGCCACAAAGGGATGGGGGTTGGCCGGAAAGGTCCGCGCTTTCAATATCTCGCGCGCAGTCTCACAATCCTTCGCCAGCTGGGCTTTCAAAGCATCTAGGCCGTCAAACTTCTGCTCCGGCCGAATAAAACCAATCAAGCCCACGCGCAGGTTTCGATTGTACAGGTTTTCATCAAAATCGAAGACATGCACCTCAAGAAGCACATCAGACTTATTGAACGTGGGACGCCGCCCAAAGTTTGCGACTGCGTCATACCAGACGGTTTCTCCACCACGATCAATACCAGCACGAACCGCATAGACGCCCTCTCGCGGATGATGGTGCTCTCCAAGTGGGACGTTGGCGGTTGGGAACCCGAGTTGACGGCCACGCTCATCGCCATGCTCGACGCGACCGGAAATTTCCCAATAGCGACCGAGCAAATTTGCAGCCTCTGGGCAGGCCCCTTCAGATAGAAATTTCCGGATCGTCGTAGACGACACCTGCGCCTTGGCATCAACCCTGAATTCATCAACAGCTGTAACGCCGAAGCCAGAAACACTGCCACGCTGTTTTAAAAACTCTGTATTGCCAACGCGCTTGTTGCCGAACACGTAGTCATAACCAGTAACCACATGAGACACGTCGAGCCCATCAACCAGAAACTGATTAACAAACTCATCCGCTGTATTGCTCGAGAAATCCCCATTGAAGCGCTGCACATACAGGAAATCGACGCCCATAATTCGCATCTGGCGGCACTTGATACGAAAAGGGCTTAATCGGAACGACGTTTGGTTAGGTTGGAAATAGGCACGGGGGTGCGGCTCAAAGGTCATAACCCCTACAGCCACACCTTTTTCCTGAGCAATTTTTGTCGCCGTTCTTATGACGGCTTGGTGGCCACGATGAAGTCCGTCAAAATTACCAAGCGCAATCACACCGCCCTTCAGGGCGTCAGGAACGTCATTGATATAGCGAATAAGCTGCATGGAATCGGCGCCAGTGTGACTTAATTTTTGGTCGGGACCATCAGGGTTGCTTCACCCTGAAGCACGAGCTTACCGCTGACGGTGCAAACTGTCGAAAAAGTGACAAATTTTTTCTCTGGCACTTTACCAGTTACCTCGATTGTCGCCGTCACTTCATCTCCAATTTTTACGGGCGCCTTGAACTTCAAAGACTGATTCACGTAGATCGACCCAGGACCTGGCAGTTTGGTTCCAAAGACGGCAGAAATAAATCCTGCCGTTAGCATGCCGTGGGCAATGCGCTCTTTAAACATGGTGGTCGCTGCGTACTCGGCATCCAAATGAACCGGATTAGTATCACCTGAAACTTCGGCGTACTTAATTATATCCGTTTCCGTTACCATTTTGGTGAACTCAGCTGTCATTCCATCATTGAGGTCTTCAAAGAAATAACCAGTGGTGGAGACGTCCTGGGCCATGCGACGATGCCTTTCAATTAGGTAGTCGGAGCTTTGAAGCCCCATGAGCATAAATTTGTGCGGCACACAAACAGGTCGGCTTGGCAGGGTCAAGAAAAACGGCCAATCAGAGACGGTTTTAGTCCGAGGACTGAGCCTATTGATCGTTCTTTGGAGCCTCGCAGCCTGTGCCTATTCAGCAGGTGGTTGGCGGCAATCTGCCAAAAATGAGGCCATGACCCGGGCTGACTATGCACTCTGCAAGGGTAGTGCAGAAGAAACCACCCTGACACTGAAGCGCTCTGAACGTCAGGGGTTCGGAACGGCGGGGACCAAACGGCCGGGCACATTTAACCCGCGCCGCGACGATATCTTAGCGATAGCCGACCGTTCAAACACTACAACTCTTTATGACGCTCTTCTCGAGACCTGCATGGTCCGCAAAGGATATAGCGAAGTTGGCACTCCCTGACGGTTGTTCATTGCCGTGCCGCTGCGCTAATATTCATCGCATGCAATGGAAATTGCCGCCAGCACAGCTGGTGGCTAATCGGAGATAACTGACATGGCAATTAGACGCCAAGACTCTCTAGGCTACCAGATCGGGCTTTTGAGTCGGCTTTTTGATCGCGCTCTAGAATCAGAACTTGCGATGTATAAAGTCCTACCCGGTCAATTTCCTGCCCTGGTGATGCTGTATCAAAACGATGGCTTAACCCAAGCCGACTTATGCCAGCGCATTAATGTTGAACAACCAACCATGGCCAACACCCTGAACCGCATGGAGCGGGACGGTCTGGTTCAAAGGGTCGGGGATCCAGATGATAAGCGTCGATCCCTAATCTACCTTACGGATCGCGCGATGGCATTTAAGGATGACCTGATAGAGCGAGCCCGTCAGGTGCCGGGCCAAGCATTGGCCGGGCTTGATAGCGCAGATCAAGATAAGTTGTTCCATATTATTGGGAAGATGATAAATAACCTTAGAATTGATAAGGATTAAGGTATCGTCCCAGTGTGCCCGCGATACAACACCCGACATATCATTTTCCATTGCCTGAAATCACGGCGCCATCCTCAACACACACCGTGAAGACAAAAATGACCGAGTTATTTAAAGTGGCAATAAACTTCATAAACGACCCACGTCATCAAAGTGTTCACGGGCTGGTCGCGCTTATATCTTTAAAACCTATGCATCTTATTAATTCTTCTATACCAAAGCTTATACAAGGACTACAGCTCGCGAATCGTCTATTTAGACGTTTAGTTTTTGGCCCAACACTGGGCTAAAATTCATCTCAACTCATCGTTGAGAAAAGAAAATGTCGTTCCGTTACGTGAATTTAAACGGATTCACCTGATGCAGGGTGAATAAATGGTTGATTCCAATGCGGGCGTTGGTCCATGGATACGGTCGAGTTGGCTGGCAGGGGATTGCAGCCAACATTGTGCGAATCAAAATAGCCCTGCACATGGGTAAGATTCGGTAAACACTGCTAGAGAAAAAGGGGACCGCACACATGCGGAACGCTATCGAAAAGATTTTGTCGGCCCGGATTAGGTATTATATTTCTTCTGGCCTTGCGTTGGCGCTTTTACTGGCGCCCGTTTTGACTGGCACTGCTCAAGCTCAGGTGCTCGAATCCAACAAGCGGGAAGTACAAGTAGCACAGGCCGAAGGTGTTGCCTCTCAAGAGCGCATTAACAACCTGGATGATGACACAGCCCAGCTCGAATCCGAGTACAAGGCCGTTCTGCAGCAGCTAGACACCCTACGTGTTTACAACCAACAGCTTCGAGACCTAATTTCAGCCCAAATCGCTGAAATAAAAATCACTCAACGGGACATAGACCGCGTCACCACGATCGACCGAGAAGTGGTTCCTTTGATGCTTCGCATGGTGGAAGGTATAGACCAGTTTGTTGAACTGGACGTTCCCTTCCTCATTAAAGAGCGCCGCGACCGGGTCGCAAACCTTCGGAAACTGATGCAACGGGCTGACGCTAGCCCCGCGGAAAAGTTCCGGCGCGTGCTTGAAGCCTACCAGATTGAAAATGAATATGGCCGCACCATCGAAGGTGTGCGCGGCACTGTTGATACAAATGATGGTCGCCAGCTGACGGTCGACTTCCTCCGTGTTGGTCGTGTCGCCCTCTACTACAAGACATTGGATGACGCGGAGATCGCACGGTGGAGTAAAAAGGACGGGGCATGGGAAGCTATTGATACAGATTTTGTTTCCCCGATCAAAAAAGCTCTTTCCATTGCGCGCGAGCAAGCTGCGCCCGACCTTCTACTCTTGCCGATCGATGCTCCGGAGACTGTCCAATGAACCGCTTCAACAACACTCTGACTGCCGCAGTTCTTCTGGCCTCTGGGCTCGCTGTCTCGGCACCTGTAACCCTGGCTCAAGAGTCTGCTCCGGCCACATCGTTACAAGAACTTCTTAGTCGCGTTAGCCAAGGCCGTACGACAGACAACAAGGCCAACGATCAGCGCGTTCGTGAATTCACGAACGCCAAGGCTAATCAGCAACGTCTTCTGGACGAAGCCAAGGCCGCCGTTGTCCGCGAAGAACGCCTGAGTGAACAGCTCGAAGCGACCTTCCAAGAAAACGAAATCCGCCTTGCCGAGCTAGAAGCTGTTCTCGAAGAACGCCTTGGAGCTTTCGGTGAGCTATTCGGTGTAGTGCGCCAGGTCGCGGGTGATACCCGTGGCCAACTCGGACAATCTTTGATCAGTTCTCAGATGCCCGACCGTGAAAAAGCAATCGACAAACTGGCACAGAGCACAGAACTGCCTCAGTTGGCTCAGCTCGAACAGCTTTGGTACACGTTGCTTGAAGAAGCTACGGCCCAAGGCCAAGTCGTTCGTTATCAGGCTCCTGTGGTCTCCGTTGACGGCAAAGAAGCAATCGCCGATGTCGTTCGTATCGGTCCGTTTAGTGCCCTTTCCGATGGTAAGTTCGTTGACTACCTCAGCGAAACAGGCCGTCTAACGGAACTGGCTCGCCAACCCGGATCCGTGTTTGTCTCCGCAGGTGAAGACACCTTTGAAGCCACGTCTGGTGTCGTAACAGCAGCAGTTGACCCCTCACGTGGGGCTCTGCTTGGTCTTCTGGTGCAGACACCATCCTTGCAAGAGCGGATCGATCAAGGTGGCCTCGTTGGCTACGTGATCATCACTCTCTTGGTCCTTGGTATCGCTTTAGCCCTGGTTCGCATTGTTAGCCTGTCCCTTACAGGGGCCAAGGTTAGCGCCCAGAAAAAAAGCAGCTCTGCAAACACCGACAACCCCTTGGGCCGCATCATGCAAGCCTATGAGCAAAACCGGGGCATGAGTGTCGAGAACCTTCAGCTAAAGCTCGATGACGCTATACTCAAGGAACTGCCAAGCCTCGAACGTGGCCTATCCACGATTAAGGTCCTTGCCGCCATCTCACCAATGATGGGCCTTCTCGGCACGGTTACCGGGATGATCGAGACATTCCAGGCGATCACCCTGTTCGGTACGGGCGACCCCAAGATGATGGCTGGTGGTATCTCTCAGGCGTTGATCACGACCGTTCTAGGTCTGGTTGCTGCCATTCCGCTGATCCTGCTGCACTCAATTGCTTCAGGTCGGTCCAAGGCAGTGATTGAGGTGCTTGAAGAACAGAGCGCTGGAATCATTGCGAGCCACGCTGAGAAGTCCTAATGGGCGGCGAGTTCGACATCTTTGGCCAGATTCAATCCTTTCTGGAAAAGGGCGGGCCGGTCCTAAACGCGATCATGGTCATCACATTCTGTATGTGGGCCTTGATCGTGGAGCGGTTCATCTACTTCGGTGTGTTTCATAAACGCATTGTCAAAGAGGTGACTGACCAGTGGAACGCACGTACGGACCGTAAGTCCTGGTACGCCCACCAGGTCCGCAATCAGTTGATCTCGACCGTACGGGAAAACACCACAGTGGGACTTGGCTTTATCGCCACCCTAGTGGCCCTGTGCCCGATGTTCGGATTGTTGGGAACGGTGACCGGCATGGTCGAAGTCTTCGACGTCATGGCGATCACCGGCTCCTCTAACCCTCGTGCAATGGCCGGCGGCGTATCAAAGGCCACCATTCC
>Ga0302118_10000162_pt1 | contig 29698 bp, 31 predicted proteins | sample AG5_331_MG_FD_203126 | JGI IMG/M metagenome (GOLD analysis project Ga0302118, IMG submission 203126) | Marine microbial communities from Western Arctic Ocean, Canada - AG5_33.1 | ecosystem: Environmental > Aquatic > Marine > Oceanic | place: Canada: Western Arctic Ocean | collected 2017-10-01 | reverse complement strand
TTTTAGCAGGGAAGCAAGGTTTTTCAAGAAGGGTGATACGGATGCATCGAATGGATACAAAGTCCATGCCTCGTGTTGGAATATGAATATTTCGGAACTCGAACCAGTGAGCGAATTAAATTAGTATATATATAAATATAATACATAATAAAGAATGTTAACTGCACATGTAAAACCAACGAAGTGGGGCAAACTGGTGTTTGTTGCACTGAGAAAAGACTCTGAGGCATTGACCTGCAATCCACTGCACTCACAAATTCCACAGTTACGCGTTCAAAACTCGAAAGGCGAATGGGAACTTCAAACACTTAAAGTATCAGACGTTAGCGTTTCTTCTTCTACGACTTGATATTCTTGTTCTTCTGCCGCCGTGACTAACCACGCGAAAAACCCGACCATTGCGATGGCACAGTTTGCGGCGATGTTGTTCTGAACGGCGGCGTTGATAATATTCCAGACGCCAATCCATAAGAATATAGTACCTATTTGATTGATTATTTGTTTGAAGTCCATATATGATACTTGTATAATACTTAAATATAATTATTTCTCGTTTTTCTGTACGCCCGCTGGATTCGTCGCGCATAATGTCCAAATTTTACACCGATCCATTTGTTTACCACGGTGCGGCCTTCGTCTTCCAGTCCTTCCATTTCATAACGCAAACTTGTCCCAATTGTTTTCTTATCATCGAGACGCAGGGAAGTTCGTAATGTTGCATATTCTGGTGCAGAATTGTAATATGCACAGAACTTGTTGTCAATCGTATGCGTTGCGTTGGTGATTTTAAACTGGTGTACTGTGCCACCATCTTTTGGCACGATTACCATGTAGTGTTGGACACCCGCCCGTTCTTGTGCTTTATACCACCGATGTGATCCGGCCGTCATCTTTTTCTCGCGTTTTATCCGATTCAAGGCTTTGTTCCATTTTGTTTTTAATTCGATGAAAACATTTTTACATTTCGAACAATGAAGATCCGCCCACGCGGCGCTTGAACCACCAGACAAACGCAGACAACGCTCATGACACACAGGACATTGGAAGTTCTGTTTTTCTACCCATACCTCTGCCGCGAGGCCAATTGGATGCGCCATCCATCGTTGTATCATTCGATACGATGATAATTTTTTAAGTGAACAGTTGTCAAACTCCTTTTCCCAATGATCACCGCTTGTGACGACATCGTATCGATTGACCGCGTTGAATATATCCTCCATTTCTGTAATTAGGTGTGATGACACTGTGGCATGACTTTCCTTCAGATCCGATAAGTTGTATTCTGGTATATTTGACGCGAGATCACGTACTTTATTCTTTACAGTGAGATATCGTGAATCATGTGTGTTTAAATATTGGTTTAAGTTACTCATTTATATATTATGCGTGTGTATATATACTCCATTTTTAAAATGGAATGTACGGAATGTCAAATGGCACCGTGGTGCGTTCTTCTTTCGCCGGTTTCTCGGCCGTGGGCATATGAACGATAAGGATATGTTTTCCAAGATCGCCACACATGCCGTACTTCTGACCCGGGATTTGGTAGGCTCGGAATGTCATTTCAACCGACAACATGGTACCGCGTGGAATGAATTTAGGATACATGCGCTCGTATGAATTGTCTTCGGCCAATCGCCAGAATACCGGCTGTTGCGGTTCGCCTTGGAATCCTTGTAAGTTGCGGGTGAGATTGATGATTTCTCCGTAGTTTGGAGAGTTCTTAATCACCGAATGAGTCGCGCCCTTCTTGAATTCGTCGTCGTCGTCGCATCGATCGGAGAATACACCCAGTGTATCTACATCATGGAAAGACACACCCATTGCTTGGTCCACCGTATCTTGTACGAACTTCAACGCCGATTCGCCGTTCTCGACGAACTTGTCACCGTACTTTTCCAGTTCTTCTGGTACCTGCGCGGCCATTTGCAATGTAAACTTCGCCTTTTTCGGATCTGTAATGACACGGCCGCTGTAGTCTTTTGACCCCATTGACCCATTCTCACCAAGTTGGGAGAATACGGTCATCATGGCCGGTAACCATACTTTGACATTGTATTTCTTCTCGTCGCCGGACTTGACAACTTTTGGTACATGTTCACCGTTCCGCTTCCTGAAAATCGCAATGTCAACATCGGCTTGATGAAACAATAGTTGATCTTTTGGGAATTTAATATCTGGTTCTGTTTTGATAACTACAGAATCGTCTTTTTCTGCAATGTCCAATGCAATTCCCATGTATTTGTTCTTCCCACCGTCCATGGTGTTTAGAACGCAGGCGCGCTTAGATGCGAAGGATGTGTTGGTGGAGGTGATTTTAGGCATGATTGTTATGTTTCTTGTGTTTGGAAGGACTCTAAACATTCCCACAAGACTAAAGTGCCACATGGCAGATGGGGGTGGGGGTGGGGTATGTGTATGAGTGTGTGTGTATGTATGTGTGTGTATAATATTATATTTATATAATAATAATCTAGGTCCACTTTCTAGGTCCACTTTCTAGGTCCACTTTCTAAAAATACCATTAAGTACTAACCCTAACGCTACAAATAGATATAGTAGCAACACAGCATGGGTTTAATAAAAACCTAGGTCCACTTTGCATCAAGATGCCAAATGGCGAAATCTGCTCAAGTGCTTTAAAAAGTCGTGACATACAATGAAGAAGAAGTAAAAAAGAAACAGGGAAGCCATAAAATATATAAAATCATAATCCATTTTATTTAGTTGTGTTTTCTTTATATACAATGATATAATATGCGTCACAGAAGTTGGGATCAAGAGTTGGTGGAGGAGAATGTATTTTGTCAAGCGATAATCTTTGGGGTTCTATTCTTGTTCATGTGTCACGTCATCGGTACAATCGAGGAGAAACTGGGCGTTACGTTGTAGTAAAGTCCGACATTTCTTGAAACTGATTGTAGTCTGTTTCCAGTCTTAGTTTTCTACCGATGTATATTATGACGGTGATTTCCACGATATAGAATAAGGGCAGGATGTATGTGTGTATGGCATCACTTAACGCGGTATTTGCGTAGAGTATGAGTGCAATTCCACTTGTAATAAAACTATTATTAAACCATATTTTCTTCGGATTTGTAATGTTTTTGCCCTTGTAAATACTGTAGATGTACAATACAAATCCGGAAAGATTAATGACTGCAAATCTTAGAAGTTCCATGCCTTTCGGAAGTATATTCCCGACCGAATTCACCAATGCAATGATGAGCACTGAAATCGTGACCATAACAGAGAAAAATCTAAACCCATTCGGCGAGACAAAGGTCAGTGCCATTTATTATAAAGCACGGTATATAAATACGATGGTTTTTTCATAAATGTGGGCGCTGTTTCACTTCGTATTTGTACACTTTTGCCATCCGTCGCCTGTGATGCATATTGTAGCAGCTGTGATTTTCTTTGGCTTAAATTCCATCAATACGAAGCAGTTGTCGATGTCTGACGCCGTACCGTCGTTAGCACTAGTGTGTATGTACATAGGACTTTATATGGCGGGTGATATTTATCACTGGGCGTACTTGCCGTGGTGGGTTACAACGGTGTGTGGGTTTAGAAAACAGAAACCATACATATGGGCCGGTGGAATAGTGTTGGGCTGTATGTTCAACTTTTTGACGTGGAAAGTACGATTAGGCCATTGTATTATGAACATAGGTAGAATGTTAAAGCATCCACAGCATAGTATGATGTCATGGGCCCTATCACACGGTGTTATTGCGTTGATATTGTTGTTTTCTGGTGAAGATGAGGTCAGTAATCTTTATGTGGATGTGTTGGCGGGAGTATCTGCCGTCGTAATGGCATGTTTACCGGACAATATGAGTTGGTTTAGTATTGGAATGCTGTTCACAAATCCGTGGTCAACGGCGTTATGTGTTATCCATGCGTTTAATCCATGGTGGTACGAGTTTTACAAGAACAATCATTACAGAAAGGTTAAGTATAGTACGTATTACGTTTACCCAATATTGATAATGGTGGGACTGCTCTTTCGTGAAGAAATAAGTGCCGCGAGACAGTACACTGTTTAGAAAGGAGTGCCATGTCTTCCCTGCTTATCAGACGTCTCAATGCAGACACTACTTCGTATTCCTTGCGTTTGTTTGGCGCCTCTTCTAATATTTGTCTGGGTTCCAATCGGTGAAGTTTACACTCTACATACAGTGCTGTTTTCAAATTACGAACATTGCCATGTTTCCATAGCCTTTTCAGACATTCTGTTTGGCAATATGCCGCACGCATGCATCTTGAAGTGTTCGCAAGATTCATGAAATCATTCCCAGTGAGTAAATTAGAGTGTAACATATACTCAACGATAAAGTCTTGCATACAACGATAATTTAACACCATATTTATACTCACTTTTTTAATTCCTTTTGCAAAAATTGCTTGAAGTTTTGTGCTGTCTCACTGCCCATGTCTTCCAGAATCGTGTCAATGTGCGCGTGAACGGAGAAAACAAACAAGGGTACTAATTTTCCCATCGTTGCACCATCTTTCATCGCATCCCATATTTTACTTAAGGATGCGTCCACGTCTTTATCTCGTGCAGGGGAACATAGGCGCTTTATCCATTCGAAAACGCAGTTTACCATTTCGATGAACTCGTCACCCTTAAAACAACCGTGTTGTAATGTCTGCTTGAAAATAACAGGGTCCATTTGGCCGATGATTTGATTATGGATGTCCTTTCTATTAGGTATGATAGTGCATAGTCTTACGATAATCTCGCTATGTAATTTGCACACCCATTCGAAGTTGTCGTTGTTTAAATCTTCTTCTAGGAGATCCGCGTATACTTTGTAGTACGTATCCTTTATTTGCTGTTCCATTTTCATATATGATTGATGTATTTATACGTTCATTTATCGTTTTAATTTTATGCCAAAGTGGACCTAGAAAGTGGACCTAGAAAGTGGACCTAGAAAGTGGACCTAGGTTTTTATTAAAAACAGTATACCATGTTGTGTTGCTACTAGATATATATCTTGAAAGTGGACCTAGGTTTTCAAAAAAATAGTTGTGCGTGTATATAAAACATTGTGCGTGAGTAAATGTCGAACAGTCATATAGTTAATACTGTACACGTGCACACACACACACACACATACGCACGCACACACACACACACATACGCACGCACACACACGTCGCCTCTCAGTCACAACAACCATCAACAAACATCAACAACCATCAACAAACATCAACAAACATCAACAAACATCACCATGCCATCTGGAGGGTACAGAAAATCAATGTCAATGACGAGTGCACAGATTGCAGCCAGACGAATGAACGAAGCAATAGCCCGCGAACTTGAAAAGGCACGCCCACCCCGTTCGATTGCAACGCCGAATTACAACGAAGACAATATCGCAGATGCAGTTTACGCAAATGCGGTAGACGAAAGAGAAGCGATGGAGACACGTCCTAAAAAACGAAAAGCACACATGATCACCGAACCCGTGGCCGAACCGACAATGAGACCAGATGATCTGTTCCCACTACGTGAGGACGAACCAATGGAATCGAATCGCGAGAAGATAAAGTTAAATACCTTCACGGTCCTTGAAAATGTCAAGAAGACAATTCACGCCAAGAACACCGAAATTGATGCGTTGAATGACTACATCGATAAACTCGAAGGGAAACTTTCTTCAAATCGTCGCAAGCGCACGAAGTTGCGAGACGAAGTGTGGAGTCTGCGTCATCCCGTCCATTTCCGCGACGAAAGGAACGATCCCATTGCAGCCAGATCATTATCTTCTCGAACGAATACCCCACCCGACGACGAGTCCGACCCAGACGCAATGGCAGAAGAGAGGGCACTTGAACTATGTCAAGAAACTCATCTCGTCGGTTGTACGAAGTGTTAAATGGCAACCTACAGCCTGAGTGGCATGTATATGTTCCCAACTTCCCAGTCTTTTAAAAAGTGTGACAATGTAGTTTTATCACATATTGTAGTTCCTGCAACTCTACTATTAAATATAAGTTGAAATACCAATATCCAATTCTTACCAAACGTAAATATCGCTTTCCGCTTCTTGTTTGATTTAAGTTCGAATATGTACGTGTTCTTCTCCTGTGTTACATCCCAATTTTCCCAATCAACTTCTTCATTCCATGTTTTGAAATCCATCAGTATTTATTATATGGTTTAATATTCATATGTTTAAATACAGCGTATGGTATGTTTTAGATAGTATGGATATTATTCATCAGCAAATCAAGCAATATTCCAAAGTATTTGATACTCCTTCGTTTATTGGCCATGTTACTGTAAATCATTCCGTGGAGTTTGAAGAGGCGGTGGCTTACTGCAAGGCATGGCCAGATCACCCTCGTAGTTTTACACCACGTGGTAAGATGGTCGCAACGGCGGTGAACAATTTTTACGCGATAGAGCAGCCATTGAGTGGTGGATATCATATATCGCTTGCATACAGGTACGACCGACCATTCAACCCTATGGAGCTTGCAATTATAAGTACTATACCCCGGATTGAGACAGTTTCAATTTGCGTCGCTGATTGTCGATCTGAAAATCCGAACGAATGGGCGTATATAAATAACGAGTTTGCTAGTTAGATGACAGAATGTTATGTATGTTATGACCCTTGTGATGAACCGGCTCCATGTTTGTGTAAAACAATGCATGTCCACGAATCTTGCATCACCATTATGAGAATGTATGGAAACAATGAGTGCGGTATATGCAAGACGCCATACGTTGGCCCGCCACCGGATTTGATTGATGGTTCGGATTCTGAAGATGATTCGGAAGAAGAAGAACTGACGCCACCTCCTTGCATATGTTACTTATTCCCAACTCCCGTCCGCGCACACACATGGGAAACAACAGAATATGATAAAATTTGTGATATTTTTAGGTATTCTATACTCGCGTCGATCATTGTTTTTACATACAATACGGTGACAGATATCCCACACACCGAGATTGTGAGTGATTTGGTCCCTTCGTTCACGATTTTCATGGTACTGATGTGTTGTTGTAGTACACTAGGGCAAAAATTAGGGCGGCGGACGCGTAACTTACGTCAACGAAGATATCGTGGGCCCGCGGCGGTGTAAATATATATGTTGCAACGTCAATGAATATAAGCGTCGCATGCACGGAATAATTTAGAGTGTTTGAAGTCTCGATGAGCAACATCCCAGCTAATATTACGATCGGAGAAATGATGTAATACTTTCGGTTCGATAAGAATAGCGTTTGGTTACTTGCTGCAGTGTACATAATTGTTTCTTCATCCGACATTTCTCGCGGCGTGTCTTGTTTACGTCGTATTTCTCTGTAATTGGAAATTCCCAATTGTGTTTTCTTGCTCTCCTGTGTTGTTTCTAGTAGGTATAACCGACTTGTATCAAAGCAACTGTAATGAAATCTATTGTCCATGTCTTCTTTGAATGTATTCAGATGAAGATGTGCAATCCGATAACTTGGGATTTTTTCCACTATGGATTCTTCTATTTTTGCAAGTCGTTTCTCTGCGAATTTGATGATGAAGAATAATTCTTTGTACAAGAATAAATATAAGGGAGTGCTGATGTAACCCAAACATATGTGAAAAAAGAGCTGCCACACCTGTTTACATCTGAAATATCGTTTTTCCATCACACTGTAGATGTATAGCATATGGAAATACGGATGTAACATGACCATGTAATACATCATCATCATCGGAAAAAAGGAAAAGTACCACCCCTTCACATACGCTATGTGATTAGACAGCATTAGGAAGCACAAAAGAGCATAGTAAAAAAAAAACAGTAGATTTTTACCATAAATTAACATACACTTGTAGTTTAATAAGGACTTATATACTATTTAAGATATTAATCATATTCACATATGCAAAACATAGTGATAGTGGGCGATAGCGGGGTTGGAAAATCCTCATTTCTCTTAAGAATAGCAAATGGTTATTTCACCGAGAGTTACATAGCAACACTGGGGAAAGAAATGGTACATATAACATACAACGGTGTCACATACTTGATTCATGATACGTCCGGCAATGAACGTTTCCACGACGTATGTGCACCATATTTTAAACATGCACATGGAGCAATTGTGTTTACAGATGTAGATAGACAAGGATCTGTACAAAAATGGATAAGCACGCTCCGTGCTAATAACATAGACATTCCGGTAGTTACGGTGTGTAATAAGATCGATAAACCGATCACACGAACACTAACCGCAGATATTGCGATATCGTGTAAGACTGGCGAGAATGTAGACAAAGTATTCGAATACATTGTGCCAAGATTGAAACCGGTTAAAATTTTACATGAAGACTGGTGGGACCTGTCGTTGCTGACCTTCTGTTCGCTGCAGTGAGTGCATTATAATCATCTTCACCACCAACATATCGCCATTCCGTTGTATACACAAAGATTAAAGGTACCGTTGAGTGCCTACCTACCCATTCTCTATGTAACTTCTTTGCAGCGTCGATGTTTTCTTGTTGCTTAAGAGGGTGGTGTAGATTACTACATTCTACAAATTGTGAAGTTATTAAGTCAAAACAATATGTGGTTGCATTGTTTAGTTTTCCAGCGACTGAGACGCTGTGTGGACACCAGTTTTTCACGAAGATAAACGCCTTCGTAAAGGATCCGTCTAATAATTTGGCATTATTCTCAACCTCCGGTATTTCCATTTGTTTGCCTCTAAATTGTATTTATAGGTATATATTTTGTTTAATCGCCCAATTTGGTGTCACAATATGGCCGTATCATTGATATACTAATATGATAGGGGTACATCTTCTAGTATACGAATATCGTAAAAAAAAATAATCGTGACCTTTCATTAATGCATTCAATATTTATCTACTATAAAGTATTGCCTTGGGCATGTAAATGTTCCCATTGTGGGCCCATGCCTACGCATCTAGAATGATGACACATATAAATTGTACAACTGTCGATACCGCAGATGACCTCCAGAAAAGCTTGAAACTTGAGATGGAAGACCAAGACCATCCCATCTATATAATTGACGGAAATGACGTATACGACTTATTATCACTCGACGACTACAGTGAGACCAATTTCAATATAGACAATTATGACAAACTCGATTACACCACTGAACAGTTGGGATGCATGCTTTTTAACATGGACGAGGTTGGCCTAAAGATAGAACTATATTTCGCCGACCGTACTGACAGATACGTGTACGAGAATGAAAAGTACTATACAAATAATGAAGCAACGGATAAAGAAACATGGTTCGCGACAGTATTTGACTTTACGGCCATTCATGAAATAGAAGATACCACAGACCACGACCCGAAGGAGGTAGATATGGACACTATAATCAACCTGAGATGGGCAACAAGAACACAGATATGCCACATTAAGGACGGTTCCGTTAATGTTAAATATGGCACTACAATACTCGTCCCACCGTTTGACCCATGGTTAAATAACTTTGCAGCCTTTTACCAGCGGTATGAATTTAAAGGAAATAGAAACGAAGATAAAATGCGGGAAGATTACAGGAGCTATGACACACGGACGCAAAAACTTATTATTGGAATCAAGACCTTTAAAGATATAGTCGATCAAGGTGATTTATATACGCACGAGGACACATTGATTGAAGCGATCAACAGAACAGATTACGATAAAGCCAGATCAATCATATGGGAAACCGAAGGGGAAGAAGTAAGCGAAGATGCGATTATTGCACTGATTGGTAAAGAACCGGGTCAGGCCAATAGAGCTCTCGTTGAGTTAATGTTGCTGTACAACGACGACCTTACAATCGTGATAGATGCGATAATAAATTCACGTAGAAACGATTTAATTTCCATGATAGAAGAGAAAATGCGCGAATTTCCATCCGGCTTTTACGAACAAGATATCAATGAAGCCTTAGAGACCGCAGCGGCCAATAATTACAACGCCACAGTGAAAGAACTCCTAAAAAAGTTTAAATTTCCCACTGAATTTTTAAAACGAATAACGAATGGTGTAATAACAAAGGAACTTGAAAGGAGGAAAAAGCGAACTGATAACCCGGTTGTGGCCAATAGTCTCCGATTTCTGATAGGGTTACCACCCGCAGCCGTGCCGGAGCCAGATCCGGAGTCGGAGCCGGAGTCGGAGCCCACAGACGAAGAAATAAAAGCTGAAATTGCAGCATTCTTAGAAAATGAAACGTACAGCAGAGAAATCAGAAGAGGTGTTGTGAAACATATCGTGAATAAATTTGATTCCGCAAACATAACACGAAGACACGTGAAAGAACTCGTCCACGAGTACTTGGACGAACGCTTTCCGTGTAATATTCCGGAAGCCACATGGCAGGTAGAAGTGGACGCCCTTCTGGACGATAATCGAAAGGCACCGTGGTCGGTTATACATCACCGCTTGGAAGATACATTTCATTGCAGGATTTCAACTACAATGAAAGCCGACATAATGACATATATGAATACCGATTATGTTGACCCGGGAGATGCCGACGTTTGGTCGGATTTGGAAGAACTGTTTGAGGAACAAGAACAGGAATTGATAAACAGTAAGTTGAAAATAGGAAAAACATATAACAAATATTTACAGGCAAATCCGAACGCATCGGAACAGGAGTTCATTAAGTTTCTGGAAGAAACAATGGAGGGAAACCTAGACGAAGATGCAAAGAAGGTTGCAATCGATAAATGGAATGAATCTAGAGAAAACTACCGTGCGAGGGGAGTACAAGAAGATGCAGAAGCGGACGAAAATCAAAAGAAATTGGTTGAAGCTTTAGACCCACAGAGTGGAATACTCCAGATACAATGCATGAACGCGAAAGATATTGGAGGATATAGAAAGTATTCCAAAAGAAATAACATTACGCAAATACAAAGTGATGAAAAAACTTATTTTATCCGTGCAGACAATGAGTTTGATACGGTGCTGGTGATGTCAGCGACCGAGAAGAAATGGAAGGCGCCAGAGAATTCTAATCCAAACAATGCATATTTCGAAGACAATAAAATAAAATTCGGGGATGGCGTGTGTGAAGTATCTGGTACATTTGAAGCGGCCGAACCCGTACACGTGGCCGACTGGGATTTTAAAATCGGATCTGAAAAGGGCTTTAAACCAGAAGACTATCAGATGCACACGCTTAAATATGGTGGTAGGAAGTTATTAATGGCACATAGACCGGGGTTTGGAAAGACAATTAACGCTCTTCTGCATGCCGAACGCCTCCGAAATAGTTATCCGGACCCAAAACCATTCATCGCGATACTTGCTCCGACGAGAGACTTGGTGCTACACTGGGTGAGAGAAATGGATAAGATGAAACTTGAGAAGGATCATTACTTCTGGGCTACTTACAATCACTTTGTAGCAAGTGAAAAGAGATATGTGTCGCACGATGGGTTGTCTTATCCGGAATGGGACCATGTGAGCATTGAACAGAAGAAGAAGCTTGCAGAATTGAAAAACAGATGGGATGGCAAATCGCCACTCCCCGACGATCGTCCCGATAAGAAGCCACGATGGCAGAACCATTGCATGGTTTGTGACAAGTCGGTTGATCTGTTCGAACCAAAGTGGGGAGAGGGCGCAGAAAATGCGCTGAGAATATCAGAGAGGAAGCTGCATGCGCGTGGTGAAATATTAGATTGGGTTCCCGACGAGACAGAGTGGGATCCCACAGCAATAGAAGAAATGAAACGCATATGGTATTTCAGGTCATGGAACGCATCCAAACATACAATATACAAATCAGCCGATAAGAAAATCGTCATAGAGTTATCATGGCGAATGCTCGAAGACAAGATATTCTTCTGTTGTCCGGAATGTGGAAACGGTCAGGGTCAATTTTACACCGGGTTCCAATGCATCGACATCAATCACCCCACTGACTTTGAACGGTTCAAAAGGGACCTAAGTTCCAATACGGAATACACGTTCAAACGTAATCGATCTTTTAAACCCAAGTTCGGGGACGAGAAGAAGTGGACCGAAACATCGACACGTAAGTTCCTCTCGATGGACACTGATACGTATGTTGATGAGGAACGAAAGAAATATGCCGATTTCAAGAAGAAGCTGGAAACGTTTGCGAAAATGACGGGCACGGTCCTCGAGATAAAGAAACACCTTCGTGATACGTGTGAGATGAAGAAAGAGACCTCGGAGACAATACCCTACATGGTTCAAAATGGGAGATTATGGAATATGGTACGTTTTCCAAAGAATTGTATTCTTATTTGCGACGAGATTCACACCAAAGTGAAATCCAACAAAGTACACATCACATCTGCATTATGGAAATATTGTCTACAGTCTGACTGTTCCATTTTGTGTACTGCAACACCGGTAGAAAGTAAGAATGAGCTGGACCAAGTGTACATATTATCTGAACTGTTGCGAGAGGGCAAGGAACGCGAGTACAAAGACAAGGTCATAACCCCATGGCACTGGCTTCGAAAGTGGTCCGCCCCGCGAGAGAAAACAATATTTGAATTATGTGCACCTTTCAAAGACAAAATTTCGCGCCATAACACCGTCGAAAACATCCAAAATTCTGTGGACGAGTTGTTTCGAGAGGTAAGAAAAGAGGAAATAAAACGCTACGAGATAAATCCTTCGGCTGTAATGAATATGTATATGGGTCTTAAGGGATATGCAAGGTATGAGGAACTGAACACGGAGAAACAAAGTACTTGGATGCCAGCCATTACCGGTTTAAAGTTCCTTCAACTGACTACCACGACCGATGGTGAGTTTATGAAAGAACTGTTAAAGAATCTGTTTCAGTTGAAGCAGCAAATCGGAAGGGCAAAGCAATTTCCGGATAAAGTTGCATGCATGCACATGGAATTTAACAGTAGGGGGACAGTCAACGATAAGAAAGTTAAGAAACAAGATGGTTACACCGAAGTACAGTTAGACGAGAGACGCTCCAGATTAGAAGTTAAGAAGCCCGTACTGGAACCACGCTACTATCTGACCGAAAACGGAACGTACGATTTGAAGACAATTGGGTCTTCCATACGCGTGGACGACGGTTCCGAATATTCAATGGACGAGGTCAAAGCATTGCAACAGGCAATTTTTGAAAGCATGGAGGGTCTTGTTTCGATCGCATGGGGAAACGACGACCCTAAGTCTGCGGTACGGGCACTATACAGCAGCCTCGGTGATGCCAACACGAATATAAACAGAGGAAAAGAGATATTAAAGATGTTAACCCCTACACAAAACAAGGGACTTAAATGGCTCAAAATGCCCACGATCATGGAGGACACGAAGGCCGGTCCGAGGCGTGAAACACGGTATGATGATTGTCCGTACATACCGGGTGCACTGTCTTCAAAAGTAACCGCCATAGTCAAGACAATCGAGAGAGCTGTTTTAGAAGGTAAAAACGTCATGGTTTATCATGATAAGATAGAGTTGTTGCGTGCAGTCCAACGTGGTCTGGCAATGCGTAAGCACAAATCCGCCAACGAAATGGTTATCAAAGACGACGATCTTAAAGATCATCAAGAAATGACGGCGCTGCGTCGTTGGAGCTTACTCGACGAAGTGTATGACGACAAAACACGGAGGGAAGTCATCGAGGAACAACAGAAAGAATACAATCTGTTCGTTGGGAAGGAATCTAACGAGATTGAAGAGATGTTAAACAAGGAGTTCAATAAACAGGCGGCGACAAAACTATGGGAATTTTTAAAGCCACACTTCTACAAGGCCACCTTTCAGGGCAACTACAGGAAGAAGGGAAAAATAAATAGAAAGATCTTTGCCAAAGAGAAAAGATTCGACCGACTACGCCTATTCAATGAATATGCAATGTACGCCGAATGGGAAGATGGGAAACCGGATGGAACATTATACGAGCGTGGAAACCGATTGGTTGAAATGACCGAGTTGGCATTTAAAATGAAAGGGTCTGTGGTACGGGCCAACCCAGAAAAATATAAAAAGCTGTTTTCCGAATATAAGGATTTATTTGAACAATTCAAAAAATGTCGAGTATTTCCATTCTGTGCAAAAATTATAGACAACAGTATTTGCAAAGTGTTGTATAAGGAAAGGAAAAACGGTCAACTTAAATATTCCATTCCTTCGAGATTGTTGAGAACGCACGTGGGGGACCTATTCGACTACAAAACACCAAATGACGAGTTCACGGACAGCGATGACCCCGAATTAGAGTTGGAAGGATTGAATGACTTATTCGATAAACTTGGTAGAAATATCAGACCCGGTAGCACAGTGAAAATTAAAGGTACGGATTATAAAGTAAAATCAAGGAAAGGTAGATACTATACCTTGAAGGGCGAGTCCATCGTAGATGTCATACACCTCGAGAAGGACAGGCCAACATTCCGAAACACTATGCCGGATTTGCCATTTGACGAGATCAATAAGGAACTGGCTAAATATAAACGATTTTTTCAAAATGACTTTTTCAAGCCGGAAACAATAACAATGGACAGATGGAAACGTGCCTCCAGCTCCGCCAACCCCGAACAGACCAAGGATGTATATAAAGAGCATAGTGACACAATGGTGACAGACCAAACGTATTCAACAAAGTTTGGCTTATTACAAGTTGAAAGTCTTAGTCAGACGGGAGAATTTACTCTTGAAGTAAAAACAAACGACGATTTCATACTCTTGATGAAATACATCAAATTATTCTTTAAACACACCATGGAACAAGTCTATACCTACAATAAATGTTTCATGAGAGACATATGGGATGGTACCGAAGGTACACATATGAAAGCGGACGGCTCCATCGAGGAAGTATTGGGGTCAGCTCCTACTTACAACTCCATTGATGTTCAAAAACACATCACTGATCGGCTGGACGCATACAATCGAGTCCCCGACGAAATAAAAGACGCGTACAAGGGCAAGGGGAAGATGACTATCCTAACAAATTCGTTATACGAATACGACGGCGAAAAACGAAGGGAACTAGAGGGTAGGGACATTGATTATTTTATAAGAGAAACGGACAGTGACAACGTGGTGGATGCACGGTCGTTCTGTAACGATGTATCGTTTCGTCTAGATGGCCTCGACGACGAAAAAACGTTATTTTATGCCGTTTTGACCGGTAACGTGTCCTCGAAAGAAAAATTTGTAAGTGCATTTTCGGAAGGTAAAATTGACTGTCTATTTGTCAATGATTCCGGAATAGAAGGTGTTGATTACAAGTCTCCATGTCCGTCGTTAATGATATGCATAGACCCGGTCAAAATGCCGGGCAAACAAGATCAATTCATTGGAAGAACCATTCGCAGAAATTCACATAAAACATTGCCAGATAAACTCAAAACGACAGAATATGTCAGCTTTTACACCGTGCCAATGCAATCGGATGAAATCCGTGAACAGGGAGATAAAGATGAAACGAACGCGAGTATAACGCATCTAAGGGGCAAACAGTTAGCTCTAAAAACCAAACTTAAAGTAAAGTTCGCGGAGAACAATGAGTACGAAGCGATCGTTAAAGTGAAATGGGAAGATGTTACTCCCAGTGAAGAATACATGAAAATTCAAGAGGAATTAAAGAAGGTTGAAGAGATCATCAATACAACACCGGATAATTCCGAAGAAATAAACGATTTACGTGAAAAAATAGCAGCATCCAATGGAACCGAACAGCGTTCGTTAGGTAGGGCTCTGAGGAAACTCGAAGCCGAACGCGAAACAAAGGTACATAAAAAAGCTAAAGAAGATCGTTCCGACCTAGAGAAACTCCGTAAAGAGCAGAAAAAAGCTGATACGGACGCGTACCGGAAGGTAAATGGCTGGTCGGATGGTGAAATGAACACTGAACAAAAGCGTGAATTTCAGATATTTTTGAATGGTTATCGTAGATATGTAAGTTTACAGGAATCGATTGATGCAGAAGTTCTACGCAAAAAGAATGAAGATGAACGCAATAATGCAGTAGAGGCCCGCGATAAAGCACTCAACACGGATGATCTTGAAGCTTACAATGCCGCCGAAAAAACAATACATGAGTTGGACGGTGAAACATGGGTTAATCTCACCACCGGGGAGTTCAACCTATTATTAGACGGCAACCATCCGCGGGGTTGGAGTCCCAGAAGACTCATTTCGAAGCTTTTAGATCTGGAAACGGAATACTGGAACAATAGAAATGATGTCTTATTGGATCGACTATATGATGGAACAGACTATGGAATAAATGAAATACTAATGTTTCTGAGAAAAGCCGATCCCAAACGCTACCAGAAAATTCCGCATGATGGATTTACTGCGACTATGTATTTCGATGGTGGTATGCGATCATTTGAGAACATTTTAAGTGGTCCGACCGAGTTGGACAAGGACGACGAAGCCACGTATGCTATTTCCGATATGCTTGCTAACATTGACACGTATGTCAATTTGTCATATTACCCCACGAAAAACAACTATTCATTTCTGTCCATAAAAGAATATGAATTGTACAATCGCAAAATCGAGGAACGAAAAGAAGCCATACAACGAGACATTTCGGGTTATTGGGAGATTAAAGACAAGATCAAGAGTCTGGAAGCTGACATAGCATTAAAATCCCCCCGGGAACGTAGAACCTTAATGTCAGACCTAAATAAAGAGAAAGAAAAGATTAAGCCCAGAGATGACCCCGAAGCGAATAGAAAACTGCAGCAGATACCCATCGATGGATACTTCTGTCATATATGCACGTACAAGTCATCCTGTAGATACTTGGACGGGTACGATGGTCTGATTGAATTCAAAACATTCGATTCGCCCGACAAAACAACCATTGAAACCGCACAAGAAGAAATTGAAACGAATGAAACAAGGACAAGTGAACTGAAAAAGAACTACGGTACGGTTTCATCAAAAGCCCGTCCAAATCTGAAAAAATACGTTGACGATAAATCACTGACTCATTTACAGAATCTTAGGAACTATGTAAGCGAGTTGGAACAGACGAAACAGACGATTGAGGTACACCAGAAAATCATGCGAGCCGTACTCGTCACCGACAAAGACGTAATGAGATCACTCGCCACTTGGAAAGAACAGTTAAAATTCACTGAAGATAAATTGAAAGACTTGAACGATGTTATCAAAAAAGAAGAAACATGCGACAGGTGTTTCAGTAAGTTGACAAAGAATCACCAGCCCATATACTACCATATGATGCCGGTACTCGGAGAGCTGGCCAAGGACGGCGGTGGCATCGATGGCCTCAGAAACGATGGAAAGAAAAAGGATACAGCAGAACGGAGAAGATGTCAACGTGATCGGCTGGAGCTGGCATTGACTTTAAACTCAATCGAACACACTGCAGTACAGTCGGGACCCAAGATTCATGAAATTACAGTTGGCGATATGACTTTATACCAAGGGGTGAGAAACGACGAAATCGAGGACAATAAACTTGACTGGAATGAGCTGTTCAATGGTGACGGCGACATTCCAGACTACAGCTCACGTGAGCCCTCTGGATTAGAGACCAACCTTGAAAGAACATGGAAGTTGAACATGAACAATATTGGAACGTCTCCCCGGCGCTTAGGGGAAACGAATTATGAAGAAGATACGGAAGAGCCGGACGATGTCGTGAAAGAGCAATACAAAACGGCGGTGGCGGAAATGAATCAAAACACCATCGATAAGTTGGAAAGAGATTATCCAAAATGGGATTTTGTCAAGGATAAAGTCAACTCGGTCTCGGAATCGGAAGGTTCCGAGGCTTCAAGTGGTGAAGAGTCCAGCGATGAAGACCAGACCGCCCAAATACCCCCTATTAGACCTCTATCACCATACGAGCTCCCCGTGCAAATATATCCAGACGATTCCACAGACGACGTACCATCGCAAGACGAATCGGATTCCACGGGATCACAGGGCACCGTAGAAATCTTATCGCAATCGCAAGCCGAGAAGTCAACGTTTAAAAACTTTTTTGATCAATACAAAGAAGGAAAAGTAGAACTAGATACACTCGTAGAAATACGGCAGGAATTCACGCATGTGGCTAAAGGGAAACAACACTACCCTCAAGACGTTATTATGATGATTACTGGTCAATTGGTCATGGAGGGCGAATCGCCTTATAAAATCGCAAATACATTGAATTGCAGTTTTGGTTTCGACGGTGATAAAATTGGGTATCTGAAAGACATAGATATAGACGAAATAAATGACGAAGTCCCATCGACTGTACTAGACAACGATATAAAACAAATATTGCTTCGGAAAGGAAGAAACAAGGGCGAGCCATTTGTCCCGATGTGGGCACTCTGGCTTGACATTTCACAAGACCAGCAGGCTCTCTTAGAACAGATAAGAAATGCCGGCGATAACATTGACAAACGAAATTTTAACCAATTGTTAGTACAAACATTTACAACGGAACAAAAGGAATTATATCAAAAAGCGAATGATTACATTCAGCAAAACAGCGAGCGGAATCTTCGTGGTAAAAAAGTCAGAGATTATTTTCTGTATTCCACCATTGTGGACGAGGGTGACGGTAACTCGTCTATTTATAAAGAGAAATCCGCTATAGGCAACCAGAAAATAAATGGTAATGAGTACGAGCCGGTTGCATATCTATTTAAGTCTGGCGATACGGCAAGTGGTCACTGGACCATTTTAATGAAGACTGGAAAATGGTGGTACGTGAATGACGCTAATGTCACAGAAAGTCAGAAAGGCTATAACCCACAGGCTACGTGTAGATATGTCCTATACAAACAGCAAGGCGTTGAACAAAAAGTGTTTAAACCGGTCGGACTCATCCGCGCAACCGGATGGACAGTAAACAACTGTTGGATGAATGTGGGACTGCAAGTAATGGTCATGATCACAGATGCTGATTGGAATCATTGCGACGGCTATGATAGTAGTGTAAGTATAGAAAGTGAATATTAATTAATGATTGATCTACATAGTGGGCATGTATTATTATGTCTAAACCATTCTTGAATACAGTGGTGATGAAATGTGTGATTGCATGTGATGGTTTGACGTATAGCTGTATCTTCTTCGTGGCATATCGGACACATTACAGCGTCCATCACCACGGTTTCTTCATGTGGCTGTATTTCTATTACTTTCCTCTCTTCCAAAATTAATATGTACAATGCTTTAGGTATACTAAAGCGTGGGTATCTGGCGTTGATTCTGTCTTGAATGATACTTTCGTATGGGTGGTAGCTGTACTTGTCTAACCATTGTTGTATTTCTTCGACTACTTGTGTCGGTTGTACATCTACTGGTATCCATACTGGTATTTCCATCTGTAGTGTAAGCCGATGGTATATATACTATTTTTTCATATCCATCTTGTAGTTTTGATATTTCCTTATTAGGAAACTTTCTTCGACGTGATAAACCCAGCTATTCAAAAACGGCCGTTCTAACCATATAACATCCACGTAGACTTTGTCCATCTGTTCTTGACATTCGTCCCACTCTTTGGCTGCTTCGTCCGAGCAAAATGTGACATTAAGATATTTGACCTCGTCGCCTTCCACAATTGCCTTTGCAACTCGTGAGTACCCACAGTACAGATATAACGATTTCACTTCCATGTGCTTTTTTTGTAGTGCATATGCATAAACTTCGTGTTTAAACCTGCTCATGGGGTTTCCCTCTTTCAATTCTTCCTTTAGTTCGTACTTTTCACCTTCCGTTAGTCTGGAATAAATGTAAAACTCACTTGACCAGTACCCTCCCATTATATATATACTAAAGTTCATGTGACTTAAATAGTTTTTTCGCGACGTTGCATCGTTCCATGGCGTCCTTAATATTTAATGGATATGGATAATCCGCTGTCATTTGTTTTGGTTGGTACCATTCGTCTTGTACACTGTTATCTTCCGGTATATTGAAGAAGACACATGCGTTAAACAGCACGCAAACGAAAATGATAAAGGGCAGCGATAAAAAGTTCATATCACTGACGGACCATTCTACAATAGCAAACATGTAGTTGTATGCCATTCGGATTTGAAAATATTTTTCAATTTGTTGTCTCATGTTCCACTGATTGTTGACTGGCAGTTTTATGACATGATAAATCAATAAACAACTTAGGGCCACAAAACACTGTGATATTGACGCGGTCGAGCAGAAATTCAAGACGAGGAAAGCGTGAATTATATTAGAAGTTACTTTGTCCGACTCTGTTAGTTTGACATTGATCCCTATCGTCAAGAATATGATCAGGGAAATAATCGGATACGGGCGCAGCGCATATATAAACCACAGTACAAGTCTCTGTAGCTGAAGCAATCTATTCCATCGTTCCATTGTCAATGGTTTCACCGGCTCGTGTACTATAACTACAACATGTGTCGCTATGTGTATTGCCGAAATTAAGAATAGTGGAATATACCCATGGACCAAGTAAAATAGCGCTAGAATAGCCCGTGGTAATAAACTAGCAGGGAATAGAGTCTGATAAAGTAAATTCATATTATTATACATGTATGACATATTTATACGTCTAATCACAATCCACAATATGCGGCCCATTGGGGAAGCTTTCAAATAGTTTCTTTAGACTTTCTTTGTTGGGCTTCAATGCAGACACCAACATCTTTTTACCGCTGAACATACGCACTTCGGCTGTTGCATCACCGGCCGCGTACGCTTTCAGACTGTCGATGTATCGCGACTTTCCTTTCATGGTCTGATCTTTTATATTTGCACAATTCCCTTTAAAGGCAACCATGTGATTCAATGTCTGGGCGTCTTCGGCCTCGACTGTATCCAGCTTCGATTCAAAACTGTCATGCTCTTCCGATCCACATGTCTTGCAGGCAGAGTATTCGTCTTGCACCTCTTCCGTCAAAAGATCATCCAACGACTGTAACCCGCTTCCCTGACGCGTGGGTGGGTCCGGTTCTGCTGGGGGGTCCGGCTTCGGACACGAATCACCCGAAGGTGTAGATTTCTTGCCCAAGCGTTCTACACGTGGCGTTCGAATAAAGTTTTGAACTAAGAAGTCATTCGGTCCCATTTCTCGCCTTGCTTTTTTCAGGGCGGTCTCCAATTTATCATTGGACTTAAGTTTTGTATTGAATTTCTTGTTGTAACCATCGATGGACATAAATTTCACTCCCGGTGATCTAAGGTAATTTACATAGATTTGGTGTGCCATGATTTATTGTAGTACAAAGTACTATATATACACAAAAACAATTATTTCAAACGGTCCATAGACGATAATGAGAAGTACGTACTTATCGGAATCCGACGACGATGTAGATCAGAAAGATCGCGGTCTGCCTTCCAGCTCTTATAAATTACTTATCATGGGCGATCAAAAGGTCGGGAAAACTTCATTTATCACAAGACTGACCAAAGGTTATTTTTCCATGTTTTACATGGCCACGAAAAACATAGAGATATACAGAGAAGTTCAAGTAGGCAACATGAAAGTGGTGTGTTGGGACATCCCGCAGCGTATCAATTATCATTTTAAACTAGACTCACTCAAAGCAGACGCGGTGATACTCATGTTTGATACCAGCAAACCAAATACAAAACAGTCGGTGATTGAACGGTGGAAGGTGATGCAAAAACAACTCAGTAAGCTTCCATATGTATTTGTCGTGGGAGTCAGACTACCCGCGGAAAAAGAACCCTCCATATATTACATAGACAACATGAGCACAGAAGGATACAATAATTTACTGTTTAATATTCATAAAACAATTCACACCTGATTTGAAAGCCACGCAAAGCCTTTCTCGATTCCATTGCCAGTAGTTGCAGTAGACTCGCACATTTTCCATTCTGTATTGTGCATAAGACGATGGATATCCAATCGTTCGGTCAATTCGGTCACATTGGCCGCGTTGCCGAGATCCTGTTTGTTTGCAAAAATGAGAAAGGGACAATCTTTTAAGTAAGAATGCGATGACAAATTTCGGAGTTCATCCTTCACAATCTGAAATCTATCACGGTCATTGCTATCTATCACAAACACTACCGCGTCCGCGTTTTCGAAATAATGATGCCACAAGTGCCGTATCGCATCTTGACCGCCCAAATCAAACCCAACAAAACTGAGAGAGCCAATCTGTATGTGTTCACATTCAAATCCGATGGTCGGAATTGTCAGGCGATTATCACCATATCGAATCCTGTTCATGACCGTCGTTTTACCAGAAGCGTCCAGACCCAATATAAGAATGTACGCTTCACGATTACTGCCGAGCAAGTCGGAAAAGAAGCTGAGGATACCACCCATTACGTCGATATAGATAACCAATATATATATATATACCTAGCTTAAAATCCGTGCGGAAATCCGTGCTACCTCGGCACTTACCAAAATACAAAAAGAAATATATAGTATATATACCCACCATAATCATATTAATATGTCATCCTCCACATTTGGACAAAGCGCTGCTACCGACACCTCTCTCGGAACCAATTCTACTGGTACAAACGATCACCCCCTAACAAATTTCTTCGGCCCAACTGCCGGACACCACGAAAGCCTTCGAGCTGATGACCAACTCAGCCACGAGACTTATAATTTGCCCCGCGCGTACGTTGGGAAGAATAAATACCTCGAAGAGACGCTGGATTTCATGATCAGAAAGGAAGACGAGTTTTACACAAGTTCTCTACTTCCATGGGAATATACTGATGATTTGCACATTGCTTGGGAACATTGGTCCTTCAATCGGACTCTTGCCGATTTGGAGCCTCATCAAGGTCTGCCAAGGTTCGTGACCCAAGAATCAGAAAAACACAGTGATAATTTGCTAAGGCGAGGTCTGGCATTCATCATTGAGCATGGATTCTACAAAACAGATCGAGGAAAAAGGCATTTTGCTCTTAATCTTCAACAAATTACAGATGCGGTTCACACCACCTGTTACTTTGGCGTGATTCACGCATTGCTGGGCGGAAAATCGTACTACCGCGAATGGAGACGTAAGTTTGGACGCCAAGTCAATCGACGCAACGATCTCTTCCGTGAAGAGCGCAAGCGGTGGTCGCTGGTGCAAAAATCGCGCGATGGATTGTACCTCTTGGACGCAGAATTGAAACACCAACTCAAACGGGAGGGTGTCATTCCTAATCTATATGTTTTTCCTGACAAGATGGGGATCTATATTAATATGGTCTCCGGCGATGCTCTGAGCTACAAGGAACGTGGACCCGAAGCCATCAGCAACCGCAACAGCGGAGACCGAGTTCAATCGTTCCGAGGCCTGCCTGTCTTTGAAGCACAATCGTTCGATGTCGAGTTCACCTCCGAACCAGTTGATCTTCTCACGCGTGAAAGACAATGCGGTGAATTCTTCTTCCTGCCAAGTGGTGGGAAAATTGCCATCTACTCCGCAAACAGTGATCGTTTCGAGACGATTAGCCATTCGGCCAGCGGCGGCACAATCGACGTCAGTGGCGTTTCGGTGAATGTTGCAGATGTTAAATTTGGTGACGGCGAGACCCCCGCCGGTAGCCCCAATGGCGTTGGTGCGTTGGGCGGTTCGGCGGTCGTGGGCTTCATCCTCTTCCGACCCTTTCAAACGTACCGGATGGCTTCGTGCATCTTGGCCAAGGGCGGGTCAGAGTTAGGAAATACCTACCACGGCCACCATGATTTTCAATTGAGTGACGATATTCTACGCAAAGTTCACGTGGGTCACTATACCTTCTACAGCAAGAGCGTAGTCAAGAGACCCAAGAATTATATCATCGTGGAAGATGTGTTTTCACAGGGTTATGTCGGCGGAGAAGGAGTCGAATTTTACACAAACGACGCCGCGAAGTCCGACAGTTTGCAGGCGCACCTCAGCGATGGGTCGCTCGGAAAAGGCAGTGCGCCGGATCTCATTTTGGTACCTACTAAGTTGAAGCCGCAATCGGATGTACTTGATATTTCCGGGCGATTTCACCAGTCGGTGTACGATATCTTCGATGACGATGGTGCTACCAAGGAACACTACAGTGGTTCGGGCAGCGCCTACAAAGATATGGGACTCAATCTGATCGAACCGTACCGTAAGCAACAGACGGACGAATACATCGAGCGCGTCCAGCGATACAATACGGTGTGCTTCCGTGGCATGCAGTACGACGCGAATGCGAGTGGCGAACTGAAATTGACGCAGTTGAACACCGGCCATTGGGGCGAAAATGTTTATGCTGGGGTCCGAAAAGTTCGCGAAGGAGAAAACTCCTTCATGAAACAATGCAATTATGAATTAGGAAATATCTAAGTATATAAATAACACAATTAATTAATAAGATGGAAACACAGTATCTACAATTATTACATGAACTTCTAACCAAAGGAGAGCGCCGAATTACACGTAGCGGGACGGTCTATTCATCATTCGGTCACTCCATAACCTGTGATCTCTCCAAGCACTTCCCCTTACTGACGACTAAGAAGATGTTCTGGAGAGGTATTGTGGAAGAGTTGGCATGGTTCCTCCGTGGAAGTACTGACGTCAGTGAACTACGCAAAGAGAAAGTACACATATGGGATGGAAATACAGAGCATCGAGACTACGACGCGGGGCCCGTGTATGGATTCCAATGGAGGCATTTCGGAGCCTCGTACACTACCTGCAACGCACAATACGAAGGAAAGGGTCAAGACCAGATCAAAAATGTTCTCGAACTCATTCAAAATGATCCTACCAGCAGACGCATACTGATGTCGGCATGGAACCCACAGCATCAACATCAAATGGCACTCCCGCCCTGCCATGTGTCCTATCAGTTTTACGTTGACTGTATGGGCCGACTAAGCTGTCAAATGTATCAGCGTAGTGCAGACGTATTCTTAGGACTACCATTCAATATCGCATCGACCGCGCTTCTAACCCATTTGGTGGCACATGAATGCGACTTAAAAGTAGGAAAACTTCGTATTGTTATCGGCGATGCGCATCTATACGAAGAGCATGCGGGTGTAGCGGCCATACAGATGCAACGGATGGCCTATGAACCCCCTACTATTACTATAGATCGTAAAAAGGACGGTCTGTGGAATGTCCTGAAATCGGAAATCAAAATGGGTGAATATAAATCACATGGTGCATTAAAGGCGACCATGGCAAAGTAATTATTTTAACTTTATTCCAACAAACACGTCCTCTTCTACCGTAACAACCCTCCCGCCTCGGCCCACGCGTTTGGTCGTCCGTATATCCGTGTCAAATCCCTCCATTAGTTTCGAAAAAGACCCACTGTGGCACTCAAGTGTCGGGTGATGTTCTTGGATGTAATCGTACACGGTGTGACGACTGATGACACCCTTGCCCTTCTTTATGTTGTTAAAGGCGAATACCATCAGACAAAACCAGTCGGATTGACCCTTTGTGGTCTCCCAAGTATTCTCCGATGCGTCATATCCTTGCCAACTGACAAGATACTTGTTGTTCTTCTTTCGTAGGATTTTTTCCGGGAAGTATTCCGGTTCCTCGGGTTCCACGGGTTCCGGTTCGGGTTCCACGGGTTCCACCGGCTCCGGTTCGGGTTCCACCGGCTCTGGCACAGATACCTTCATCTTTTTGCACGGTTCATCACCGTCAGTAGATGCTTTTCGTTTCAACGTCAACAAAGAAGTGGCTGCGGTTTGTTTCTTGTAATTGTCAAACTCATGTTTGAGGGATGCATGTGCCTGTCGAAGTTGCAAATGCTTCAGTACCAGTTCTTGATGTTGGATTGCGTATTTGATTTCCATGGTGATTACTGTTTGATGGTTGATGGTTATGTGGTTGATGGTTGTGTTGTCAAGGCCTTGCGTTCTGTCACTCTGAGTGTGACGCAACCGAGTGTGACGCAACCGAGTGTGACGCAACCGAGTGTGACGCAACCGAGTGTGCACATACCGATACTGTGTGTATAATAGTATTGTGCGTGTCTCCAGATGTTGTGCGTGTTTTTTTCTAGGTCCACTTTCTAGGTCCACTTTCTAGGTCCACTTTCTAGGTCCACTTCAGATTCCCCCCAAAAAGATGTGCGTGAATAGAATGAGCAGTACCTTATGTAGAGTACATCCAATTGGCGATCGTGTATTTATCAGAATTTGGAAGTGGTTGGAGGAATATGTACAGGTTTCGTATTGGTGGATTACCATCGACAACGAAGCGAAGGCTGTCTTTCGTTCCCCCGTCGGCAATGCTTAAATCCGACCCCAGTTCTTCCTTTACAAATGTTATCATTTCGTCTCTGTCGATATGTACATCATCGTAATATAATGGACACAGCATCAATCGAACCCGTTGTACGACCGGCATGGTGTTGCAAATGACCGGTAATCCGATGCCATCGACCTGTTGTCCTTCCTCAATGCCATCGAAGGGAGATTCTTCATTCTTTGGTTTAATATATTTGATGGAAAGATGTTTCGAGGATTTACGTGGTGTCTTTGATTTCCGTTGTGACCTCCGTGCAGATGCTTCACCCAATTGTTTCAATAGACTTCGAACGTGATTCCGTTGTTCTTCCGTGAGCGGCTTTGGTGCTTCTCTTGATGCCATCGTATTAAATTAAATGTATGTATAAATACTCTTTTTTTTTCATGTAAATGGCATTGTATCTTTATCTTATTTCTCACGACCTCCCGGAAATAAAGACACATACTTACATCGGATGCACCGCTCAGTTTTTGAAACGATTGAATCAGCATAATTGTTTAGAGGTAGGTGGGCCAAGAATAACGAAACGTGCAGCTGGCTCTTGGGAACCTGTGATTATCATAAAAATTCCCGACGATCATGGATTAAATTTGAAAGAATTGAAGAAGGAATGGAAACAGAGTAGCCGTGGATTGGAAAGTAGAATACGACGGGGTATAGAAATTGCTGTAAAGAATAAGTTACAAATTATAATGCCGAAAACGGCGGACAGTAAAATACCATTGGTATCATTTATTAATGAACGGTGGAGTGAAGATAAAGTGGATTTAACCGATGACGATTGGCAACGGATTCTATCGTCTGACTTTTAATTTCTTTCGTGGAGCGGCCCGGATTTCTGTGATGGGCGTATCATTTCTTCGGATCTTCAAACTCAGTTTTTGTTGTGGGAAATCAAACACACTATTTGTCACGAATGCTCTGTATTTTTGAACTACTGACGCGATGTATTCCACGTTCAAACATTCGATATCGCTTATTTCTAAACCATAATAGCTAGCAGATGCTTTTATTTCACTTGTAAATTCCATGGTAGTCATACCAAGTACATTTTTTAATATACCCTCGATATGTTTCCTATCACGCTTGTCTACCATAGACAGATCGTAGTCACCGGGCAAATCCACATCATCATAAGCCACGGCACGTTTCCGTTTGTTTTTACTATCATCGCGGTGTTTGAATGACTGTATTTTCAATTCACCGGTTGGTAAATCGGCATTGATATTGATTATTCGATCGTTCATAAGGAGTATTTGATTGATATCGTCAAGTGTCATTTTGGGAGGATGACATAAGATCATCGTAAATCGGGTGGGGAATTTGCTATGAATCTTTAATTTCATAGATGAAGCACCATCGAGACTACTGATAACCTTTATAACTTCTTCGACAAATCGCGAATCTTGGTCATTGAGGCCTTTGTGTGATTTCATCATAACCATTGGTATTACAGAGGGCGATGGCGTGTCCATAGGCTATATATGAAAATAATAGTCAGACTTAAATACATGAATGAATTCAGATAAGAACGACCCCCCTGCCTTTTTTCTTCGGGTGTACATTGAATTTTCACGGTGCCGCTCATCATGTTCGTAACAATCGATGGCGTAAGACCCTCGCCCTCTATGATTCTCGTCCACAAGTTTGTTGTGTATTCTGTTATTTGCTCGAGATTCGATACTTCCAACGCAAATCCTTTACCACCATGCATAAAACCCTTGAATTGTACGTCCATATCGGGATTATTTTCATCGCCCATCTTTGAAATAATGGTATCCGCTGCGGGAGTTCTAGTTTTATTACGATAGAATACAGAATTGGACATATAAAAATAGTATGTAATGTATTTATACAGCGTTAATTGTTAAACACCATGTAAAGGAACAGGGAGATGAATCGGCAGACCCACAATCCAGCGCGCAGGATATTCGATTGTCTCAGTTTATCCTCAAATTCCTTGGCTCCAATGCCATCCACCAGTTGATATTGATTGTAGAACGCAAAACAAGACATAAACAATGCGGTAATGTGAAATATAAGTGGTAGAGCATTCCAATCCACCAGTGTAGTCAGAACGATTGTCGATATTATTTCCAGCAAAGAAAACGGGAAGAATGCCTTTATGGTACGATTCATGTGATCCTGTCGTTCGTCATCACGTAGCATACTATAAACAATAAGGTCGTATACTATTCCGGTTGTTACGATAGAACAACAGCAAATATTTATCAATGTCCAAACAAATGTGACAGTATCCATTTAAGAGAATCATCACATGTATTTATACAGACAACGGAATTAAAGCCATCAGCCATTCCGCGTTAAACTCATCTAGAAATGTCTTGTTCTGAAACACCGTCATAATTTGGGTCACGAAATATCTTTCAAAATCCAATGGAAAATTCAATACCTGAATCCATTTCGTTGCTTCTTTAAAATCCATGCTCAATGCCAATATACAATCCACAAACTCTCTCTTGAGTAGTTTTACGAGCTTTCTATCACTGTCCAACCAATCCGCCTGTTTCTTAAGCGCCATGGACTGTATACGAGCGTCGTCGGAAATGCGAAGGACCAGTAATTTAGAAAGAGTCTCGACCGTATCATGGACGTGACAATCCATTCCCACAGCATCACAATTTTGAACCAACTTTTCTGTCCAGTAATGGGACATGCCCTCCTCTGGCATCATGTCCAACAAATCATAATTTGGCTTCTCTTCGATAACAACTTCACGGCATTTAGGACACTTGATCTCGTCAGTTTCAGAATATTCGTCATCCTCTCGGTGTTGTCTATAATTATTTATACATTCGTCACACATGCCATGTGAACACGGTTGCAACACCATAGGTTTTACCTTGCTCGAATAGTGGCGTAAACATACAGGACATTTTGGTAATACAACATACTCGGTCATTTCATAATTATAATCATAGTTAAATACTCTTAAAACTTTGCGCATACTTCCTTTGCATTGGGATAATTGTGCGTGAAATTTACATTGCGACACACCGATTTTAACATGTCAATTCCCAGACGAGCGTCGGGGACCAGTTCATTCATATCAGCCATTATTTTATTTATCTGATTTACATAGGCAAGTGTTGAGATAGTCACTATCAAGATAAGTACCAATGAAAGAATCCCTGCGACCACATGAGTATAGTGAATAGTACAATTCGTTTTCCTATCAAAGATACCGGGAAGCAACGCTTGAGTAGACATTTACCATAATCTAACACATCATATATAGTAATAATTTCTAAAATAAAAAATAGGGAGGGGCAGATCTGGGGAGCATACCCCCATTTTGGCTCATTTCTAGTCCATGGTGTGAGACTGCTAAAAAGTACATTGTGTAGGCCCTAACACTAACTCCTTGATGTGAACGGGTAAAAAAAAGGACCCTTTAGCGTTATACAGCAGCTAGGCCGTGTACATAAGGGTTTATAGAATACTAAATATCAAAGGTTAAAAATAGATTT
>Ga0302118_10000159_pt1 | contig 30026 bp, 29 predicted proteins | sample AG5_331_MG_FD_203126 | JGI IMG/M metagenome (GOLD analysis project Ga0302118, IMG submission 203126) | Marine microbial communities from Western Arctic Ocean, Canada - AG5_33.1 | ecosystem: Environmental > Aquatic > Marine > Oceanic | place: Canada: Western Arctic Ocean | collected 2017-10-01 | reverse complement strand
CGGCTTGATCGTCCGGCATGGAGGCGCTCACTTTGAGGCGAATACAACTGCCACGACGCCGCCGCTTCAAAGCCGTCTCGAAGCTTTGAACCAGGTCCTGGGCCTCTTCATCGACTTCCATTTCACTATCGCGAATAACACGAAAGGCACCGGATTGGGTCACCTTGAACCCGGGAAACAGTCGGTCAAAAAATAACGTAATGATGTCTTCCAGAGTAATAAATCTTATCTTCTTTCCGCGCAGGCGAATAAGCCGCTTCACCTGCGATGGAATCGGAACAAGCGCCCGCATGCTTTCGCCGTTCTCAATTCGAACAAGCTGAAGAATAAGAGACAGACCCAAGTTCGGAATAAAAGGAAACGGATGCGCGGGGTCAATAGCCAAGGGCGTGAGTACTGGAAAGATATGTTCCATGAAATGCTCTTCGAGCCAGTCTTTATCGATCGCATTCAGAATATCCCGAGAAACGACAGAAATATCTTCTTTGTCCAATTCTGATCGTAAATTTGCCCAGCACGCATCTTCTTGGTGAAGCACGCCGCGAACAACTGTATTAACCTGCGCAAGCTGCTCCTGTGGGGTCAAGCCGTCAGCGCTACAGTGCGTTACGCCAGCTCGGACCTGCCCCTTTAAACCAGCAACGCGTACCATGTAAAACTCGTCGAGATTGGACGCAGAGATAGACAGAAAACGAACGCGCTCCAACAATGGGTGGTTTACGTTTTCAGCTTCTTCAAGGACTCGGGTGTTAAAGGCTAACCAAGACAGCTCACGATTAATAAAGCGATCTCCACTTTCGAGATCCATGACCGGTATAGTGTCTTGTGAGCTCACGTGAGCATTCCTTCGTTGCGAGTTGAATACCATTATTACTTACTCCCGTCTTAGCAGCCGACGCTAGTAAGACAGTCCGGCTGGGAAACAGTTTCATAAGAATGCTATGTTTCAACGCGGCCACAGTAGTATCATGACACCACATATTCTATCGATAAAATGGGAATCCATGTGCCCCTTAATCTTCTCCTCCTCCGGCATGAAAAATCGTCCCATGCTAGCCATAACATCACGGATCACGAGCGCCCGCTGAACGAGCAAGGCAATAGTAATGCAGTAAAAATATCCGAATACATGAAAGAAAATAGGCTAAAACCAGATCAGATACTGTGCTCGACAGCTTTACGTGCGCGACAAACGCTCGATCCAATTATCTCGGCTTGGCCTGGTCTGGTCGTCTCATACAAAGACGCCCTTTATCTATGCACAACAAAAACTGCGATCGAGCAACTCCGAATGGTGAAGAAGGCACAGTGCGTTATGCTTGTCGCACATAATCCAACCATGGAAGATTTGCTTCACCAGCTTGTTGACCGTACTACAGAACACAAGGTCCCGTTGGCCAAAGCTTTCGCGCCGTACGCCACAGGCACTTTGACCGAACTAACGTTTCATAAAGATAGATGGAGTGATCTTGATAGTTCATCCGGTCAACTGATCCAGTTTGTTCCACAGCGCACACTTCAAGAATAGCTCACCAGTAGACTATACCTGGCTGCGCTAAATATTAAACGTCTTCAGAACACCCCGGACGAACGGAACCGTAATTCGTCGGTTTTGCGCTAACGCCTGTCGGTCAACCTGGTCCACAAGAGCTTGCGCGGCGCCAAACGTCCGCGGAACTCTATTGCCGATATAGTCGACGAGATCGGGAGTAACCTCCACTTGCCGGTCCCGAAACAACTTCACTAAGACAGCCATAATTGTAGCATCGTCCGGCATGCCAATTTCAACGGCGGGCATGCCAGCTAGCCGTGACTTAAGATCAAGCAAGGTAACAGTCCATCGCGCTGGAGCCGCCCTACTAACGACAAGAAAGTGCTTTCCAGCCTCACGCACGGCATTAAAAAGGTGAAAGAGAGCCTGTTCATCAAGAACCTCGTTAGCGTCATCCCATACCAAAGCATTGTGCTCAGATGCTAGAACAACAGGGTTACTATAGCGTAGGTCGTTGTCATCTAGAATGTGAGCGTTCGCCTTAGCCGCAAAGACGTGACTAAGGTGCGACTTTCCGCACCCGGGAGGACCATAAATACCTAGCCCGTATGACGGCCAGTTTGGCCAAGAATCAATCCAGCCAATCGCTTCCCGACTAGCATCGGTTACAAGAAAGTCAGTACGCCCGAGGGCTGGCCTGTGCCCCAAGTCCAAAGGAAGTTGTTCAGATGCGGTCATTATCTGATTTGTGCCTGTAAAATTATGGCCGTGATCCTGAAATGCCGTTGCTGAACAACCCGGACGGTGGATATGCTGTCTGCTCCGGAGCCATTGACCGCATTGAGCCCTGAGCTCCTAGCGTCTCTAAAGCACTTGAAGCCGACGCACGGTCTTCAATAACCCAGACCTCATCCTGCCGCACAAACCCCAGATCACTTTGAGCCATTGCGAGCTTCAGTTGGGATTCGTCACCCAAGTAATGCAACATCACTTGGGCACGGTCTCGCGTTATAGCCTGCAACTCATATCGATCAATTAGCGGAACACTTTTTAGTCGTGTTTTTACGGTTAACCAACCCTCGAGGGCTGTTAACGGTACCAGCGCGGTTATTTGGCCGGTTACATCGAACTGCAGCATATTTTCTCGCTTCCATTCATCCTCAACCAATTCCCAAGCCTGGGAGGCAGATGCTTCAAACAACTGGGGCCATGCCTGGCCTCCCGTCGCCGGAATAACGACGGTTTTCTCGATGCCGGTTCTAGTGAAATAGAGAGTAACGCGGACGGAGTCAGCGCCAAGGCTGCTAATTAAGGAGGCGGTCGCTATGACGACGTCATCGGCACCGTATCGACTTGCCCATTTCATTAACTGGTCTGCGTCTCTCGCAACGACGTCTTCAATGCTTAGCCGCGATAGATCCTCAACTGGCGCGGAACAAGACCAGTGGCGACTGCCAATTGGCCCCATGCATCGATCCATTGGTTGGAGTCGGACCAGATCACGGGATCTGAAACGACTGACTCTTGATATACGGGTATGACGGCAACCGGTTTACTCACCGTTTCCGCAAACGGGACCCCAGAGAATCGGAGAACTGATCGAACCGATTCTGGCCGAAATCTGACTGTCAAATTCGCGAGATACCGCCCCGAAGAGGTGCGTTCATCAGAAACCGAGAAGTCGCGGACAACATCGATCACCTCACGTCCAGACAGCGTGGGGAGATCGAATTGGTAACCACGTGGCACAAGCCTACGGTAGAGCAGGTCTAGCGCTTGGATTTGTCCATTCTGGAGTCCCTCAGCCCTCGCCTCCGTCGTCGTTCCCCCGCGAGCGTCAATTGGGACACCCGTTACCATAAAGACCGCTGATTGGGCTGCGACAGGACTGGAAAAGACCGTCAAACTTGCCTCAAACACAGATAAAAGGAATACAAACGCTAAGATAGTGCAGCAGGACGTTGCAAGACGCGCGTCTTTGGCTATGGTACGGCTTCTTTTCGCCGCGCTAAGTGAGGCTAACATTTCAGGGTCCTCTCAGGCCGATGGCCGCCGTTCCAACGGTTTAACCTACAAAGACGCCGGGGTCGATATTGACGCTGGCAACGCTTTAGTAGAAGCCATAAAGCCCCTCGCCAAGTCGACGGGGCGGATCGGTGCCGACTCAACTTTGGGCGGATTCGGCGGATTATTTGACTTAAAAGCTACAGGATTCAGTGACCCCGTTCTTGTCGCTGGTAATGATGGAGTTGGCACAAAACTTCTGGTCGCCATAGAAGCTAGAAAACATGACACCGTGGGGATTGATTTAGTTGCCATGTGCGTCAATGATTTAGTCGTTCAAGGTGCCGAACCCCTCTTCTTTTTAGATTATTTTGCCACCGGAAAACTCTCTGTTGAGGCAGCAACCGCAGTCATTGCAGGAATAGCCGCCGGGTGCCGCGAAGCGGGGTGCGCCCTTATCGGCGGTGAAACAGCTGAAATGCCAGGTCTCTATGGCGAAAATGAGTACGACCTTGCCGGGTTCTCTGTCGGAGCCGTGGAGAGGGACGGAATTTTGCCACGCAACATCGGCGCTAGCGATGTCGTCCTGGGACTTCCATCTTCAGGGTTTCACTCCAATGGATATTCATTGGTCAGAAAAGTGGTGTCCATCGCTGGCCTGAAATATACCGACCCGGCACCGTTCGAAACGAATCAATCGCTAGGTGAGGCGCTGCTAACGCCAACACGAATCTATATCAAGCCATGCCTTGCTTTGGTGCATGCCAACTTAGCCCATGGGTTTGCGCATATTACCGGTGGCGGCCTACTTGAGAATATTCCTCGTGTTCTACCGAAAGATCTCGCCGTTGAATTAGGCGCAGAAACACTGCCCCTTCCCTCCATGATGACATGGCTCGGGGAAACTGGTGGCATGTCGGCGGAAGAAATGGCGCGTACGTTCAACTGCGGTATTGGCATGGTGGTTATTGTAGCAGAGGGCGACGAGCAAGCCGCTCTGGATATCTTGGCAGAGAACGGTGAAAATGCACGTCGGCTTGGAACTGTGGTGCCCCGGAATAACGGCGAGGCCGTGAAAATCGACGGGCTTAGTGAGGCCTGGGGGTTACCCTAGGTCATCCAAATTTATCTCACCGGACACAATCCGGATCAGCATTTCTGAAAAAAAGAGGTGCTCTTGCGCCAATACCCTGGCTGCAAGGTCTTCTGGGGTGTCTGCAGGCAGTACAGGGACCTTGGCTTGACCAACGACGGCCCCTGTATCGTAATCATCGTCAACCAAATGAACGGTTACACCTGATTCGGTCTCACGGTTTGCGATGACAGCCTTATGAACACGGCTACCGTACATGCCCTGACCACCGTACATTGGCAAAAGCGCCGGGTGAATATTAAGGATTCGGTTTGAAAAAGCGCTCAGGACTTTTGTTCCAATTTTCCGCATGTATCCGGCAAGAATGATCAAGTCGACATTTGCATTAAGCAACGCATCAAGATGGGCCTGATCAAGCGCCTCGTCTGAGCTAACACTTTTAGGACTAAGGTGAATGTGTGCAAGGTCGTTTTCTGCAGCCCAAACGAGCGCCGCACTGTTTCTGTTATTACTAATCAGAACCGCTGGTTCAGCATTTAAGCCTCCCGCCTTGCAGGCCGAGACGATCGCACGCATATTGCTGCCACGATGAGAAACGAAGAAGCCGAGACGCGGGCGTTGAGGCAGTAGCGTCATCAGCTTCTCCAACTACCGGCTAGCTTAACGTTAGCCAACAATCTCATTTTCGTTAAAGAAATACGCAATCTCTATGGCTGCGTTTTCTTGCGAATCCGAACCGTGCACAGAGTTGGCCTCAATGCTTTCAGCAAGTGCTTTGCGGATTGTACCTTCATCGGCATCTGCAGGGTCTGTCGCGCCCATGATTTCACGGTTGCGTGCGACCGCATCTTCACCTTCCAAGACTTGAACAACAACTGGTCCGGACGTCATGAACGCAACCAGATCATTAAAGAATGGGCGCTCTTTATGTACGGCATAAAAGCCTTCAGCTTTTTCCTGGTCTAGTTCGACCCGCTTTTGCGCAACAACCCGCAAGCCGCCCTCTTCCAGCATGGTGAGGACCTTACCGGTCAAGTTGCGGCGAGTGGCGTCAGGTTTGATGATTGAAAAAGTTCGTTCTAAAGCCATGATAAAACCGTCCATTTACAGCAAAAAGGGTTAAACAGCCGAAAAGTAAGCTCGGCAGCTTTTGCGCATTTTATAGACAAGCCAGACCTGAAGGGCAACAAGCCACAGCGAACCATCTCTAAGCCACGGAGAAGGCCTAGGCCTGAGCTTTTTCTTCCCACCCACCTTTGTCCGTTTGCTGCCAGTAATGCAGCTCATGGCCATCAGACCGAGTCTGCTGCCAGCGATCACGTGCAGCACTGACCGCCTCTGGATCATTGCCATCGAACAGGTCCAAGCAACGATCGTAGGCCGTTAGATCATCAACTGATATGCTGTCTGTCACGATCAAGATGTTGGCACCATTTGGGTTTTCCGGCTTAGATGTGAGCCAAATAGGCTGATCAGACCCATGGCCGTCTTTCACAGTTCCATTGGCCAACCATGAATTGGGGTCATGTATCCAGAGCGCGTTGCTAAGGACTTCAGCGCGCGCCTCAGAGTGCGCCAAGACGATAGCCCTATGGCCTGCTTGGCGGACTTTGTTTAGAATCTGAGGTAGAGCCCTTTCCAGCGGCCACTTCTGCAAATGATAGAAGTCGACACGCATAGATTTTCTCGTCCCTACCGCTATGCCATTAGTTTTCGGTTATTCTCACCGGCACGAGACGAAAGTCTTGGCCAGATTGAATACGCAGAAGAACAACAGAGCGACCCTTGCTACGCGCTTCAGCAATAACTTCTTCAGCATCTTTAGCAGTTTCAACAGGGATCTGTTGCACCTCAGCTATGATGTCACCGCGACGTAAACCTTTTTCCGCAGCATCGCTATCACTATCAACATCAACAATGACCAAGCCTGTGATCTCATCCGGTAGCTCATATTGATCCCGGATTGAAGACGTCAGCTCTGCTACCGTCACACCAAGCCCATCGATGGTTTTGCGATCAGGCTCACCATCATCTGCACCAGAATTAACCCGCGCAGAGACTTGCAGCTCTTCTTCAAGCTCGCCGATCAGAACTCTAAGGGTCTTTTCTTTACCACCCCGCCAGACCGTCATTTTAACGCGCTTATCGATATCCGTCTCTGCAACGATCAATGGAAGTAGACGCATTTCATCAACAGGCTTACCATCAAAATCCAGGATAACATCGCTGGGCTCAACGCCTGCTTTTTCAGCCGGACTGCCCTCAACTAGTTCCGCAACCAGAGCGCCCCGGGCTTTGTCCAGCCCTAAGCTCTCTGCAATTTCAGTCGTAACCGTCTGTATTTTCACACCCAACCAACCACGTCTCGTGCGGCCAAATTCGTTCAGGTCTCCAATAACAGACTGAGCAAGATTTGAAGGAGACGCAAAACCGATACCGACACTAGCTCCCGTTGGAGAAAAAATTGCCGTATTAATGCCGATCACCTCTCCCTTCATGTTAATGAGTGGGCCACCAGAGTTGCCTCGATTAATAGCGGCATCTGTTTGGATGTAATCGTCATAGGCATTGCCGTTACTCAATTGGCGTGAGCGAGCAGAAACAATTCCAGCCGTTACCGTCACACCTATGCCGAACGGATTACCAATCGCTACAGACCAATCACCAACCCTCATGTCGTCAGAGTTTCCCCACTTAACTGTTGGGAGGGGCCTATCCGCTTCGACCTTTAGCAGAGCGAGATCGACCTTAGGGTCACGGCCAACTACGGTTGCTTTTAAAATCGTATCGTCAGCAAGAATAACGCTTATCTCATCCGCATTTTCAATAACGTGGTTATTGGTCACAACAAGGCCGTCTGCCTCAATGATAAAACCGGAACCAAGGGAAGATGGACGACGACGTGGCTTGTCGCCATTACCCTCTTCTTTCTTCTGGGGAATCTGATCCCCAAACTGCTCAAGGAAATCTTTAAACATGTCATCCAAAGGGCCGCCACGCGGCAACTGCGGTATCCCGCGTTTTCCACGGCTAGGCTTCTCAACCAGTTGTGTGGTTGAAATATTAACGACGGCTGGAATGACATCTTCGACGATATCCGCAAAAGATTGCGGTATCGGTTGCGCTTTGGGAATAGCCGGAAACGCGATCAACGCCAAAGCAATTAATAAGCCCATAAACGCCGTTTTTATTACATCGGCCTTCTGGTCAATGCCGACACTTAGGGTAGACAGGTAGTTCTTACGGGCCATTCAACGGCCTCCTTTGATTGAGCGGGATCGTCCTCGATACCTAACAACTACTCTGGGCGGAAATGGGGTCACGCGACAACACCCTCAACGGTAGTCAACCGTTTTCTGTCAGCTTCTTAATTTAAGGGAGGCCTGGGCCTGGGCCTGATCTTTATGGAAACAGGCCCAGAGCAACCTCTAGTTTCGTGAAGCAGGCAGCGCGTCAAAGAAACGGAAAAACTCTGATTCTGGATTTAGAATCATCGTTGTTCCCTCATTGAGAGAGCCTCGATAGGCCTCCATGGAACGCATAAACGCATAAAACTCAGGGTCTTTGCCATGCGCTTCATTCAAGATACGGCGACTTTCAGCTTCACCCTGTCCCAATTGAATCTGAGCTTCTCTCTCAGCATCAGCCAAAATAATTGTTCTTTCAAAATCGGCTTCAGCTTCGATACGCGCCTTTGCCTCTTGCCCTTGACCACGCAGCAGTGAGGCTTGGGCCGTTCGCTGGGATCGCATGCGGTTGTACACAGACTGGCTGGTTTCTTGCGGAAGGTCAGTTCGGCCAATGCGAACGTCCACGACCTCAATACCAAACTCAGCTTCCCGGCGACTTACACCACGGGAAATTTCTTGCATAACCTCGACGCGTTTCTTCGTAAGTAGGTCAGCCAGTTCTGCCTGGCCAAGAGCATCTCGCACACTACCATTCAAGATAGTCCCGAACCTGTCACGAAAACCAGTCTCCGTGCGGACAGCTTGGTAAAACTTCAGGGGGTCAACAATTTTATAACGCGCGAAGGCATCAACAATAATACGCAACTGGTTGACCAGAGGCATCTCTTGAGCGGGGGGGTCCAAATCGAGCACACGATTATCGTAGTAGATGACGTTCTGAAGAAGAGGAAGCTTATAGTGCAGCCCAGGCTCAACGATAACGCGTTTGGTTTCACCAAGTTGGACGACAATGGCTTGCTGTGTTTGATGAACAGTGAACAAAGTTCCCATAAGAACGACGGCACCTACGAGAATGATGACACCAAATGCTAATAATTTACCGGAGTTCATGAACCATCTCCCTGTGGCCGATTGCCACGCAATTCGTTGAGCGGCAAGTAAGGGACAACGCCATTCCCCTTACCACTTTCGTCCATAATTACTTTAGTTGAACGAGCATAGACCTCCTGCATCGTCTCTAAATACAAACGACGAGACGTCACATCTTTGTTGTTTTTATAGGTTTCATAAAAGGCATCAAAGCGTTGCGCTTGACCATCCGCTTCCCGAATAAGTTTCTGTTTTTCAGCAGAGGCGTTCTCGATCATCCTCGAAGCTTCACCTTTAGCCCGGGGCACAATATCGTTGCGATAAGCATTAGCTTCGTTACGCAAACGCTCTTGATCCTGGTTAGCACGCTGAACGTCGTTAAACGCGTCGATCACTTCCGGCGGGGGGTTTGCACCTTGAACACGGATTTCAAGTATACTAATGCCCGCCCCGTAACTATCGAGAATATCCTGCAAAACAGTTTGAGTTGTTTGGCCAACAACTTCTCGTCCACCTGTCGTCACGAAGTCTAGCGTGTTCTGGCCAACGACCTCTCTCATTGCACTTTCTGCAGCAAGCTTAACGGTCTGTTCAGGGGCACGAATATTGAAAAGATAAGCTCCTGCATCACGGATGCGCCATTGTACGACAAAATCCACGTCGACAATGTTCTCATCGCCAGTCAGCATTAAGCTTTCCTGCGGCACATCGCGCTTGTTCGTAGTGTTTGGTACGCCGCGGAAACCAATAGTAATCTGGTTTGTCAAAGTGACCTTCGGTGTCTGAATTTCACCGATGGGTGTCGGAAACCAATAATTCAGGCCCGGCTGTGTCGTTTTGACATACCGGCCGAATAGCAGCTCTACACCCTGCTCATCTGGCTGAACACGATAGAATCCGCTTGCCCCCCAGAAAAAAAGAAATAGAGCGAGAATAATCATAATGCCACGCGATGAGCCCATCCCGCCGGGCATAAATTGCCTTATGCGTTCCTGACTGCGTTGCAGCAGTTCCTCTAGGTCCGGGGGAGGCTCACCGCCACCGCCCCATGAATTACCACCGCCGCCATTATTGTTACGACCGCCGGAACCACCGCCGCCCCATGGACCGCTACCTTGTTGTTTCCAGAACACTGGAGTATCCCTTCCTTCAGATTAGTCGCCAGGGCTTTGGCAACCGAACATCACGTTTCCCGGCCTTATATGACATGTACCAAGGCGGCGCAACGCGCGCCCCGGGCCATATCTCAGTCAACACCGAGTAGATTATGATATATCGGACGTATTTAAGGAGTTTTCAAGCGTGACCAGCGCCACCAAGGAACAAATACTCTACGCGCTGAAAAGCGTGGATTCAGGCACTGGCGGCTTAGACGTGACAGCCAGAGGCTGGGTGCAAGACGTGGTAATCAAAGATGGCCATGTCGCGTTTGCCCTCGAAGTGCCGCCAGATCTGGGCCCAAAGCTCGAACCTGTGCGAGCCCAAGCTGAGAAAGCCGTCTATGACCTGCCCGGCATAATCTCGGCGACAGTCGTCCTAACGGCAGAAAAAAAGTCGGCGGGGGGAACCCCAAAAAATAAAGGGGGTAGTAAACGAGACAGACTAGCCCTGCCCAGTATTAAATCAGTGATCGCTATAGCATCAGGCAAGGGTGGTGTTGGGAAATCAACCACGTCGGCAAATATTGCGGTGTCCCTAGCAAAGCTGGGAAAGAAAGTCGCCCTTTTTGACGCCGATATCTTTGGGCCATCCATGCCCCGTATGCTTGGTTTGGCGGGACAGAAGCCGCACTCAGATGGCACGAAGGTTTACCCTTTGGAAAATCACGGCGTCAAAGTCATGTCCATGGGCTTTATGGTTGCTGAAGATAATCCAGTGATATGGCGCGGACCCATGGTTATGGGTGCGCTCGAACAGATGCTTAAAGATGTCGAATGGGGAGACATTGATGTCATGGTCGTCGACATGCCGCCCGGCACCGGAGACACCCAACTCACCATGTCACAACGCGTCCCTCTGGCCGGAGCCGTGATCGTTTCGACACCCCAGGACATCGCCCTGCTTGATGCCCGTAAAGGTCTCAACATGTTTCGGCAAGTGGAAGTACCCATCCTCGGCATGATCGAAAACATGAGCCATTACATTTGCCCTTCCTGTGGGCATCGCGATGACATTTTTAGCACCGGCGGCGCCGAGAAAACCGCACATGAACTTGAAACGGACTTTCTTGGTGGCATCCCACTTGATTTAAAAATCCGAGAAACGTCAGACTCCGGCACGCCAATCGTATTAGCGGACCCAGAGAGTCCACATGCAAAGGCATACATTGACATCGCAAAAAAAATAGCGGCCAAACTGGATGATGGCATCGCTAAAACAGCACCAAAAATTTCTATGGGTGGTTAATTAAGAAGAGCTACCTTAGGTGCCACGACGCTCATAGGCAACAAAGCTATAGGATGGCCCTCCCTCTTCATCAGGGACAAACCGCTCGCGGGAAACTTCTTTCCACTGCGTTTTATTTGGAGCTGTAAAGCACGCGTCACCTTCGTACCTGCGATGCACTTCCGTGAGATAAAAACGGTCTGCGTCATTGAGGACACGACCATAAATCTCTGCGCCGCCGATCACCATGACTTCATCAACTGCCTCTTTTTCTGCCTCAAATTTCGCAGTTTCGACGGCATCTTTGATGTCGTGACAAACAATTACACCCGTCGCCACCCAATCGGCTTGTCGCGTAATAACGATGTTGGCCCGGCCCTTGAGCGGTTTGCCGATTGATTCAAAGGTCTTGCGCCCCATGACAACGGGCTTACCCATGGTTAGGCGTTTGAAGTTCTTCAGGTCAGAGGAGATATTCCAAGGCAACGTGTTATTAACACCAATGGTCCCGTTCTCTGCACGCGCCATGATCAAGCATAATTTGACTTTTGGCTGACTCACCACATTCTCCTAGACCGCAACCGGTGCAGAGATGTGAGGATGCGGATCGTACTCTTCAAGATTAAAATCTAAAAACTCAAAAGCGAAAAGATCCGTCACATCTGGATTGATCCGCATCACTGGCAAAGGCTTAGGCGCTCGCAACAACTGCTTTTCAGTTTGTTCAATGTGGTTCGAATACAAGTGCGCATCACCAAAGGTGTGGATAAACTCGCCGGGCTTGTAGCCTGTCACTTGCGCAATCATCAGCGTGAGCAATGCATAAGATGCAATGTTAAACGGCACACCTAAAAAGATATCGGCGCTACGTTGATACAACTGACAGGACAGCTTTCCGTCTGCCACGTAGAACTGGAACAAACAGTGACACGGTGGCAACGCCATCGATTCCACGTCCGCAGGGTTCCATGCTGTCACCATGTGGCGTCGCGAATTTGGGTTGTTCTTTAGGCCCCCAAGCAGCTTATCGATTTGATCGATAGAACCGCCCTTGGGATCTGGCCACGACCGCCATTGGTAACCATAGATGGGACCGAGATCCCCTTTTTCATCTGCCCAGTCGTCCCAAATAGAAACCTTATTATCCCTAAGGTACTCGACGTTGGTATCCCCACGGAGAAACCACAAAAGCTCCACAATAATTGAGCGGAGATGGAGCTTCTTTGTCGTGACCGCCGGAAACCCTTTTTCCAGATCAAAGCGCATCTGATGGCCAAAAACAGACCGAGTACCTGTGCCGGTGCGGTCGCCTTTTTCCACGCCCGTTTCCAGTACATGCTTCATTAAATCGAGATATTGCTTCATGGGGTATTTATAAACTGAGTGAATGGCGGAACAAGCCTTTGCTCGCGATTATAACCAATCATGGCAAATGTTGCCCGTAAGCATTATGTTGAGTGCGTCGCTTCGGCGACTACGGTTCTAAACCTGCTATGAAATAAGCGCTGCGGACCCGGGGGCAGTACCCGGCGCCTCCACCATTTCCGGCCCTGCTTAGGCAGATTCGGGCCATATATGGGGGCGAAACAGGATCGACGCGTGTGGTAAAGATAGTAGCTGTGCTCGGCATGGTACCGCCGTTATCGGGCCATTTTGAAAAGTGCCAACGACAATGTTGAGTACGCCGCTGCCGCTTAATTGATGGTAAGCGCGGTTCGGGGGGCACCGGGCAACAGAAGCCCCCCACTTTGTTCGAATCGTGTATATAGCCGCACTAACCCGCAAAAAATATGGCATGGCCATTGAACCCCAGGGTCAGGGCAGCCAAAATGAGTTTCGATTCGCCTTTCCACTGACATTACGTGACCATGACCGTGACCGAACCAACAGTAACGACGCTAAACTACGAACGAATGGTGGAAGACGCCTTGCGAGGTGTTCTTCGTCAGGCACTTAAAATTACAAAGTCTCAAGGTTTGCCAGGTTCTCACCATTTCTATGTGACTTTTGACACAACATTCCCTGGTGTCCGAGTCGCGGATGTACTGCATGCGATGCACCCCAAAGAAATGACTATTGTTCTCCAACATCAATTCTGGGACCTCCGCGTTGAGGAGGAGAGCTTCGACATCACGCTAAGCTTCAATGGCGTCAACCAACCGCTTCACGTTCCATTTGCGGCTGTTACCGCATTTGCAGACCCGCACGCTAAGTTCGGCCTTCAGTTTCAGCTCGAGTTCGAAGATGAAGACGCCTCAGATATGGATAAGGATGGCTGCGACGAAGATGACGATTTTGATATGCCGCCTGTTGATAACGCGATGGTCACACAGAAACTCAAAACCAGTCGGCGTGGCCGCGCCGACACTAACAAGCCTGGTAGTAAAGACGCCGCATCGAGTGACGAAGAAGGATCTGGCAAAGTCGTGACCCTCGACGCCTTCAGGAAGAAAAAATGAGCCCGGCTTATATGGCCACCTTCCCTAACTGATAAGGACGCAGGGCTATGCTTGATGCCGCCTTCTCCGATATGTTCCCGATGACCAATGACGGAACCCCCTATAGAAAAATCTCAAACGACGGCGTCACAATCGACACCTTTCGCGGCGAACCTATAGTCGCAGTTGACCCCTCTGCCCTGACAGCCTTAGCTGCCGAAGCCTTTAAGGATGTCTCGCATTTACTGAGACCAGGCCATTTGGCGCAATTGCGCTCCATCATGGATGACCCTGAAGCGTCACCCAATGATCGGTTTGTCGCTCTGGAACTCTTAAAAAATGCCAACATCGCATCCGGCATGATCCTCCCAATGTGCCAAGACACCGGCACCGCGATCATCATGGGTAAGAAGGGTCAGAAAATCTGGACTGGTGGCGGTGATGAGGCCGCCCTGTCTAATGGCGTTGCCAATGCATACGCCAACCTCAATCTGCGCTATTCGCAACTATCACCTATCTCGTTATTCGAAGAGAAAAATACGGGCAACAACCTTCCTGCGCAAATCGACCTCTATGCAACGAGCGGAGACGCATACAAATTCTTATTTATGGCTAAGGGCGGTGGGTCAGCCAATAAAACATTTCTCTACCAAAAGACCAAAGCCCTTCTAAATCCAGACGGCCTAAAAACCTTCTTTAAGGAGGAAATTAAAACCTTAGGCACTTCAGCTTGCCCGCCCTACCATTTAGCAATCGTCATCGGCGGCACTTCTGCCGAAGCCAATCTAAAAACCGTCAAATTAGCCTCGGCGCGTTACCTGGATGACTTACCAACTCAGGGCGGTGATCACGGCCAAGCTTTTCGCGACCTAGAGGCCGAACAACAGGTTCTAGAAATAACGCGCAACCTTGGTATAGGCGCGCAGTTCGGCGGTAAATATTTCTGCCACGACGTCCGTGTCATCCGTTTGCCGCGCCATGGTGCGTCCTGCCCTGTCGGTATTGGTGTTTCTTGCTCCGCAGATCGGCAGATCAAAGGAAAGATAACCGCCGAAGGCGTGTTCCTAGAACAACTAGAAACCAACCCCGCGCAATACATGCCTGAAGTCCGCGAAGACAAAATGCCTGGTGAAGTGATTAATATAGACCTGACAAAGCCCATGGCAGAAATTCGTGCAGAACTAAGCAAATATCCGATTAAGACCCGTGTATCACTTACTGGCCCGATGGTCGTTGCGCGCGATATCGCGCATGCGAAATTAAAAGAACGTTTAGACGCCGGCGACGGCCTTCCCGACTATATGAAAAACCACCCCGTTTACTATGCCGGACCGGCTAAGACCCCTGATGGTATGGCCTCTGGGTCATTTGGCCCGACGACAGCTGGCCGCATGGATTCTTATGTAGATCTCTTACAAGCCAACGGCGGGTCTATGATCATGCTGGCCAAAGGCAACCGCTCAAAACAAGTCACTAAGGCCTGTGACAAGCACGGTGGATTCTATTTGGGATCGATTGGTGGTGCAGCTGCGAAGCTTGCAAAGGATTGCATCAAGAAAGTTGAAGTCCTTGAGTATCCCGAGTTGGGCATGGAAGCGATCTGGCGCATCGAAGTCGAGAACTTCCCAGCGTTCATTATCGTGGATGACAAGGGCAACGATTTCTTCGCAAACATCTAAGTTGTGACACTTCCAGACTTTCTTATCGATGGGCAAAAGAACGCCCCCCTTACCATCGCATTAGCGCATGGCGCGGGCGCCCCCATGGATTCCGAGTTCATGAATGTTTTTGCTGCCGGAATAGCAGAACAAGGGCATCGCTGTGTACGGTTTGAATTTCCATACATGGTAGAACGACGGGCTACCGGCAAGAAACTGCCGCCAGACCGCCAACCAAAATTGCTGGAGTGCTGGACGACGGTGATAGATTACTTCGGTGCAGAGAATCTTATTATCGGCGGAAAATCCATGGGTGGGCGCATGGCGACATTGATTGCAGACGACACCAAGGTTCGAGGTGTTGCCGCGCTTGGCTATCCTTTTTACGGCGCAGGCCGAGCCGATAAACCGCGGATTGAGCACCTCAAAGGCCTGCAAACACCTACCTTAATTTGCCAGGGCACGCGCGATGCAATGGGTTCTCACGAAACCGTAACAGCGCTTACCTTGTCGAACATGATATCTTATCATTGGTTAGAGGACGGTGATCACTCACTCAAGCCACGCAAGAAATCCGGTCGCACGCAAGATCAGAATTGGTCTGAGGCAATCGAGGCCATCGGCAGATTCCTGAAGGAACTGTCCTGAAACGGAAAAGACATGACATCAAGAACGCGCACGGAAACAGACAGTATCGGGGTAATTCAAGTCCCTTCTGACCATCTATGGGGCGCTCAGACGCAGCGCAGCCTAGAGAATTTTCCAATCGGTACGGAGCGTATGCCACTTGAAATCGTGCGGGCCTTTGGGCTTCAAAAGCAAGCTGCAGCAATCGCAAACAAAGGTTTAGGCGTCCTCCCTGCGGAAATAGCAGCTGCGATCATTCAAGCTTCTTCCGAAGTCGCGTCAGGAAATCACGATAACGAATTTCCACTGGTGGTCTGGCAGACCGGATCAGGCACGCAGACCAACATGAATGCCAATGAGGTCATCGCGAACCGCGCTAACGAAATTCTCGGCGGAAAACGCGGCGACAAAAAACCTGTACACCCCAATGATCATGTGAATGCGGGGCAATCATCAAACGACACCTTCCCAACAGTGATGCATATCGCTGCAGTACAAGAGATACAGAACCGCCTCCTGCCAGGCCTTGCGCGCCTTCAAGACGCTCTAGCAACGAAATCCGAAGCCTTCTCCGACATCGTTAAGATTGGCCGCACGCATTTGCAGGATGCCACACCCCTAACGCTTGGACAGGAATTCTCTGGGTACGCAACCCAAGTGTCCCTAGGTATCGAACGCATTCGAACCGCTCTAAAACACCTTTATCCCCTCGCCCAAGGTGGCACAGCAGTCGGCACAGGAATTAACAGCAAAACTGGGTTCCGTGACGCGTTCTGCTTAGCACTCGGAAACCTCACCCATTTACCATTTTTCCCTAATCAAAACGCGTTTGAAGGCCTTGCTGCGCACGACGCAGCAGTTGATATGTCCGGCTCCCTCAACACCAACGCCGTATCCTTGATGAAAATTGCAAACGACATTCGTCTACTAGGGTCTGGCCCCAGAGCTGGCCTTAACGAATTGATTCTACCAGAAAATGAGCCCGGCTCATCCATCATGCCAGGCAAAGTGAATCCAACCCAGGCAGAAGCCCTAACCATGGTATGCGCCCAGGTTATTGGAAACCACACAACAATCACGGTCGCAGGGTCACACGGACACTTGGAACTTAATGTTTTTAAACCTGTGATCGCATCGGCACTGCTGCAATCTATTCGCCTATTGGGCGACGCCTGCCCCAGCTTCTCTGAACGATGTGTAGAAGGGCTTACGGCGAACACTGAGGTCATCGCTCAGCATGTTGATCAGTCGCTCATGCTGGTCACGGCTTTGGTGCCTCATATTGGCTATGACAAAGCGAGTGAGATCGCAAAGCTTGCCCATAAAGAAGCGCTCACTCTTAAGCAGGCAGCAGAAAAAACGGGCTATATCTCGCTAGAAGACTTCGAGCGATTTGTAGACCCAAACCTTATGCTTGGGCCATCAGAGTAAATGCCATGAGTACGATTGTGAAACGGTCTTTAAAGATCGCCGGACACCTCACAAGTGTCTCTCTAGAGCAGGAATTCTGGGTCGCTCTTAAATCCATCGCTAAACATCAAAATAAATCTTTACCAGAACTCGTTGCAGCCATCGACAGAAACCGTGATGGCGGATTGTCTAGTGCGATTAGAGTTTTTGTCTTACAAGCTATACAAAAATAAGCCGCCGTATCTAATCATCAACCAGGCCACAGAATCTCTATTGAGGTTTCGTGATTTCGTTCAGTTTTTCTGGGAGGAAATCGAGAGGGTTGGACTGTTCAGGGTTTACGGGAGTGCTATTTTATAAGCCTTGCTCGGGCACGGTTTCGCTAAGCGGTGCCAGAGAGGTCGCACCTCCGTATGCATCCATTCGCACATTAGGCGCGCTCAGTGGGCCATTAATATTCACGGGAATTGTATACGGCATCTGCAATCGATTTTCGGGCAACTGCGTAATGATATCCGCCCCTAAACGAATACCCCCATCCACCTCTATCCACAATCGGGGCAGGTCAATCGCACCGGCAAAATCTCCAGAGTATACGTTGGAGCGCACGGTCGCGTCAGAGAGAACAAACACGCCAGCGTCACCCGTAAAATTTGCGGACATGCTCGCAAAACCTTTAGTCACTCCGCCACCGAGCAAACCACCAAGCTGACTAAGTGCGCGTGCAGGCGACCAGGCTGCCAACAGAAATGGGGCCTGCCCCACCACACCATTCGCATCCAGGCCTGTAGCCTCAAAAGCGCCGTTGCCCGACAATGCGCTCACCCAGTCCCTTTGGTTCGCACCGATAGTTGCGAAGTTACCCTGTAGCGACACCTTTCCAGACGCAGATGACTCAGAGCCAGAACCCATTCGTTCGATTAACGCATCCTGGATATCGAAACGCGTCTGGAAATCTAGCTTAGTGTCAAAGGAAACGGCGATGTCTCCGGTCGCCGGACCGCCGAAAATCTGTCCCTTCCAGCCCGCGACCACTAACTTGCCTTCGGCTAGTCGAATCTGTGCCGCCAGTTCTTCAATAACAAGCCCACGGCCAGCGATTTTTTTGCCTGTCAAATCAATAGAGGCATCAAAGGTTTGCATCGCAGATAGGTCGATCTGTTGACTAGGCCAACGACCTGAAACGGCGCCCGAACCACTCGTACTACGGCTTCTACTCGATTGAGTTAATTCAGTGATTGGGTCAGTGGGGTAGAGCCCGTCTAAGTTCAAGGCTCCAATACTGACCAGACCTGTAACGGATGGTCTTGGTTCACTTAAATCAACAGATAGCTCAGCAGTGAGATTATTCTCACCAGCTCGTAAAACAACATTTGTGAGTGTAAATACCTGCGCCATGCTTGCTATGTCTGATGAAGCGGCAACAGCCGCAACAGAAACCGGGCTATCTGGCAGGTCGTACCCAAGGCTGGCTATCAGGTCAGGATACATCGGATGACTCAGGTTCACTTTCGCGACCATGCTAAGGTCAGGATACTTCGCCGATACATTACCAACTGCTGAGAGTGCGAGATTACTTAGCCTAGCGTCCGCCGTACCTGATAAATTTTGAAGCGTCCCGCTCAATTGGAGCTTTATCGACAACGGCCCCGATAGCAATGGCAGTTGAGGTAAATTAAGATCTAAAGATCGTCCCACGCGCAAAAATTCTTGGGCCTCTAACTCCATCACAAGAGTGTCAACTTTAGCTGTGCCCTCTAGATTAGAAACAGAGCCGCTTGCGGATAACCGTGCACCTACAAAATCATCTACCGAAAAAGTTGTCACAGAGATAGCTCCACGCTCAGAAGCAGCAGACAACCGAACATCGCGCAGCACGTTCCCAGCTATGATCACTGATCCCACACTCATATCCACCTGAGTCTCAATACCCGACAGTACGGAAGCAAAGTCACTGGTCGGTGACCACGTCGCGTCCGCCCCGCCGTTCTCAGCATTCACGCCACTCCGCAATACTGCTAAACGCTCACTCAACGCTGGTAAATATGAATCCAGATCAAGCCTTGATAACTCAAAATCAAGATTGATGCGCGACTCAGTTCCGGGCCAGTAAACCATCGCCCCCGTAAGCCGCGTCGTATCGAGAGTCAGGTCTATCTCGTCAAAGGTAAGCTTGTCTATTGTCCCGCTCACATTCGACGTCAGAGCAAGCGCATTTAGTCTGCTTGGCGGCACAAGAGAGCTCGATGGTTCGAAATCAATCCAGTCTAAGAAGCCACGCAAGTTTCTCGATGATGCTGCCGTTACCAAGTCAAATACCGGCTGACCTTGTTCAGCTCGGATAAAACCCGAAACATTGAATGTCGTGTTGCCAGGCAATTGAGCCCCGACGTCAGCCAGCGTTAATTCTGAATTTGCGAGACTGACGGACACGACCCCGTTTCTAATGACCTGACCTCGCCATTCAATGAGATCGACCTTTAAATTGACGTTGCCTGATAGATTGGCTGAAAGATTAGAAGGCTGCCGATTGACCTCTTCTTGGGCATGCGCTGCGGGTGTGCCTATCAGACGGCGAACAGAGGCGTGTTTTTCTAGTGATCCCAGCGCGCCTTCAAACCACGAGTTAAGGTCTAAACGACCGAGTCTGAGATCCAAATCAAACCAAGCCTCATCGCCAAACGACAATGCTGCAGTACCTTCAGTTGTAGCGCGACCAAAAAGAACCTGAAGGTCAGCAACGTCAACTGCCTTCCCTTCAAGCGTCACTTTGCCTTGCACACTGAACGCCGAGTTCACGGGTGTTGGAAGGTTTATTTTATCTGGAACAAGCCCCAGCGCTTTGAACGAAAGGGCAGCACTGTCACCAGATACGGACATTCGCCCACCGCCCCTCAGAACAGCCCCACCCAGGCTAAACTGGCCTGAAATATCAACGGCAATCCCTGCATCTTCAGAGACAATTTTTGCGATGACAGACCTCGCCTGGTCATCTGGCAAGGCGCCAACTGCGACGTCAAAGTTCCAAGGCAGGTCGAGAGCCGTTAATCCACCAACAACAACATAGGGACCAGACACACTCTCGGCACGAACGTCCGCGTTCAGTCCACTCAATACGAATTCTGTACCGGCAGTAGCGTCGCGGTAAATGACCGTGCCATCGATCAGTGTAAGGCTATCGATTCCAAGGTCGAGTACCACACCGCCACCATCTTCGGATAAACTAAATTGATCTTGCTGAGATGCAGCTGACAAAGACCATGTCGTACGACCATCGGCTAGCACTTCTGCATTAACAATCGGATTAATGATTTCGATAGATGTAAATTGCAGACGCCCAGACAACAACGGGCCGAACGCCAAATTAACCGCAACAGCATCAGCCCGCACAAACTCTGAGTGAGAAGCGCCCGCGACACTGCCGATTTGAACGCCTGCCACTTGTAACGACGGCCGCGGCAGGAGGGCCAGACTAACGTCACCCTCGAGGGATACACTTCGCCCCGTTAGGGTTGCCAAACGACTTTCAAAGGTATCGCGATAATCGGTCCAGTCTATAAAAGATGGCGCGACGAGCACCACCGCCAGAAGACCGGTAATTACTCCAGCTGCGATAATGCCAATGCGTTTCACGACTGACCCCGATCCGCTTCTAGAACGCTTCTTCTGACAATGACATTATGGGTGCAGCACCGGAACGAACTAGAGCATCAAGGGATACGACCCCAGGCAACACTCGGGTCATGAAATACCGGCCTACTTGAAGCTTGGTTTGGTAGAACTCGCCGCCGCCCGCATCCAGAGCCTTCTCAGCCATGCGAACCCACATCCACGCAAACACGGTTAGTGCAAACATACGTAAATAGTCATTTGCCGCAGCACCTAATGCGTTAGGATCTTCTTTCGCCTGCGCCTTTAACCACTCGGTTGTCGCCTTCAAGCGATCCAAGGCACCCTTAAACGGCACAACAAATTCAGAAAGGTCGTTCCGACCATCCGTTGACTCCAACGACTGATCAATTTCATCCATCAAACCGTTAAACAAACGCCCATCATGCTGCGCAAGTTTACGTCCAACAAGGTCAAGGGCTTGAATCGTATTTGTACCTTCATAAATTTGGGTGATGCGAACGTCGCGGACCAATTGCTCCATCCCCCATTCGCCGATGTATCCATGACCACCCAGCACTTGAAGGCAGGCGTTCGTGATCTCAGAACCAAAGTCTGTACACGCCGACTTTATAATTGGCGTCATCAGGGCTTCCATGTCGCCGGCACGCTCGCGCGCACTTTCATCTGTGTGCACATGCGCCTTATCAACATTAATTTGTGTCCAAATCGAAAGCGCACGTTCTGCTTCAATAATTGAACGCGAAAACAACAATTTATTGCGAATGTCAGGGTGAACTAAAATCGGGTCTGCAGCTTTTTCTGGTTGTTTTGCGCCGTCAGCAGCACGCCCTTGAATCCTGTCTTTGGCATACGCTGTTGCATTCTGATAGGCTGCTTCAGCCTGCGAAATTCCCTGCGTCCCGACGAATAAACGCTCTTTGTTCATCATCGTGAACATTCCTGCGAGGCCTTTGTGCTCACTACCAATTAGCCAACCCTTGGCGCCATCAAAATTCATAACACACGTGACTGAGGCCTTCATCCCCATCTTGTGCTCAATGGACCCAGCACCGACAGCATTACGCTCACCGAGAGTGCCGTCATCGTTAGGCAAAAACTTTGGAACCAAGAACATAGAAATACCGCGACTACCCTTGGGTGCGCCTGGCAACCTGGCAAGAACGAGATGAACAAAGTTATCCGTCATGTCGTGTTCGCCAGCAGAGATGAAAATCTTAGTTCCCGTAATGGCGTATGTTCCATCATCATTGGGCTGAGCTTTTGCACGTAGGAGCCCAAGATCTGATCCAGCGTGCGGCTCTGTCAGACACATTGTGCCTTGCCATTCACCACTGATGAGCTTGGGAAGGTAGGTGTCCTTCTGATCATCTGTGCCATGGACGGTCAGGCAAATGATCGTTCCCTGAGTCAGCCCTGGATATAAGCCAAATGAAAGGTTTGCAGACCCGACCATCTCATCGACCATGTATTGTAGTGTCTCTGGCAACCCTTGGCCGCCGTATTCTGGGCTCGCGGTCAAGCCGCACCACCCACCCTCTGTGAATTTCTTGTAGGCTTCCTTAAAACCCTTTGGCGTAGTCACTTCGCCGTTATTAAACTGGCACCCTTCCTCGTCACCGCTTTGGTTTATGGGCATCAGCACGCCCTCACAAATCTTTCCGCATTCTTCAAGTACGGCATCGATGAGGTCAGCGGATGCATCCTCATATCCAGGCAAGGCCGTAAGCGTATCCGCAACGGCAAATACTTCGTGTGCAACGAAACGCATATCTCTAAGGGGAGCGTTGTAAGTCGGCATTCATCTATCCCTGTCGCTAAGTACTTTGTCCCGAGGCAGCCACTCTATCCAGCCAAGGTTTTGATGGCATCTATAGCCGTAACTTAAGGATTTCAGAAGGTGGGTCAACGGTGACCAAGTTGCCGTGAACTCAATCCGTCACCACCCCAGAAACCCTAGAAAACCTTGGGAAATCCAAAAGCAAGACCCACTCCGTATACAGACTGACGATTTCATAGGAGTTTGACTTTAATACATGACTAATTTAGTCCTATTTTAGTAAATTAAACTTCGAAAATGAGAGGTTAAAGGCCGAAAAATGTCTAAAAAGTACGCAAAAAGCACTCATGACGGAGGCATCCATTACACGGCAGCAGTACCAAGCGCGCTCCACCCGCGCTCTTTTCCGGTCCTCGGCATAGAAGAAGAAAGAGAACTTGTTCAACGCTGGAAGAAAACCGGCGAGCGTGACGCCCTAGATCGCCTTATCGAAAGCCATTTGCGGCTTGTCCCCCGTATCGCTCGTAAATTCAGCGGCTATGGCATTAACGTTAACGATTTGATCAGCGAAGGTCACATCGGCCTGATGCAATCTGTAGAACGGTTTAAGCCTGAAAAAGGTTTCCGATTCTCGACGTACGCAAGGTGGTGGGTCAGAGCTGCAATCCTGAACTTTATTCTGCAGACCTGGTCCTTGATTAAAGTCGGGAACAGTGCTGGAAAGAAGAAGCTCTTCTTCAATCTAAAACGTGCCAAACGAGAGATAACTCTGGAAGGGTCACGCTACCTTACAGACGCGGATGTCGATGTGCTGGCGGAACGCTTCCAAGTCTCAGCGGCAGACGTTGTAGCGATGGATCAGCGGATGTCTGCGGTCGACCCTTCTCTGGAACAGCCTGTTTCAGATGAAGAAGGCAGCACGCTAACAATGATGGATACAATTGCAGATGGCGGTCCATCCCCAGAAGAATCATATTCAGGGCAGGAAATTGAGCGCCTTCGTAAAGAGGCGTTAAATCGCGGGCTTAAAAGTCTGGATGCCAGAGAACGAGACATCGTAACGAAGCGATACCTGACTGATCAGCCAAAGACCTTGTCATACTTAGCAAAGATTTATGGCGTTACAGCAGAGCGTATTCGCCAGATCGAATCAGGAGCGATTTCAAAACTCAAAACCGCGCTTGCCCCTGACGCCTCTGCGCTTGCAACCGGCGCAGCGTAACATTCCCTGATCACAATCCGGCGGGATTGCCGCCGGTTGTAGAGACCTGTTAAATGAAGGCCCCAGATCTCCATAGGCCCTTCACTGATATGACGCCGCGCGACGCATCTCTTGCCACTATGGCTGCTCTCCTCTGGGGCTTTAATCTTATCGCCGGAAAAATTGGAGTAGATGTCGCACCTCCACTGTTCTTTACAGGTCTCCGTTTCTTGCTTGTTTCAATATTGGTCGTTCCGTTTTGTCAGGTCGAACGCAAGTACTGGCCTAGCCTATTCAAACTCTCAGTCTGTTTTGGCACCGGTCATTTTGCACTTTTATTTGTTGGGCTTGCGGGTGTTGATGCCGCAACAGCGGCTATAACGCTGCAGCTAGGCGTACCTTTTTCCATCCTTATTTCGTGGCTTGTATTTAAAGAGAATTTTGGCTGGCGCCGCAGCCTCGCCCTCCTGCTCTCGTTTATCGGCGTCGCCTTTTTAGCTGGAGAACCACGCAACACCTCTTGGCTACCATTTGCTTTACTCGTGACCTGCACAGTCTTTTGGGCTTGGTCGAATATCCTTGTGAAGCGTATGCCCGACATCAAACCTCTGGCGATTACTGGCTGGTTGTCTCTGTTTGCCGTGCCGCAAGTCTTCTTCTTGTCATTCCTCTTGGAAACCGGACAAGGTGCCGCCATCTCTAACGCAGGGTGGCCACTCATTGGCGCTTTGGCCTACACCGCCATTGCAGCATCCATTATTGCGAATGCCACGTGGTATGGCTTGATGCAGAAATATCCCATCAACACGGTGGTACCATTCAGCATGCTCATTCCTATCGTTGGCATCGGTGCGGGGTTATTAGTCTTAAATGAAGCCCTTACCTTGCAAAAGCTTGCGGGTGGCGGGCTTACTCTTTTGGGAGTAGGCATTATTCAATGGCGACTTGCGCGTGCTTCAATGTCGGGTAAAGAAACGAATGTCCATTAGCGTCATCGATAGACCTTCAACTAGCTTCGGTGAAAGACGCCGACGACCCGGCGCGCCCGTCATATCAATGCTCGTCTTGCATTACACGGGGATGAAAAGCTGCAATGCTGCCCTAGACCGCCTCTGCGATCCAGCCCATGACGTCAGTGCGCACTATCTTATTGATGAAGATGGAACAATCTACCGCCTCGTGGCAGATGAAAAGCGAGCATGGCATGCCGGCGTCTCATATTGGCGCAGTGAGACGGACGTGAATAGTACCTCATTGGGAATTGAGCTAGTCAATCCCGGCCATGAAATTGGTTATAGGCCGTTCCCAGAACCTCAAATATCCGCATTGATCGAATTGAACAGAGGCCTCATCTCTAAATACCGGATTCCTGGAACTGGCGTGATCGGCCACTCTGACATCGCCCCTGGACGAAAGATGGACCCGGGCGAGCTTTTCCCATGGGAAAGACTTGCTTCGTGTGGGATTGGTTTATGGCCAAACGCCTCATATGAAGCAGGCGACCTAGATGGGTCTGTATGGAGTAAATTGGCGGCGATTGGCTATGCGCAACCTGGCAACGAAGCCAAAGGCAGCATCATCCTTAATACAGAGAGCGCCGAAACGGACGTAATCTCGGCATTTCAGAGCCGGTTTACACCTAACACAGTCACCGGCGTGCTCGACGATAAGACACGTAAGGCTATTGCTTCAATAACCCAGTTATACGCTTGAATCATTGAAGTTAATAAATATTCAGGCTAGAAAGCCTTCGCCAGATGGTCGGACGGCCGCTGCCAGCTTCGGTTGGGAGAGGAAAGTCCGGGCTCCATGGAAACAGGGTGCCGGGTAACGCCCGGCGGGGGCGACCCTAGGGAAAGTGCCACAGAAAGCAAACCGCCTGCCTTGGCAGGTAAGGGTGAAAGGGTGCGGTAAGAGCGCACCGCGCAGCTGGTAACAGGTGCGGCACGGTAAACCCCACCCGGAGCAAGACCAAATAGGGGCAGCTGCGCCGTTTCGACGGTGCAGGCGGGTTTCCAGCCTGCTGCCCGGGTCGGTCGCGTGAGACGTTCGGCAACGAACGTCCTAGATGAATGGCCGTCTAATGGGGTTTTCCCCAAGGACAAAACCCGGCTTACAGGCCATCTGGCATTTTTCCTCAGAAATACCAATTCCACACACTATCTAGATCAGGCCTGAAAAAGACGGCTTGACATAAGGAACAAATAAGGAACATATGGGCTAAATCACTACTAAGCACCATTGACGCCCATCAAATCCCATGCAATACCATTTTGGCTAGGGTTTTGGACGCAAGAAGTGGCCCTGAATTCTGGCATTTTTTTGGTGGGTATGAGGGGTGGTCCGGCGATGAAGTCCTTCATCGGGACCTTTGTGAATAAGATTGACGCGAAGGGGCGAATATCTGTCCCAGCGCCCTTTCGTGCTGTCCTCCAAACCAAATCCCTTAGTGGCGTAACCTGCTACCCAGCCCTTACTGGACCCTGCATCGAAGGCTGTGGTCTCGACCGGATCGAAGCGATGGTCGAAAAACTGCCAGATGAACCAATTCCAAGTGTCGACGAAGATGCCATCGCTCACCTTATATTTGCATCAGCGCGCGACCTTCCCTTTGACGGCGGCGGCCGCATAGTTTTGCCCACTGATTTCCTCAAAAAAGCAAGCCTTTCCGACCATGGCGCCTTTGTCGGAAAGGGTCGTACATTCCAGATTTGGAACCCCTCTGCGCTCGAAATAGCTCAAGCTGAGATGTTCGAACGCGCAATGGCCGAGCGCGAAGCGCACCTCAGGGCCAGGAAGGAGGCCGATTGATGGCACCCGTGGCGCCCTCCCCCTCCGCCCCGATTACAGACCCAGATCATATTCCCGTCCTCCTCTCACAAGTCATCGAGGGCTTAAACCCGAAAGATGGCGGACGCTATGTCGACGGAACTTTTGGTGCCGGTGGTTATACGATGGCCCTGCTGCAATCTGCGGATTGCGAAGTATGGGCGATTGACCGTGACCCTGAGGCCCTAAAACGCGGCCAAGCTCTAGCGGATTCTTTCCCTGGTCGACTTCACTTTTTACAAGGCCGCTTCGGCAACTTAGCCGAACTTCTTATCGACAACGGCGTGCCCGCCGTTGACGGCATTGCTCTCGATCTCGGCATTAGTTCGATGCAGGTCGATGACCGCAACCGTGGGTTCTCTTTCTTACGCGACGGTCCATTGGACATGCGCATGGAACAATCTGGAATGAGCGCCGCGGATGCCGTAAACTCAATGCATGAGTCCGAGCTCGCTGATATTATATATAAGTATGGCGAAGAAAGGTTTTCCCGCCGCGTTGCACGGGCGATCGTTGAGGCACGCAAATCCCGCCCTTTCTCAAGAACAGCACACCTTGCTGATACAATCAGAGCCGAAGTCAGGCGATCTCAAGACGGGATCGATCCGGCTACGCGGACGTTTCAAGCTCTTAGAATCTACGTAAACGATGAACTCGGTGAACTTGAACGCGGACTAGGTGGCGCAGAGCGATTGCTGACTGAGAATGGCCGCCTCGCCGTTGTCAGTTTCCATTCTCTGGAAGATCGGATCGTAAAATCCTTCATTCGTGATCGCAGTGGCAGGTCACCAAATCCATCGCGTCACCTTCCTGCACCGAAAGCCAATAGTGGGTCATCAGCATTTAGCCTTGTGAATACCCGCGCCATAACGCCCGGCAAGCGAGAAGTGCGCGACAACCCGCGATCCCGCTCAGCGAGGCTCCGCATCGCCGAACGGACCAGCGCTCCATACCTCTCTGCAATTCAAGGGGGGGGCACATGAGACTAATGGATTTAATGTGGCTCGGGCTCGTACTTGGTATCGCGACCTCCCTGTTTATCCTTAAATATGAGGTGCAAAGCCTTGAAGACATATTGGCTCAACGTAATTCAGACATTGATACGCACACCCGCTCGATAAAAGTTCTGGAAGCAGAGTGGGCATTTCTTAGTGATCCCGAGCGACTACGTCGCCTTAGCCTTGAGTATCTGGAGTTGGCAACGATCGAGCCTGCTCGTATTATTTCGATGGATACGGTTCCTTTTTCAACAAGCGCAGCCCGACAAGCGGCAGCGGCCTCCTCGCAGCAGGGAGTTCGCTAATGATTGTGTGGAATAAAGGGTCGCGTAAAATAGATTTTGCCTACCCCGGAGAAGACATTCAATCTTCACCCAAAGCGCGGGTCACGCTGGTGGGAGAAACGCAACGCGCCGTTGAAATCGGCAGAGCGCGAGTCATGGTAACGGCTGGGATATTCACTTGCGCATTCCTGTCTATTTCAGTTCGTCTTGTGGACCTAATGGTCTTGAACGGCGCTCTCGATACGGGAACAAGGTATAACGCCAACACAAGCCAGACGACCGATATTTTTCGTGCGGATATCGTTGATCGTAACGGCCGAACGGTCGCAACCACATTGCCAACCGTAAACCTGTATGCGGAAGCAACTAAGATCATCGACGCAGACCTAGCGGCCAACGCTCTGATCACGGCATTACCCGGCCTTAATTTTGAAGTTATAAAACGCCGGTTAGAATCCAACCAAAAGTTTGTGTATCTCCGTCGCCACCTTACGCCAACACAACAGCTTAGAGTTAACACCCTCGGTATTCCAGGTTTGCACTTTCAGGAATCTGAGCGGCGGATCTACCCTTATGGCTCCTTATTCTCTCATGTCGTTGGCGCAACCGACCCGGACAACCGCGGAAAAACAGGTCTCGAGCTATCGTTTGATGGCACTTTATCAAGGAAATTATCACCCCTTGAGCTTACTCTGGATAGTGGCGTTCAGAACGCTGTACGAGACACTCTCGCTGTAGCTATGGGGCGGTTTGGTGCCGTCGGCGCAGCGGGCATTGTAATGGACGCTACGACTGGAGAGGTGGTCTCGCTCGTCTCATTGCCAGACTTCGACCCGCGGGATAACGGACGTGCTGACGGAGATGCGCAATTCAACCGGGCGACACTCGGCGTCTACGAAATGGGCTCAACGTTTAAAATATTTACAGCAGCCATGGCGCTTGAAATGGGTGTCAGAATGGATAGCGTTTATGACGCGCGCGCGCCGATTACAGTCTCTGGACACACGATTAATGATTATCACGCTGAAAAACGCTGGCTTACATTTCCAGAGGTATTGATCCACTCTTCTAATATTGGTGCAGCACAGCTTGCGCTCAATGCGGGAATGTCTGCGCAGCGAAGTTTCTTGGACAAATTGGGATTATTGTCTCCAGTAGACATTGAGCTTCCTGAAGTTGGGCGCCCCATCTACCCCAAAATTTGGCGCGATATTCACACCACTACCATATCCTATGGCCATGGCATTGCCGTGACACCGGTTCACGTTGCATCGGCCGTGAGCGCGATGGTTAACGGCGGGACTCTCAATCGCCCAACGCTTATCAAAAGAAGTCGCATCCCAGACGAAGACAGTCGGCGCGTCATCTCAGAAGCAACGTCTAAGCAGCTTCGCTCTATGATGCGGCTCGTTGTAACAGAGGGTTCTGGAAAAAAAGCTGAAGTATCTGGCTATGTCGTCGGCGGTAAGACAGGGACAGCTGAAAAGGTAGCGCGCGCTGGTGGCTATAACAAGAACAGTCGCCGAACGTCTTTTGTCGCCGCTTTTCCTATGCATGCTCCGCGTTATGTCGTGTTCGTTCTGCTCGACGAACCCCAAGGGACCAAGGAGACATTCAATTACACGGGAGCGGGCTGGAATGCCGCGCCTACAGTTGGCCGCATTATCGCCGAAATAGCGCCCATGTTGGGTGTGTATCCAACTAAAGAACAACCGATGGCTCCCGAAATCGGGAATCTAGTCGAAGCAAGCGCACGTATTTCTGAAATGGCCCTAGCCCCAGCCCTCGCCGGCTTCGGGGGTGATCGTGCGGTTGAGTGAGTTATTGGAGGACAGCGGTACAGACATGTTACGCCTAACCGACCTTAATATTACCGGATTAACCGCGGACTCTCAATCTGTGGAGCCGGGATTTTTG
>Ga0302118_10000147_pt1 | contig 30986 bp, 24 predicted proteins | sample AG5_331_MG_FD_203126 | JGI IMG/M metagenome (GOLD analysis project Ga0302118, IMG submission 203126) | Marine microbial communities from Western Arctic Ocean, Canada - AG5_33.1 | ecosystem: Environmental > Aquatic > Marine > Oceanic | place: Canada: Western Arctic Ocean | collected 2017-10-01 | reverse complement strand
GCGTCTTTTTATCGCGAGATTCTGCCAGTACTGGCATTAGGGTTGTTCGCCGGGGGAGCAAGCGCAACAGGTTTCCTGGGCGCAGCGAACTCAGCTGGCGCAATCTTCGGATCATTTATCGCGTTAATGCTGGTCGGCTTCCGCGCAAAAGGAATGCTCGTCCTTTATGCATCCTTTGCCTACGGTTTTTTCCTGTTTGGATTCGGAACAGCTACAACGCTGTGGTTCGGTGTATTAATGATCGCTTTGCTCGGTGCCGCAGATGCTGTAACCGTCGCCGTGCGCCAGACCACCGTGATGTTAACGACGCCAGACCACATGCGTGGTCGCGCGTTTGCCTTAATGATTCTTGCCGCCCAGACAGCGAACAATGTAGGGACAGTCTGGGTTGGCACCTGGGCTGGATTGATCGGTGCATCCAACACAATGGTGATGGGCGGCATGATCTCTATTGTGGCTACCGCATTAATCTGGTGGTTTTGGAAACCCATTCGAGAATTCAGGTCTAGCGATTCTCAGGAGTCTTCATCGTCATGAGCTCAGCCGTCAATCTACACCCGAGATCGCAGCGCTAACTCGAGCCTGTTCTGCATGCGAAAGATCAAAGAAGCTTGCTGCTATAACAGTGATACCACTCATTATCAGAACGCACGATTCTATGCACCAGGATCTAAGTCACAATTTAACTGCGCGCCTTTTTGACTCTGATACTTTTTTGACAACGCTGTCAATTTGAAGGATTATGTCCTACTAAATCGCTAATGTTCCGAGGTCCGAAACGTCGAAATGTCCATGGATCCACTAGCTTCAATGCTCAAACCAATGATTCTAATTGGGATCATCGGTGTTTTCGGATGCAGCGGTGGAGGCGGAGGAACTAATGCACCCCCCAGTCCACAATCCCAAATCGAAAATAGCGCCGCTGAAGGTCCTGCAAATACGGATACAGGCGCTGCTCTGAGGTTCGTTCGACTGTCCTCGGAGGTCGGTTTGGACTACATCCACGGATTTCCTGAGGAGAATTCCTCCACCAAAGCGGTCGCTGGTGTCTCTGTAGCTGACTTCGACAACGACGGATGGCTCGACTTGTACATTGCCCAGGGTGATACGAGCCCGAATCTTCTCTATCGCAATATCAGCCAAAACGGCGAGTATCAATTCGAGGATGTCGCGGCCATTGCGGGTGTGACAATAGACATTGATCACAAATCGAGTGGTCCTGTATTCGCGGACTTCGACGACATAACAAGCAGCACCGGTCTAGCCGCTATAACTCGTGAAAACAATGCTTCACTGACGTTTGGTGACTACAATCAGGATGGCTTTCTTGACCTATTCATTGGCCACTGGACCTTTACCGACAATGAACTACCCCTCGAAAATACACAGTTACTCCGGCGCAATAATGGCGACGGCACATTTACCGAAGTCGCTGAATCGCTTGGCATCAGTGATCCACGCCAGGGTCGTGGCGTAGTTTGTTTTGACGGCGATCGGAATGGCGATATCGACATATTCACCCCAAATAACGGCGATGGTCCCTCACTGTTTCGAAACGATGGGGGAAACCAGCTTAACTGGCTGAACGTCAAACTCATCGGCGCCGCGCCAAACACCAACGGTTACGGCGCGAGAATTCATGTCACCATTGACGATACTACCCAGATGCGCGAAGTAATGAACGGTAACAATTATGTGTCGTAGAACCCCACCGAACAACATTTCGGGCTTGATCAAGCGCAGAGTATTCCCGACGTACCTGTGGTCTGGCCAGATGGATTGGAAACTCGACGATCAGATATCTAGGCCAATCAGTACATCGAAGTTAAATACCCTAACATTTGGTCATCGGACTAAAATGGACAATAGAAATGAGTAACGATCAAATACAACCACTCAAGTTTTCAGAACGTATGGGCTACGGTCTGGGTGATATGGCGTCCAATTTCTTTTTCCAGACCTTCAACATTTTTCTCCTTTATTACTACACAGACGTCTTCGGTATTTCCGCCGCCGCCGTCGGTACCATGTTTTTTGTGACGAAATTGTGGGATGCCGTCAACGACCCCCTCATGGGCGCCCTCTCAGACCGTACTCAAACTCGGTATGGGAAGTTTCGCCCCTACCTGCTCTGGATGGCTATACCTTACGGCGCCATGGGCTACATTATGTTCGCCGGTCCTGATTTAGATGATGCAGGCAAACTTATCTATGCCTGGGTTACTTACTCGTTAATGATGATGCTATACACCGCCATCAATGTCCCGTACTCCGCCTTGATGGGCGTAATGACGCCAGATTCGAAGGAACGCACAATTCTGTCAAGCTTTAGGTTCGTCGGCGCATTCGGTGGCGGGCTGCTCATCTCTCTACTGGTTCGCCCGATGGTTCAGTACTTTGGCGTGGAAGATGAGACCCAGGGATTTCAGATCACCATGGCCATTTTTGCTGTAGTTTCCATTGTCTTGTTCTGGACAACATTCGCGACCACGAAAGAGAGAGTGATTTCACCCCCCGAGAAAAACGTCAGTCTTAAAAATGACATAAAGATACTTTTCTCAAACAAACCCTGGGTGGTTCTGTGCTTCGCAGGAATTCTCACGCTCACCAGCGTTGCGTTGAAAAGTGCGGTGACCATTCACTATTTTAAATATTATGTGCAGGACGATGGCAGTGCTTTCTTATGGGTTCTCGACCAGACATCACTATTTCTCGCTGCCAATAGCCTAGCCCTCATCGCAGGTGTCTGCTGCACTAAATTTCTGAGTGAGCGGTACGAGAAAAAATATCTGCTCATCGCGCTTTCAATCGTGACTGCACTCTCAGGTATTGCGCTATTTTTTGTACCGCCGGACCTGTACTGGTCCATGATGCTGGTGAGCTGTGTCGGCTCAGTCGCAGCGGGACCCACAGCCCCCCTCGTATGGTCTATGTATGGTGACGTCGCCGACTATGGCGAATGGCGGTTTAACAGAAGGACGACGGGTCTCGTTTTCTCGGCATCGATGTTCGCCCAGAAGTTCGGTCTAACCATTGGCGCTGGTCTGTCGGGCTGGTTACTGGCTATTTTCGGCTACGTCGCCAATGAGACACAGACCGATGAATCCCTCATGGGCATAAGGATGCTATTTACATTTATCCCCGCAGCTGTCGCGATACTCAATATCGTCGCGCTCAGTTTCTACAATCTCACTGACAAAGAAGTCATGAACATAGAACAGGCGCTGGAACAAAGAAGGGAAGCGACCTAGACCCTACAATAATGATCAATAAAACGCTGATGCTCAGGTAATTGGTCAACAAGCTTGTCGACGGATCCGTGAATGCCGGTTAGGAACCTTTCAAGCTCCTCATCGCTCATCATGTTAACAATCGGGTGGTATTGCTCAGGTTCAATTCCCTGACCCAACATCACCTGGATCCATGAGTTTTCTCCAAACAGCTCCGTTGGCAGCTTGAACACACGCCCAGACTGTCTGAACAGTTCAATACGATGCTGCAACGAATCGGGTATCTCCATATCCCGACACTGGCGCCAGAATGCTGTGTCCGTCCTGTTAGTGACATGGTAATGCAGGATGATAAAATCCCGTATATTGTCGATTTCAAACTTCATCTGCTGGTTGTATTCTTCAATGTCCGGTTCGCGAATCCCGTCGTAGGGAAACATCTGCAACAGCCGAATCACGCTGCGCTGAATCAGGTGAATACTTGTAGACTCAAGTGGCTCAATAAATCCGCACGACAGCCCCACCGCCACGCAGTTCTTATGCCAGTGCTTCATCCTTTGACCCGTCTTGAATTTGATAACTCTTGGATCCGTCAGCAACTTGCCTTCGACATTGCTTAGCAGCTTGTTGACGGCTTCATCGTCTGACCAGTGCTCACCGCTGAACACAACACCGTTGCCGACTCTGTGTTGTAGCGGGATTTTCCACTGCCATCCAGCCTCCCGCGCGATAGAACGAGTGTAAGGAATCGGCGGCCCGATAGACTCGGTCTGTACTGCAACCGCCCCGTCGCAGGGTAACCAGTGTGTCCAGTCATCAAATCCAGCCTTTAGCGTCTGTTCAATCAGCAACGCCCTGAATCCTGTGCAGTCCAAGAAGAGGTCACCTTCAATTCGCTGTCCAGATTCCAATTTTATTGCCTCAATGAAACCCGACTCACTGTCTTGAATTACTTCCTGTATCTTTCCTTCCTGCCGAACCACTCCATGCTCTTCTGCTATACCGCGCAAGAATTTAGCATAGAGCGATGCATCAAAGTGATAGGCATAGTTCAGGCCCTGGTTTGGTAGCACGGCGAATCGGTTGCGTTTCGCCGCTGCCCATTCCTTGCAATATTTCCCGAACTCCTCGCTGATCCCCATCTTCTTACCCTTAAGCCAGAAGTGTTGAAAACCGGCGGCCCAACTGTCTTTGCCGGTCCATCCGAACGAATGGATGTAGTCCTCACCGACATCTCGCCAGCCTTCGAAAGAAATGCCCAGCTTGAACGTCCCCTGGATCGCCGTAACAAAGTCCTGTTCCTTGATCTTCAGCAGTTCATGCAGGGTCAACAGTGTCGGAATCGTTGCTTCACCCACACCCACAGTGCCAATTTCATCTGATTCAACCAGAGTGATATCGAGCGTCTTGCCTATCAGCTTGCCCAGAGAAGCCGCCGCCATCCAACCGGCTGTACCGCCGCCAGCAATAACGACCTTCTGAATTTTTGGATTTTTCATCTCGATCTCCGAAGTACCGTTGTAATTAGCGGTTTAGTCTGGTTAAGAGTTCTGCTCGGAGCTGTCGCGCCGCAGCATCGTCAAGGGGCGAAAGACATCCTCTTGCCTCCTCCGGGATGTGCTCGTAGACACCTTCGTCTGCCCCAAATATGTAATGATTAAATACTTCTCGCCAGGCATCTCGCTGACGTTCCGGCAAATCTCTAATGGCCAATATCGCATGCATCAAGGCATTGGTCGGCGAGCCCAGAAACGCCGGGGAAGTACACCACCAGTAGTTCACCAGCAAGTTAAAGGGCTCCAGAGATTCCACATGGTGCCACCACATACTGGGAATAAAGATGGCATCACCAGGTTCTAGCTCACATAACCTCGCCTGTTCAAGCGCATCTGCAAATTTCGGGAAGCGGGCGAAGTCAGGATTCGAAAAATCAACCAAACTAATTGCCTGCCCTGACGGCGTTCTGTCCAAAGGGCCAACGTAGAGATTGGCCACCTGATCAGGCGGGAAAAGGGTAAACCTGCGCGCACCTGCAACGACACAGGCGATGTTGTCAGGAAAGTCATAATGAGCGGAGATCTTTGTAGCCGTGCCCAGCCAGAAGTTCGCCAATACATCCTGAGATGGCAGGCAAAGATCATTTTCTTTTCTGAAACCAGGCAGCCAGTCATCCACCGGCGTGGAACCGACATAAATGGAAGCTTGTCGGGTTGGCCTATTTTCATCCCCCAACTTCTGGAAAACCTCCGGCAATGACGTCTTGCCGCTGGCGAAGTTGAATCCTGAAAAGGCCTCGTTATAGAAGAAGCGTCCATCAATCTCACTATCACCAACATACGCCGTCACGGGGCGGTCAGACCAGAAATTGGACAAGTAGGAGGCCGCAGATACTAAAGACTCACTGCATCTTTCCACCGCCGGCCAGTTCTTCACCAGCCCCTTGAGCAATACAGGTTCGTCAGACTCATAGACATGGGCAGGGATAGTCTCCGGCGTAAAGTCCGCCACCATAGCAACCGGCCGGATGTTGTCAAATCCAGTCACTTCTTACCCACGGTTTTATTTTTAAGTTCCACGAGCTTCTGAATATTGACAAAGGATGCCAACATCATAAATAGCGGCATGAGATAGCCATTTCTACTAAACGATTCCAGTGTTGCACCATCTAGTTCCTGTATTTTCTCTTCCACCAGACCATGAAAACCAATCAGCTGGTTACGCGACCCGTCAATCAAAGGAATTTCAATCGTGATCGCCTCGGTGAGACCGTACTCCTTCAGCGCAGCCATAAAACCGCGAACATGCTCAGTACCAACGTAAATGGTTTCTAGCAGATCCGCTGAGCTTTCAAGAAAGGGCGTTCTGCCTCCTAAGGGTTGGAACAAGGGTTCACCTGCGTCAATGCTCACCCTCGGGTGAGCCATGTCGATAGATAACATCCTGGTCGTCTTGTCTTCCCCTTCTTTACTCGAATTTTGAAAGCCGACAACAAAAGGTTCACGCCGAATCATGGCAGGCACATAGTTCGTCTTCCAGCCTGATTCTCCGAGAAAGAGATTCTCTTTTTCCTGGAAGCCGAGTAATGCCACCGGGTAGAGCGAACCGTTACTGTCCTGCTGCATGAGGATGGGATAACTAGCCTGCACACTTCGAAACTCGAAGGGAAAGGTCATGCAGTACATCACGTCATCTCCATAGCGGGCCGAACGTTCTGTAATAACCTTAAGGTCCTGGTGCGCGACGTTGTTCAACAGGGCGTATTCAGTCACCGATTCACTCCGTTATTCATATTTTCCTCTGATTGCATTGATCAATTCTCGATTCGCAGGCAGCAACGATACCATCCTGCCCGTTTGTTTCACCTTCTCGTGAAGCGCAGTGTCCGCCCTGCTTTTCTGTTCGCGAAACGTTCTGCGGGTTTCATCACGATAGTGAGGGGTATAATTCATGCCATACAAAACGTACTGATAACTGGCTGATGGGAAAAGCTCGTCCACCATAGGGGCATCGTCATGCCAGGGAGGTTGTTGTTGCCACAACATCAGTTTTTCGGTGAGCGCCGCAGGGCAATTTGACTCACACGTTGCGTCCATCCAATAGGCAGAGTCCGACCGCTCTGACAGGACATAATGTAACTTCAGAAACTCCACGATCTTCGTCCAGTGGTAGCTCATTTTCCGGTTGAAGCGATCAGCCACAATATCCATAAGTGATCTGTCGACAGGCAACTGCTGGGAAATAATCTTTGCTGCTTGTTCAATGAGTGCTATGGCAGAGGCTTCCAGGGGCTCTACAAAACCGGCGGACATACCCACCGCGACACAATTTCGAATCCAGAACTTATCCCTGTAACCGGGTTCAAAATGGAGACTTCGATAATTCAATTCATCTACCGAGTTGGCCGTCGTGCTTTCAATGTATGCTTTCGCGACCGCCGTCGCCTGCTCTTCCGTGGTGTGATTACTGGAATATACATGCCCCACACCACGACGAGTTTGCAGGCCAATATCCCAGATCCATCCGGCCGTAGTCGCAGTAGCTAGCGTCGTCGAGGGTAACGGGTCCTTGTCTGAATCATAGGGCACCTGTACTGCAATCGCTGAATCATTGAATAGGTATTGCTTGACTGAATGAAATCCAGCACCAAAATGCCCAGCCAGCAACAGCGACCGATGACCTGTGCAATCAACAAACAGGTCTCCTTCAAGCTTCTCATCTGAATCCAACACCAGCGCCTTTAGATCGCCATTTTCATGTGGCTCTAGACGGGTCACATTGGCAGAGACGTACTTAACCCCAAGCTTATCCGTACCATGAATGTGCAGACGCTCGGCGAATTTTCCAGCATCGAGGTGATAAGCGTAGTTAGCAACAAACGCGTAAGGCGGCGTATCAAGTTGCTTGGGCGCAAGCCCCCTGTCTATGACAGCAATCTGCGACGTGACAAAATCTGCAAACGTCGTCGATTGATTGGCCAGCCAGAAACCGGCCAGATTGAGCGTACTATATTCGACGGGGGGGGAAAACGGGTGATAGTACTGATCGGTGCTGCCTGCCCCGGACCATCCTTTAAAACTGGTACCTTGCTTAAAGGTTGCATCGCAGTAGCGAAACAGCTCATCCTCCGGCATCCCGATCTGCTGTAGCGTCGCACGCATAGATGGCCAGGTACCTTCACCGACGCCAACAGTAGGCACGTCAGGCGATTCGACAAGCGTCACCTCAACATTACTGTCAGGCGAAACGTGTTCTGCCGCGATGCTGCAGGCGGTCAGCCAACCGGCAGTGCCACCACCAACAACAACAATCTTGGAAACAGTACGAGGCATGCGTCATCTCTCCCAGATCACACAAAGTATCTCAAGTGGAATCGCATTACCATGGGGAAAGAAGTGAACTGCTCAGCTGAGCAACCCACTTCCTGGGGGAGCAGTTAGAATTTGTACCGGACGCCAAGGTTATAACGTGTCCCTAGCTGCGACGCGAACAGGGTCTGCTGCTCAGCTCGCCCATACAGATAGGTCGTCTCATCCGTCAGGTTGAGTACATCAAGGGACACCTGAAGATGGTCACTGAACCTGTATGTCGCGCTCAGGTCCCACTGCTCGTATTCATCAACGTACGAGGGCGGTCCCGCGCCAACGTTTCGCTGACCCGTACCGGCAAGGAAATCATCCCGCCAGTTGAAGGCAACTCTGACACTGATTTTATCCTTGTCGTAGAACCCAATCAAATTGGCTGAATCACTGAGACCTGTCAGTACAAACTGCTGACTCAGACCTGAGTCATCATAACCAACATCGGAATCCACCAAAGTTGCGTTGACAATAATACCGAATCCACTCTCGCCGAAGTTATGCTGGACAACAATCTCCCAGCCATCCATTGTGGCGTCCTTGATATTGACCGGTACCGTCAAATTGAAAGGCGCTGCGGGATCTCGCCCCGCGACACCAGAAATCACTCCGTTGGCAGCATCAACGCCAGGTTCACCCGCGCGGTTCTCAAGAATCCAGCTATATAAGGCACCCGCATCAGAACTACCGGTCGCTGCTCTGGCCTCATCGCTCAGTGGACCCAGTGCCGGGTGAGCAAGCCCAAAAGGCGTCTCTATCACGGACGACGTGCCAATAAAGTTCGCTACATCCTTGTGGAAGTAACCTATCGCCACATAGCTATCGGCGCCGTAATAATATTCGAACGAAATATCGATGTTTTCTGATTCAAAAGGATCCAGCGCGGGGTTACCTCTGGTTCCTGTACCGCCGGTAACTCGTACCAGCGAATCTACCGTTTGGCCACCCTGTATGTCACCGTAGTTAGGTCGTGTCAGCGTCTTGCTGAGAGATACCCGGCCAACGATTTCGTCCGTCAAGTCGATTTTAAAATCGAAGTTCGGCAAAATAGCGTCGTAGTCGCCCTTCAATTGGGTAAAGTCAGACTCGCCATTACGTACTGCGGTCAGCTCGTTACCCGCCACCCAGTCAATCTGCGTAAAGACAGGAGAAAGCGCACGTGACGTCACATCGGTCTGCTCGTACCTGAGACCCAGTCTCATAGAAACGGGCAGATCGGCAATTTCGGTTGCCATGTTGACCTGAACATAGACCCCATTGGTTTCTTCTTCGGTGCGACGATCAGAACTAAAAATACTTGAAGGACACAGGCCTGTTCCACAGTCACCCATATCAGCCAGACCGAAGATAGTAGCATCACCGGATGCCATCAACGCCTCAGTTCTGGCAACGACCTGCGCCATGTCCCAGGTGAAGAATTCAGTCTGTAATCTGGCATCACCGCCGCCTGAAATCTCATCAAAAGAACCAGCCGCGGAAGACGGTGTTAAAAGATCTGCAATAGCACCGGGTTGAGTGACTCCCCCCCAGGCATCTCGTTGCACAACCGATCCTGCTGAGCGGTATTCGAGATCAGTTAACTGAATTCCAAAATCAATACTTTCAACAAAGCTACTATCAAACTCATAGCTTCCAGACAGTCTGGTTTGATCAATATCCATGCTGGCAATGTTGTTGGTAAAAACACTCCCAGTCACGATCATGTCATCCGCGGAAAGCGGACTTCCTAGCCCAAGCTCAAGAACCGGAATGCTGCCTGCTTTAAAGTAGCCGGTCGTGACATTCCTGTTGAATGAGGCCATCGCTAACAAGGCACTATCTCCCCATGGGCTATTCGGCTCTGACTCTGACGTTGAACTGTGATGATCGAGTTCAATCAGCAGATTGTTGGTGACATCCCACAGCACATTCAATCCAGTAGATTCGAGCTCATTTCGCGAAGCATCGATGCCGGCGCCCATAGCATAATCACTGTTAGCTGAGTTCTCGGTATACTGATCTGGTGAGGCAATGGGCCCATCGGTAAAGACCGTCTCCTGACCGCCGAAGTTAAACCAGGCAGAAAGATCATTAAACCGATGTTCGAGTTCAAATTCTGCATAGGTGTAGTCCAGTGTCGCCTCGATTCTTTCAGAGGGGCGCCATTGAACAGTCAACTGGCCATTGGTTCTGGTCTGTTCGTATTCGTTGAATTGGTAACCGATTGACTGGGGGACGGAATAAATGTCACCGGCACCTGGACGATTAACCTGATTGGGATCACTTTGAGGGGGAAGACCACCCCACTCGGATGGACCTTGTCCGCACCAGCAGTTGTCTACCTCACCAGCGAAACTGCGCCATCCGTTGACACTGGCCGTGTCAACACCATTATTACGCTCCTGGCGGGTTACACTCAATGCAATACCGACCGTGTCGTCAGCGAATTTATTTGAGAATAGACCGGACACTTCTCCGGTCCAGTCGGAACCTTCCTCCGTTGAGTCATCATGAACGCCGGTAGCACTGATCGTCGCAATCATGCTTGGCGCATCAAGCGGCTTGGTGGTCCTGATGTTGATGGTGGAACCAATACCACCTGAAGGCACAGTCGCCTGTCCACTCTTGTGGACTTCTACGGCAGCAATGTTTTCCGATGCCAGGTTACCAAAATCGAAGGATCGGCCGAGTCGATGATTTTCTTCAACCGAGGATGTCGGCATCTGACGGCCGTTTAACAAAACCAGGTTGAAATCAGGACCGAACCCACGAACCGTTACCCTAGAACCTTCGCCACGTTGCCGGTCGATCGAAACGCCCGTGATCCGCTGAAGAGATTCTGCAAGGTTACTGTCAGGAAAATCACCAATATCTTCCGCAGAGATGGCATCAACCACACCTGCAGCATTTCGTTTCATGTCCATGGATCGTTTCAAAGACTGGCGAATACCGGTGACGACAACCTCTTCTATCGGCTCGACGCTTTGGCTAGTATCTTCTGCCTGAAGGTACATAGGGCTGATTGCTAGCGATATCGCAACAGCCAGCGGTGTTCTCATGAGTACTTTTTTGTTCATCTGGATATTCCCCTCCATTTGTTCTCAAGTAACACGCAATCACCATAGTTCGGGAAGCGTATATTTTGTATTATTTTCGTTTTTATTCTATATTGACAGCGTTGTCATTCCTTATATCCCAATATGACAACGCTGTCAATATGCCAATTTAAATATTCAGCCCATATCCCCGCGGGAAGAGAATTTGATCTGATGTTGTCTCGGAATTAGTCTCGCTATCCGCTATCGGCCATGCCAAAGGCAACCTCCCTTTAAAGGGGTATTGACCCGACAACACTTCCGCAACCCCAAGCCCTTCACTACCCGGCAGCCACGCCGCCACGAAAGCAGTTGACGCAGCCAATTCACGGTTCACAACCAATGGCCTGCCAGAGATCAAGATGGTTACAACAGGAATCCCCTTGGCCTGGATCGTTTCAATGCACTTAAGGTCTTCCGGGTGAATTTGTGCCAACTCCATGGTTCGAGCGTAAGGTTCAAGCGGGTTCATCAGTCCTTCCACCATCGATCCGGTTTCAACGAGAAGATCATCCCCGGAACGAATATCCCCAAACCCTTCCGCGTAGGGCGTCTCTCCGATCACAACAATGGCCACATCATGTTGATCTAAACTCGCGTCTTCGCCGTGGCTTTCCTGGCTCAGTACCGCATTTGGGTAAAGTGACTGTATCCCTTCCCAGATAGACGTGCCGATAATAGAACCTTCTTCTTTTTCGCCCTGCCAGCTGAGGGTCCAGCCACCGCACTGATGACCCAGATGATCAGCATTCTTACCTGCAACCAATATCTTCCCCTCCGCTACCAGGGGTAGTATGTCCTGCTCGTTCTTTAACAGCACCAGCGACTTTCTTACCGCTTCTCGAGCCAGAGCCCTGTGAGCTATAGAACCGAAGCTATCATTGCACGCAGTTTCACGGCTCGCTGGCCGTGGCATATCAAATGACCCATAAGCCGTCTTGACCGAAAGAATCCTGGTTACGGCGTCGTTAATGCGCGATTCTGAAATCTGGCCATTTTCGACCTGACGCAGAAGACTGGCATAAAACGTCCGCCATTTTTCGGGCGCCATAAACATATCCAGTCCTGCATTAACAGATTTTCTGATCGCTACATCGTAGTCCTCATCAAGGTAATCAATGCCGTCCCAGTCAGAGACAACAATGCCCTTAAAGCCCATTTTTTCCTTAAGTATTTCAGTAACAAGTTGATGACTACCATGGCATTTTTCACCATTCCAGCTATTGAACGAGACCATGACACTCATAACACCTGCATTCAGTGCAGGGTAATAGGGAGAAACGTGATCAGCTTCGAGCTCTTCCCATGAGAGCGTAGTCTCACCCTGGTCGATGCCGTGCGTTGTACCACCATCACCGACCCAGTGCTTGACGCAACCTATGACTCCCTCACTCTGCAGTGCCGACACATAGGCTTCACCCAGTCTCCCAATCAAGTCCGGATCTGATCCAAAACTTTCGTAGGTCCTGCCCCACTTGCAGTTCTGGACAACCGCCAGTGTCGGTGCAAAATTCCATTCAACGCCGCTCGCCAGTATTTCACGGGCCGTCGCCTTGCCCACCTCCCGGATCAGATCAACATCAGCTGCGGCACCGAAGCTGATGTTGTGCGGAAAAATCGTGGCGTCCCTGACATTGTTATGACCATGCACGGCATCGATGCCAAAAAGAATCGGTATCCCCGGGCTATCTTCATCACCCACCGCCGCCTGCCAGAATTCGTCATTCATCTGCACCCAGTCTGCCGGTGTATTGTCTCCTGGGCTCGACCCACCCCCGGACAGGACTGAACCGAGGGCAAATTGTTTTACTTCTTCGGGCGTCACATGCATGCGTTCAGCCATGATCATCTGACCGACTTTTTGGGCTAACGACATCTTCGCGAGTAATTGATCCACAAAGCCCTGTTGTTCCTTATTCAACATTACGTTTCTCCATACCGACTTCATGGTCGGCAACAACATAGAAGGGAATATTGGCGTGCGCCGCCCCACCCTGCTCGTCATAGACATAAACGAACAACCGGTATGCACCTGTTTCAATCGGGGTCGTGAGGCTAATACTTTGAACCGACTTATCCGCGATCAGACCGCTGAGCTTCTCTGGGATCTCTTCGGGATCGCCACCAATCTGCTGCGCCGAACTTTCTCGCATCAATTCCCATTTGTAAGACAGCTCATCGCGAGCATGGGCATCAACCTCAGCTGGGTAGATCTCGCCCGGATGGAGTCTGATGCTTGATTCAGCCGTGAGCCCATTCAAAACGACACGATCCAGACGCGGTCCGGGGTTTAGTGGCGCGGCTCCCGTCCAGATCTGCTGCATGACATCCACTGCTTCGGTGCGCTTCCCATCGAGTGTAAACAGGCCATACCAGGTTGGCGTACGTTCCTGTTTGTACCCCCACAAAAAAACATAGTTTCCAATCAGGTCACCAGTAAGGGGACGAATAATTTCTTCATATCCCCTTTGGAATGTCATCGCTTTCTCATGGCTCGTTAGCTCGATCGGCGCACCCCATGAAGTCTTGTCCACCTCCCAGTGCCCAAAGGTTCCCCACTCCGTCACCATCAGAGGTTTATCAAAGTCAATTGCTTCAATAACCGGCTTAATCTGAAACAATCCGCCATAAACCTGCACACTAATGAAGTCCAGATCCGGCGCGCGACTGCTGATCACGCCAGCCATTTCAGCATTCATCCCTGCGGTCGCCGTGGTCGTCGGATGAAACGGGTCCAGTTCATGGATCATTTTGGAAATATCGTTGACTGCGTCGTAAACCCTCGGATTGTGGTAATCCATATTCAGTTCATTGCCGATCATCCATGTCAACAAAGCAGGATGGTCGCGGTACTTCAGCACCTCCGCCTTCATTGCTTCTAACTGTTGCTGTACCGCCACCGGGTCATCGTAGTCAAAGCCATGCCGCTCTCGCCTGACATCCAGGCAGAGTGACACCGTAATGCCAAGCTCGTGCGCCTTATCAAGCAGCAATGGGTTATCGGTATTCCAGGTGCGGACGGAATTTCCACCATGTCGCTTCAGAGATTCCAGGTCAGCTGCGATCTGTGTCCCCGCCCCACGAACGACATAAGGCTCGCCATCACGCAGCAGTTGGTAACTCCCTTGCTCGCCCACTATTTCTACCTTGATGGGTCCAGCATTGACTTCATGCATCACCAAAGTACCTGCCAACACAGTCATGACTATCCAACTCAACATATAGCAGCGGAATACACAGATGTGTCTATAGATAAATCGGCATCGGAATTGCCGCCCACCCATATCCTAAAGACACCGGGCTCCGTTACCTGCTCCTCACCATTAAAAAACGAGAGCTCATCGATACCCAGTTCAAACCTGATCGAGCGAGCCTCGCCGACCGCCAGAGGCACTCTAGCGAATGACTTCAGCTCACGAACAGGGCGTGTGATGCTGGCAACAACATCCTTCACATATAGTTGGACTATCTCAATCCCGTCTCTCTCACCTATATTGGTCACATCGACGGCGACGATCAGACTTGCTCCAGGTTCATGCAACGCCTGCTCGACACGCAGATTTTCGTAGTTGAAATCCGTGTACGACAATCCAAACCCAAAGCTGAACTCAGGTGATGGATGCACATCGAGATGAAAGGAGGTGTTGCCAACGGAAAACTGAGGGGCGCGAGCATCAATCTCCTCGATTGAAATCACCGTCTCCGGTGTCGCAGGTTTCCCAGTGTTGCCCTGCGCGTAATAAATTGGAATCTGACCCGCCGAACGAGGCATGGTTACGGGCAATCGACCTGAAGGGACCTGGTCACCGTAAAGCAATTCAACAAGCGCAGGTCCACCCATAGAACCGGGATGCCAGGCATATAACAATGCACCTGCCTCTCGGACAACGGGCTCCAGAACCAGCGGACGGCCAGCCATGACAATAGCAACAATGGGTTTGCCAACAGATTTCAGACACTCGAGTAATTGAACCTGTGCACCGGGCAGGCTGATGTCGGCCCGGCAATGTGCCTCGCCCGATAAAATGGCTTCCTCTCCGAGTGCAACGATCACCACATCGGCTTTTTCGGCTACCGCTCGCGCTTCGTCAAACAGGTCAGTTTGTTTGTCTCTGGAAAACTTGAGTCCTGACGCAAAAACCACGCGGTCACCGGTTCGAGCCTCAAGAGCCTGCCTCAAAGACACACTTCGTTCCACATCACCATCAAATGTCCAGGTTCCCAGTTGCTCAAAGGGCTCATCGGCCAGCGGCCCGATCAGCGCAACCTTTGTGGCCGAATCAAGCGGCAGGAGGTGATTATCATTTTTCAGAAGAACTGTACTTTCAATCGCTAACTGCTTCGCAACCCTATCTGCCTCCTGCGTCCTTGGCGCATGGTTATATTGGTGCTCACTGCGGTCAAATAAACCTAGCTGATATTTTGCTGCGAGGATTTCACACACCAGTTCATCAACCAGTGCAATATCAATCGACCCGTCCTCAATTAAAGATTCAGCGTGATCCCTATAAGCACCGCTCACCATGTCCATATTGACGCCAGCTTCCAGCGCCTTCTGCGCGGCTGCTCTGGCATCGTCAGTGACTCCATGGACCGACAATTGTGTTATGGATTCCCAGTCGCTAACAATAAACCCTTGGAAGTCCCACTCCTCACGTAGCACTTTTCTAAGTAGCCAACCATTACCCGAAGGCGGCATGCCGTTCAAATCACTGAACGATGGCATCAGGCTCAGCGTTCCCGCGTCAATGGCGGCAAGGAAAGGCGGCAGGTAAACATTTCGCAGTTCGACTTCAGGAATGTTGGTGGTGTTGTAGTCCTTACCGCTTTCGCTGGCACCGTAACCAACAAAATGTTTTACACAGCTCATCAGTTGTTGCGAAGAACCATTTTGGTATCCCCGCACCATCGCGCTCCCCATTCGGCCTGTCAGATAGGGATCTTCGCCGAAACTCTCGGCAATACGTCCCCAGCGAGGATCTCTTGATACATCCAACATGGGAGAAAAGGTCCAGTTGACACCCTGACTTGATGCTTCAACAGCAGATAGCTGCGCTCCCTGCCTGACCAGATTCTCATTCCAGGTGGCGGCAAGCCCAAGAGGAATCGGTAGTACCGTTTTGAATCCGTGAATGACATCACGCCCGATCAAAAGAGGTATCCCATGGGGACTTTCAGTGGTGGCGATTCGCTGCAACTCACCAACTCTTTCTGGGTCGACCTCATTGATAATCGAACCGACCAGCCCACCTACGACCTTTTCTTTGAGATCATCCAGTGCACCCTCGCCATTAACCTGGACCAGCTGGCCGAGTTTTTCAGCCAAGCTCAACTCAGATAGCAGGCTTTCCGCTCGTTGACGCGAATCTGGTTGAAGTTGCAGCTGTTCAGTCATGTGGATTGCCCGTGGCGGTAATCTTGGGGCATGATTCTTATCAAAATTGACAGCGTTGTCAATTATTTGGGGGATATAGCGTTTTAGATGCCTGAGTCCAGAGGCGGCGCGGTCGACTGCCGCAGAATAACCTCACAATTGAAATCCGTCGTTCGGTTCGTCAGTTCCTCGCCGCTAATGGTCCGAATCAGCGCGCGGACCGCTGCATCTGCCATTTCAACAATGGGCTGCCTAACCGTCGTCATCGGCGGCCACAAATGGGATGCTAGCGGCGTGTCGTCAAATCCAACCAGCGACATGTCGCTTGGTACACTTAAGCCCTGCTCTCGTACTTCGAACAGTGCACCCGCCGCCATGTCGTCATTACTGGCAATAATCACTGTCGGCCGAATTTCAAACTGAAGAAGCTCTGCTGCCGCACGCCTGCCAGACTCAAAATCAAAGTAGCCCTGTCGAACGAACGATTGATCCAGGGCAATGCCCGAAGCTTCAAGCGCCCGGCAGTATCCTGAGAATCGCTTTTCACTGTCGCCATGATCCGGATGCCCCTTGATAAATCCAAGGCGGCGATGTCCAAGTTCAAGCAAGTGTAGGGTCAACTGAAAACTGGCTTCCTCTTCTTCACAGATAATATTAATCGCATCTTCGACTGGCGTGGTTGGCGCCATCAACGCAAACGGAACGCTCTGTTCACGGAGCACATCCAGAACATCCTTCATGTCGCTCAGTGGCGCAGGTAGCAACAAGCCGTCAACCCTGGTTTGGAGAACAAACTGTGTGACAGTCTCAGCAATGTTAGGGTCCGGCAGTGTCAAGGGTCTTAGTAGCAACGTAAACCCTTCGTCCTCACAGGCTTTGAGGGCCCCATTTAACACGCCACCCACATAGCTGAACTCATGCGGGTTTTCGTAAACCAGACCAATTCCATATGATTTTTTACCCGACAAAATACGCGCGGCAGCGCTGGGCTGGTAGTTAAGACTTCCGATAGCCTTGAGAACCTTGTCTCGGGTTTTATCGCTGACATTCGGTTCATTATTGACGACCCGGGAAACGGTCTTTATGGAAACGCCAGCGAGAGCCGCTACGTTAAAAATTGTCGCCTTAGGTTTCTGCATAGTCTGCCTCTCAAATCACACTGTTCTAATTCCGATCAGAATTCTAATCTAATCGACCTCGTCGTTCTTCAAGTAATGTCCGGGTTTCCAATGCACGTTCTTCTGTGATCGGAAAATATATGACGGCCCATATTGCTAACATCGACGTCACTGCGGGAACCAGTACATCAAATACTCGCATCATGAAAATAGCATCTTCTGATTGCCCGCCACCAAGCGCGACATCAAATCCAGTTGCATTAAGGAGGAAACCGCTCGCTGCAAGCGCCGCAGCCATCCCCTGCTTAACAACCCACCAATAGATAGATCCGAACATACCTTCGCGCCGCTCACCCGTTTCGAGTTCGTCAAGATCGCAGACATCAGCGATCATCGATCCCAACAGAGTAAATAAGCCTCCAAGGCCAAAAGCCATCAGTGGTGCCGGAAGCAGCAACAGCCAGGGCTGGTCGGGGTTGTAACAAAACCACTTCAGCAGATATCCCAGAATCGATATGCCGATGCTCACAAAATGCCCGGCGCTTGCCGAGTCGAGTTGCAAGCCAGGTCACGATTGATATGACAACAAAGGTTGATACCGCGGACAAAGTTCCCGACCAACCGGCCCGTTGTGCACCAAGGGTCTGATCGCCTCCAAAGACATAATAGATGATGACGTAGAACTGAAATGAAGCGATCAGCATGAACCCGTTGAATACACAGAATGTCGCGATGCAGAGTTTCAGGGAAGGACCGAATCGTACAGTCGCAGCAAAACCTTGAAAAAAATCTGCAGCGCTACTCTTGGTATCCCGCAGTAAATCCCGGTCCGGTGCCTGCTTTTTAATTTCCCCAATAGCAACATCTTGATATCGATCACGCAGAAAAATTGCAGGTAACACACCGATGCCCATGACTGCAACGCCTACGGAAATCGCGAGTACACTTGCGCCCTGCATTAGGTCGTCAAAATAGGTCAACTGCATAAACCACAGGAACCAGGTTGAAATCAGATAAGCCAGCTGCGAAATTAAGTTTTGCACGCCCATCACTCGGGTTCTTTCGTGATAGTCAGGCGCCAGTTCATAACCGAGCGCGACCCAAGGTGTAGCGAAAATGGTATAGGTCAGAAAGAACACCATCGACCCCGCCAGGAAAACCCAGAAATAAAAATTTTCGGTTCGTCCTACCGGAAGCTGCCACAGCAGCATAAAAATGAGGCCGGCGAGTATCGCACCCACAAAGATATAGGGTCGCCTTCTTCCCCGCCGTGAACGAGTGTGATCAGAAATGTAACCCATAAGCGGATCGGTTAACGCATCGGTCAATCTGGGGATGGCAGCTAACAGCCCTATTAGGGCGGAATTCATACCCAGACCAAGATTAAGAACTATGGTCATGCCACCGATAGCAGCGGCGCGCAGGTTATTGACGAACCCACCCATGCCGTAAACAATTCGCTGCGCAATGAGTATCCGGTCTTCCGGCCTGGTATCTGCGTGTTCGGGACTCATGAGGCGCACTGCTCTTCTAATACGGATGCAGCGTCAACAAACTGTGATTCACAGGAAGCTGTTCAAAAAGAACCATTGACAACGCTGTCAAACATTAAAGCAATCGCCTCGCCCAAAATCAACCCGAGGTCGTCAGCCCCTGCTCGCCAAAACTGTTGGCAGCAAGTCCCTTGACGGGTACCTTCACGTGAAAAATGCTGCCTGCAAGCGGTTGTTTCGCCAAGTCTGATGCCGTCAGCCCCTGCCTGGCCGTGGTGATGAAGAGGGTATCCAGAAGATCGCCACCAAAGGTAGCACTCGTCACATTCGAGACCGGCAGCGTCACTCGCATCAACAGCTTTCCTTCAGGACTGAAGCGCGAGACCCGCCAGCCACCATAGTGGCAAACCCAGATACCACCTTCGGCATCAGTCGTCATACCATCCGGATGACCATCCGCATCGCCCAGTTTGACAAATTCACGCTTATCGCTGATGCCTTTCGATGACAGGTCATACTGATAGATAGTTCTTCTCACTGTATCCGCGTGATATAGGCGAGACCCGTCAGGTGAGAACGTGGGGCCGTTTGTGATGATGTAGTCATCGTCTTCCACCGTGACTGCCATATCGGAAGCCATACGATAAAGCCTACCGCTGGCCTGCTGTTCACCGTCATCCATGGTCCCAGCCCAAAGCTGACCAAAGGGATCAACTTTGGCATCATTAAAGCGATTTCCCGGGTGTTCAGGCTCAACGTCATTGAGGTAATCGAGCGCCGCGTCAAAGGACGAAAGAAAACCAAAACCACGTCGTGTCGTTACGACGTAGCCGCGGTCCACTGCTCGATTAATACTGGTCACCTGCTCAGGTATGTGCCGTTGCTGGTAACGACCATCCTCAAGCGATAGGCAAAGCAGCAAGCAACCCTTAATATCTACCCAGAAAAGATGCCCATTTTCATAGAGCGGGCCTTCGGCCAGCTCATGCTCGCACCTTAAAAGACACTTTGCTTCCAGCACATCTGGCATCTCGCTTTTCACTCCGGTTCGTTACGATCAGTAAAAAGGTTTTCATTTCGGCGGGTCTTAATGATCAGATCAATTGTCTGACTTAGACTCTGCGCGCCGTCACACCAAAGCGCCTCATTTTTCCCCGGTGCTTCCAAAGCGCTGAACTGATCAGCAACGAGAGATGGTGGAAACCAGTGCTCTCTTTCCGCCACACGTTTTAATACCAACTCCGCTGAGACATGCAGGTAGACGAACCTAACATCAACATCCTGCGCGAGAAGCTGACGATAACTTATACGCAATGCAGAACAACTGATGACGAGACTGCTGCTTGACCTCAGCATCATCGTGTTCAAGCTTTCAAGCCACGGTTTCCGATCCGAATCAGACAAGGGGATTCCCGCCTTCATTTTTCTAACATTTTCTTCCGGGTGCAGATCATCACCCTCAACAAACTTCAGATTTAATCGTGATGCTAATTCTCTGGCAACCGTGGTTTTCCCACAACCTGCGACACCCATGATCACTATATGACAAATCGGTTGAACTGAATGCTTCATATCAATCAGCCAGGTCGTTGGCCATCAGGGCAGCACCAAGCAGGCCCGGATGAGGATGCGTGATAAGCAATGTTGGAATACGCTCCATGAGATATCTATGTCTACCCTTGTTCTCGAAACTGACTCTAAAAGCACTGTTGGCCAGAAGTTCGGGGTAACGTTGAACGATGCCGCCGGCGATATAAATGCCATCATAAGCGCCATGCATTAGCGCAAAGTTACCCGCCACCTGACCCAGCACTTCGAAGAACAGGTTTACGGCTTCCGTGGCCATATTGTGCTGTCCTACCTGGGCAAATATTTCTGAAGCGCGCCAAGACAGACTGGGCGCATCATGGATTTCCGATAGCGCACTAAAAATATTTTCCAATCCCGCGCCTGACACCAGCCTCTCATCAGAAACTCGACCAAAGCGATACCGTAATACTTCCCATACAGCTTTCTGCAGAGAATTTTCCGGCGCAAAACCAACGTGCCCAGCTTCAGTAATCAAAGGAAAGGTGAACCCATTGCGCCGAACAAGACCCGCCGCGCCAAGACCTGTTCCGGGACCGATGACACCAACGGTGAACTTGTCTGTCTTAAGACCGTTTCCGGTATGCAAACCGATTCTTTCACAGCTAGAAGCGTCGAGTCCTGGCAGACTGTATGCCACTGCTTCAAAGTCATTGAGTAACCGAACTTTTCTCGGATCGAACCTTTCCTGAAGCTGGAATTCCCGGAGGTGCCAGTTGTTATTGGTGAAATCGACACCGCCATTGACCACGGGTCCGGCAGCAGCAAGACAGATCACCGCCGGCTCTGGGCAACTTACCCGAGCGAGATATTCACCGATTGCCAATTCCGGCGTCTCAAACTCCGCACTCTGCAGGACGCGCTCGTCATGGTAGGTCGACGCGCCGGCGTTTACTAATGCAAAGCGGGCGTTGGTACCACCAATATCACCAATAAGGAAAACTTCAGAGGTCATTACAAGTCGTCAGAGCCTTATGTGCATCTTGTCGGATTCCCTCGAAATCTCCATTGCGCAACTTGTCTGCCGCAATAAACCAGCTGCCGCCGATGCACTGGACAAATGACTGGGCAAGGTAATCCTTCGCCAGTTCACCGGTGATTCCGCCTGTGGGGAAAAAGCTTATTTCGGGCAACGGCGCGGACAACGCCTTCAACCGTGCAAGGCCCCCTGACTGCTCTGCGGGGAAAAATTTCTGCAAGGTGTAGCCTCGATCCATCAACCGTAATATTTCACTGGCTGTTTCAGCGCCGGGTACAAAAGGTATCCCGCGCTCCCTGGCTGTCGCTAGAAGCCCTTCAGTGGCACCGGGACTAACGGCAAACCTTGCGCCTGCCTTCAGTATTTGTTCGAAATGCACCGGACTGCGAACACTGCCAGCTCCCACAATGATCTCAGGCACCTCACTGGCAATGACTTCAATGGCTCGCAGTGCATCTTTCGTTCGAAGGGTCACTTCGATCGCATTGACCCCGGCATCGCTTAGCGCTCGCGCCAAATCGGCAGCCTTTGTCCAGTCTTCGATCACCACGACGGGTACCAGGCGAGTGTCCTTTAGAAGATCAGTTGCGTCCATGACAGTACATCCTAAAAAAAGCTGGCACCGGCCTCAGCCGTGCTCACAGTTCGCCGGAAATTCGCGAACAATTCTCGCCCCATTCCCTGAACACTATTTAATGGCGACAGGTCGGCCGCCTGCCTGTCATCGAGTTCTGCTTCAACATTCAATATTCCTCGTTCCGCATCAATGGTAATGACGTCTCCGTCACGAATTTGTGCAATTGCACCTGATCGAAAAGCCTCCGGACTCACATGAATAGCCGCAAGTATTTTACCTGAGGCGCCCGACATCCGTCCGTCAGTCAGCAGTGCCACCTTGAGCCCTTTGTTCTGCATGACACCAAGAAAAGGTGTCAGCTTATGGAGTTCCGGCATCCCGTTCGCCGCTGGTCCCTGACCACGCAACACGATGACGGCATCTTCCGTCAGCTCTCCGGCGTCGAATGCTGCTACGACATCGTCCTGACTGGTAAACACTTTTGCTGGCGCGGTGATTGATCGGTATTGCTTTTCAACCGCCGAGACCTTAACAATCGCACGCCCAACATTTCCCTCCACCAATTGGATACCACCCTCTACGTCAAATGGATCCGTAACACCCCGCAAAATACTCCTGTCACCCGATTTTTCTACCGGCGTTTTCCATTCGATACCACTCTCATTCATGTCAGGGGAACAGGCGTATCGATCCAGCCCCGAACCCAGTACAGTTTGAACATCCCTATGTAGCAGTCCGGCCTCAAGAAGCTCATGAATAACATAGGCAAGTCCACCAGCCGCATGAAAATGATTCACATCAGCAAGACCATTGGGATAGACCTGCGCCAGCAGGGGCACCACCTGCGAGAGCGTCGACATATCTGACCAATTAATGGTAATACCAGCCGCTGCCGCAATCGCAATAAGATGAATCGTATGGTTCGTTGAACCACCTGTCGCCAGGAGTCCGACGATACCATTGACGATTGACGCCTCATCAACTATCCGCCCAACGGGTGTGTAGCTATTACCTTCATAGGTAATGGTAAGTACCTGCCTGACCGCTTCTTCAGTGAACAGATCCCGCGCCGGATCATCCGGATTAACGAACGAGCTCCCAGGAAGTTGCAGACCCATGATTTCCATCAGCATCTGGTTACTGTTCGCGGTTCCATAAAATGTGCAGGTTCCAGCGCTGTGGTAAGAAGCGGACTCTGCCGCTATCAGTTGCGGCTTACCCACCTCACCTGCAGCATAGGCTTCCCTGACCTGGGCCTTTTCTTTATTAGGTAGTCCGGATCTCATCGGTCCCGCCGGAACAAAAATGGCAGGAAGGTGACCAAATGACAGGGCACCGATTAAAAGACCCGGAACAATCTTGTCGCAAATGCCCAGATACATGGCTGCATCAAACATGTTGTGCGACAGCGCTACACTGGTAGCAAGCGCAATGACATCACGACTAAACAGGGAAAGCTCCATGCCATCCTGGCCCTGGGTTACACCGTCGCACATGGCAGGTACGCCACCTGCAACCTGCACCACAGCGCCTACCTTGTTCGCCGCCTGGCGGATTTTGTCCGGATAATTTTCATAGGGCTGATGAGCGCTCAACATGTCATTGTAGGCGGAGACGATCCCAATATTTGGCACCAGTTCGTCTGTCAAACTGGATTTGTTTTCACTGGAACACGCAGCCATACCGTGGGCGAGGTTGCTGCAGGAAAGACTGGCACGCGATGGCCCAGCCTGCGCCTGTGCATCAATTCTATTGAGATAGGCCTTGCGGTCAATCTCACTTCGCTTTCTGATTCGTTCAGTCACTTCTTCGACGATCGGGTTCAACACTTTTCTCCATTCTTCGTCTGATTATTTTTCATTTTTCTATTACTACTGTCTCTAACTCACGCGGACCAGAAGATCTCCACAGGTGTTTTTGTCTGGCTAATCAATCTTAAAATCGGGTAAGCCCTGGGAGCTTCAAGTAGCCGCCTTTTCTCTATACCAAAAACCAACAGTACAATTAGGGGGGAAAGTAGCAGCAGGGAAAGATTAGCTGTGACCCGGCCAAATTCACTGGCCGTCGTGGTCACCGGCAGGTAACCCGGAGGTTCAGCAGGGTCGAGCAAGACGTCAAGTGCGGCATTGTCCGGAAATATCGAAGCAAAATGTCCATCCTCACCCATACCAACGAGGCAGCAGGCGGGCGATGCTACAAGCGATGCAATTGATTCATCACCACAAGGCAGAAATGTTGCGGCCGAAGCAGCTCCCTGCATCAGGATTTCCCGGACCATCCGTTCATTACTGGCTTCATGGCAGACACTGACGTCACGCTCATCTGTTAAAGCCACATCAACTCTTGACCAATCCAAATCAACACCACGCAGCGCGTTGAAACATTGCGCGGGTGTTGTGCCGCCGCTGACTATCATTGCTGCTCGCCCTGGCTGTTTAAGTCTGTCGAAGAGTCTGCCGGCCATCAGATCTGCAGCAGCACGGGATGCCTCTTGCCGGTTGGAAAAGCCGCTAAAACTCATTGCGGAAACCATTGCCGACCATCACGCTCCAGCAGCATCTCGGCAGAAGACGGACCCCAGGTCCCCGCTGAATATAAGTGCAGTTTCTGATTTTGTTCCTGCCAACCTTCGAGAATGTCATCAATCCAACGCCAGGCAGATTCTATTTCATCCCTACGCATGAATAGCGCGGGATTTCCTCGAAGTACCTCTATGACAAGTCGCTCGTAAGAGTCCGAGTACCTAATGCCGAATGTCTCTTCAAAGCTCAGGTCGAGCGCGACCGGTTTCAGTGAAAACTCACCGGGGCCAGGCTCTTTTACCATCAATGATAGCTTAACGCCTTCGTCAGGCTGCAGCATGATTGAGAGCCTGTTCGGTTCGGTCAAATGGCTTTTGTCATCAAAAATAGAATGGGGTACTGGCTTAAACTGTATGACGATCTCAGAGTGTTTCAGCGGCATGCGTTTCCCGGTTCGGACATAAAAAGGGATCCCTGACCAGCGCCAGTTATCAATTTCCAACTTTAACGCCACAAAGGTTTCCGTTTTACTATTCGCACCAAGTTCTTCGACATAACCCGGTACGACCTTTCCAGCAAGAGCGCCGCCCTGGTATTGGCCACGCGCGGTCTTTATGCCAAGGTCAGCGCCGCGAATCGGTTTCAGCGCCCGCAGCACCTTGATCTTTTCATCTCTGATCGCGTCATCATCGAGACTTCCAGGTGGCTCCATTGCCACGAGACAGATCAGCTGCATCAGGTGGTTTTGCACCATGTCTCGCAGCGCACCGATATCGTCATAGAAATCAATACGGTTACCGACGCCCAGCTCTTCACCCACCGTGATCTGAACATGGTCGACCACTTCCCGCCGCCAGAGTGGTTCAAGAATAGAGTTGCCAAATCTCAGCGCGAGAAGGTTTTGGACTGTCTCCTTACCGAGATAATGGTCTATCCTGAAAATCTGGTTTTCCGAAAAACAAGCACCAATTTCGTCGTTAATCTGCTGCGCCGAATCGAAGTCGTGGCCTAGAGGTTTCTCCAACACGATTCGCATGTTCGCTGACATCAGACCCGACGATTGAATTCCCTGGGCAACGGAACCAAAAAGTGATGGTGGTGTTGCCAGGTAAAAAACCCTGATCACTTCCTCGCGACCCTGTAGTCGCGAAACAAGCCCTGACCAGGAAGCCAAATCCTCGATTTCGAGCGTCACATAATCAATTCGGCGAACAAAATCCCGCCACTCCGATGTCGACAAATCATCTGCGTAATCTGCGACCATCGAAGACGCGCAAAACTCAACATAGTCGTTCCGGCTCATGGAACTTCGACCAACCGCCACAATGCGGCTGTCGCCGGAAAACTGACCATCCCGGTGGCGGTGCCACAGGGCAGGTATCAGCTTTCGGATAGCCAGATCGCCATTACCACCAAAAATTACCAGGTCAAACGGATCTACAGGTATTAGCTGTGCCATAACTCACTCTTGTTTGAATATCGAGTAATATGTAATTATGCTACATTTAGTGGCATTTATACCACTTAACGCTGACATAAACCTAATTATTGATGTATATTTACTACATTCCTCTAACTAAGCTCGAGAACATCAGTGAACAACCAGATTTTCGAAGATATCAGAGCTGCCCTGCCCGACCTCAGCAGGTCTGAGCTCAAGGTCGCGGAATGGCTTCTCGCCAACACCAGGATTGCGATTGACACGCCCATCACCGAGGTCGCACTCGTGACTGAAGTCAGCGAACCGACAGTCATCCGATTCTGCAGAACCATGGGCCTCTCGGGCTTCAAAGAATTGAAAACCCACCTTATCGCTGCATTGCATAAACCACAGAGCTACGTTCATCATGACGTTAGCGTTGAGGACAATGCAACCGGCGCGGCGATCAAGGTTCTTGAAAACTCGGTGCATGCGTTGGTGGATCTTCGCGGCGCTATAGCCACCATGCCATTTGAGCCGGCAGTATCGAAAATGTCCCACGCAAGGCAACTGGTGTTTGTTGGCCTGGGGGCTTCAGGTCACGTCGCTAATGATGCATGTCACAAGTTTTTCCGCTTGGGCATACCGTGTTCCACCGCGACTGACTCGCCAACTATTCTGCAAAAAGCAGCTATTGCGTCCACGCATGATGTATTCATTGCAATTTCTCACACTGGGAGTTGGCCAGAACTTATTCGCGCAATGCAAACAGCCAAGGACAGGGGCGCCATTATCCTTACGGTGACCAGTCCCGGCTCCGAACTCGCACAAACTGCAACCTGCGCGTTTAACTGCCACACACCTGAAGACACAAACGTTTATACACCGATGAGCTCCAGGCTCGCACAACTGACTCTCCTTGATGCATTGCAGGTTTCACTTGCCATCAAACTCGGAGATCTGGCTGAGACAAACCTGAGACTTACCAAGAACGCACTGACACAAACCAAAGAGTTAGAAACTTAATGAGAAGCACCAAAATTGTCGCCACGCTCGGTCCGGCGAGCGATCCATTAATCGACGAATTTGTCGCAGCCGGTGTAGATGTTTTTCGCCTGAATTTTTCCCATGGCAGCCACGATGAGCATGCCAGACGTATAACAAAAATACGCGAGTCCGCACATCGGCAGAAACGATTTGTCGCAATTCTGGCCGACTTGCAGGGTCCCAAAATACGTCTGGGGCGTATCGAGTCCAGCACTCTGGCTCTGGAATGCGGCACACCATTTCAGATAGATCCCCATTTGGACATTGGTGATGGGACGCACGTCGGTACCACCTACCCGCAGCTCGCAGAAGATGTTGGGCCCGGCGATGTTCTAGTTATTGGCGACGGCACCCCTGAGCTGACGGTAAAAGATAAGGTGGATGGAAAAATCAACTGCGTCGTCACAACCAGCGGAACAATCGGATCAGGGAAAGGCATCAATCTAAAAGGAGGTGGTCTTTCAGCTGAGGCGCTTACAGACAAGGACCTTTGTGACCTTGAGTTTATCTGTAAGAGCAACGCTATCGACTACGTAGCTGTGTCTTTTGTCAGGGACGCTGCAGATATTCAGGACACAAGAGCACGAATCAAGAGATTCGGCGGCTCCTGCGGGGTCATCGCGAAACTCGAACGGGCGGAAGCCGTCGCAACCGACAAGATCATCGATGACATCATCAAAGCTTCAGATGCTGTCATGGTTGCACGCGGTGATCTGGGCATTGAGATTGGCGATGCCGCTTTGATGAGCATGCAAAAACACATCATCAATCGCGCACGCGAACTGAACCGGAGTGTCATTACCGCCACCCATATGATGGAATCCATGGTAACCAGTCCACAGCCGACACGCGCTGAAGTCATGGACGTTGCAAACGCGGTCCTTGACGGTACGGATGCTGTCATGCTGTCAGCCGAAACGGCGGTAGGCAAGTACCCGGTCGACACAGTGCGCCGAATGCACGAGGTCATCATTGGCGCAGAGACCAGTGACAACGCGCGACACACAAGCCTGTTCCCCTATGAATGCCATCAAATTGACGAATCCATCGCTATGGCAACGATGGCTTTGGCACACCATCTCAATGATGTTGCCGCCGTTATTTGCCTTACCGCAACCGGCAATACACCAAAACTCATGTCCCGAAATCTGTCTCGACTGCCCATCTACGCGCTTGCCAATAATGAGCATACCCTTGGCAGGATTGCATTAATCCGGGGAATACATCCAAGGCTGTTCCTGTCCGAAAAAATTGATTACGACCTGATCAACCAGTCTGCCCTGACCTTGCTGAAGAAACAGGGCTCCTTATCATTCGGCGACCGAATCGTTCTGTCCAAAGGCGATTACCACAACGTCCAAGGCGGTACGAATACTATAAAAGTACTGGAGGTAGCATGACCGAGCGACTAAAAATTGGCCTAATGGGTTTCGGTCACATAGGTCGACAAATCTACCAACTCGCGCTGGATAGCGATCAGTTTGAGATTGTCGTCATATCAGATATCGGCCACCCTGAAATCCTGGGACACCTGCTCAATAAGACACTGGGCGATCACCAGGTTTCTCTGAAGAAAAACCACCTGATCTGCGGACATCACAGAACCCGGTTGATGACAGCCGATCGACCGACAGAAATACCCTGGGATGTATTCGGGGCTGACATGGTGATCGATGCCACCGGAAAATTCCGCTCATCTGAAGAGCTCAAACCCCATCTGCATAACGGCGCCAGACGAGTCATCCTGTCAACCTTGCCAGTGGGTGAAATTGATCGTGTCGTTCTTCGAGGCGTCAATGACCAGGACGCGCTAGCCAGCGATGTCATTGTCTCTGCTGGGTCTGCCTCAACCACAGCAACCGCACTGGCGCTGAAAATCATCGGCGATGCCTACCCGATCGCTCATGCGACGATGACATCCGTTCATGCGTACACCAGCGATCAAAGCCTGCAGGATTACGCGGGCGCTGACTATCGACGAAGCCGATCGGGCGCAGAAAATATTATTCCAAACCTGACCCCTGCCCTTGACTGGGTTCAACGCATTATGCCGAATATCCGTGGTCGGATGACAGGTTACGCTTTGAACGTGCCTGTGCAGACAGGGTCTATGCTGGATATCACGGTCAGCCTGGAATCGCCTACGACAGATATCAGTGCCATAACCGACCTCTTTGTTGAGGCTGCGATAGACATGCCACTGCTGATTGAAACGACAAGCGATCCCATCGTGTCATCCGACGTGAAGGGTTCAACTCAATCACTACTGGTCGATCTGCAGGGTTGTATGCTGGCAGGTAAAAACATGTTCAAGCTACTGGCCTGGCACGAGACCCTTGGACACGCAAAAAGGATTCTTGAAACGGCGACGCTATACCGGGGTTTGGAAACAACACATGTGGGATCAACGAGGGAGGTATCGTAATGCGAGTAGCGATCAATGGTTTTGGACGCATCGGCCGGGCTGTGTTTCGAGTTGCCGAAACCCTGGAAAACATTGAAATTGTCGCAATCAACGATCTGTTCGACCCGGATGCTCTACGCTACCTACTCAACTACGACACTGTCATGGGTCGTTTCGACGGCGGCGTAACACTCGAAAATGACGAACTTGTCACCGCAAACTCGAGGGTAAAGATGATCCAGGAAAGAGACCCTCTTGCCTTGCCTTGGAAGGCATTACAAATAGATGCGGTCATTGAAGCCACTGGCCTGTTCAGAAGCCGTGAACTCGCCGGTAAACACATTAAGGCCGGTGCCCGCAGGGTTCTACTCACCGTACCCGCTCAGGATGAAATTGATTACACCGTAGTCCTCGGGGTAAACGACGAAGGGTTGAGCGCTGACCACCGCATAATTTCAAATGCCAGTTGCACCACTAACTGTCTCGCACCTCTCGCGAAAATTTTACACGAGCAATTTGGTATCAAGGAGGGTGTCATCAATACCGTACACGCCTATACGAATGACCAGAGCCTGGCAGATGTTCCTCACTCGGACTGGCGGCGAAGCCGTGCCGCAGCCGAGAATATCATTCCAACTTCCACGGGTGCCGCCAAAGCCGTCGGCCAAGTATTACCGGAATTAAAAGGGCGTCTCGATGGTATCGCCTCCAGAGTTCCCGTGCCCGATGGCTCAGTCGTGGACTTATTTGTTGAACTCGAAAAACGCGTCACGACTGAGGCTATTAATAACGCTATAAGGGAAGCTGCAGACACAGCTGCACTAACCAATATTATTGAATTTACCTGCGAACCTGTAGTGTCGTCAGACATCATCGGCAATCCACATTCGGCTGTATTTGACGCCGCCTTCACCCAGGTAGGCAACGATCATTTTGCGAAGCTCCTTAGCTGGTATGACAATGAATGGGGTTATTCAAACCGTGTCTGTGATGTCCTTGTAAAGCTTGCGACAATGGCTTGACCGAAGCGACTAATAGCAGACTGATATTTGATTTCTGAGGAATCTTCATCAGGCATCCGTGGCCCTATCACCGATAGGTTGTACGGCTTCAGCTACAGACACTGAATCAAGTCAGCATCTCAAACTTTAAGGTAAATCCGGATTGAGTATAAGTAGAATTAAGCCCGTTTTTGTGTAGGTAGCCAAGTAGGTCTGTCAGCGAGGCAACTTGATTTAGCCAATACTGGCGATGATCTCATGCAGGGTCTCTATAGGGAGTTTTGGGGTTCGATCAAAATACAAC
>Ga0302118_10000142_pt1 | contig 31657 bp, 24 predicted proteins | sample AG5_331_MG_FD_203126 | JGI IMG/M metagenome (GOLD analysis project Ga0302118, IMG submission 203126) | Marine microbial communities from Western Arctic Ocean, Canada - AG5_33.1 | ecosystem: Environmental > Aquatic > Marine > Oceanic | place: Canada: Western Arctic Ocean | collected 2017-10-01 | reverse complement strand
GAGCAACTGTATATCGATGGGAAATGGATAGATCCTGTAGGAAAAGGAAGTATAGAGATAATTAATCCTGCAACTGAAGAAATAATAGGAAAGGTACCAGTTGGTTCGTCAGAAGATGTTGATAAAGCGGTTCATGCAGCAAAGTTAGCTTTTGACAGTTGGTCCAAAAGTAGTGTAGAGAAACGTATTGAGTTACTTAATTTACTTTCTAAAGCATTCAAAGAGAGAGGAGAAGAATTAGCACAAACAATTACCGCAGAGATAGGCACACCTATTGGATATTCACGAGTAGCAATGGTAGGAACTCCAAGAGTTGTATCTAGAAGCTATGCAAAAATCCTAGAAGAATTTTCATGGGAAGAAAAAGTAAGAAATTCAATAATCTGCAAAGAACCCATAGGTGTTTGTGTTTTTATCACACCTTGGAACTTCCCCCTGCATCAAATAATAGGAAAAGTTGCTCCAGCAATCGCAGCAGGTTGCACAATGATTCTGAAACCATCTAAGGAAGCACCGCTCAGTGCTTTCATACTAGCAGAAATTCTAGATGAAATTGGTTTACCTGCCGGAGTTTTTAACTTAGTATCTGGACATGGTTCAGAAGTAGGCGATTATATGTCTAGTCATCCAGATGTAGATATGGTTTCATTTACAGGGTCCACAGGGGCAGGAGTTTCAGTAAGTCAATCTGCAGCGCCGACCATAAAGAGAGTAACCCTTGAGTTAGGTGGTAAAAGTGCTAATGTGGCACTAGATGATTCAGAACCCAGTATAGTTGCGAAAAAAGCAATTGCAGCTTGTCATCAAAATAGCGGTCAAACATGTTCAGCATTAACAAGGCTAATAATACCTGAATCAATGAATAGAGAGGTATGTGAAATAATTGCAGCAAAGAACGACTCTTACTTGGCTGGCGACCCCTTAGATGAGAATACTAGGTGCGGACCAATGGTTAGCTCAAAACAACAATCAAGTGTCACTAAATATATAGAATCTGGAATTAATGAAGGCGCTACTTTAATTTCAGGGGGATTAGGTATGCCTGATGGATTGACTAAAGGGTTCTATGTTAAACCTACTATATTTGCAGATGTTACTCCGAATATGAAAATATGGAAAGAAGAAATTTTCGGTCCTGTTTTAGTTATTACAACTTACAAAACAGAAGAGGAAGCACTATCTTTGGCTAATGATTCAATTTATGGATTATCGGGAGGAGTCTGGTCAGGGGATGAAAAGAGAGCAATTAATTTCGCGAAAGGTATGAGGACAGGGCAAGTTAGTATTAATGGTGGTGCTTTCAATATAAGTGCTCCATTTGGAGGATACAAACTGTCAGGAAATGGTAGAGAACTTGGAACTCAAGGATTAGATGAATTTTTAGAAATTAAATCAATTCAAATATAAAATTGACTATTTAAGTTGATTATCTACCGACCCATTTAGCATCTTTACGCTCTAGAAAGGCTTGAACGCCTATTTCTTTATCTTCTGTATCAAAGAGGGCAACGAACTCAGATCTTTCAGCAAGTACTCCCTCGCTGAAAGGCAAATCCAGAGAAGCACGAACAGCACGTTTTGCTACCTTAGTAGTGTAGGGAGATTTTCGAGCGATATTTTCTGCTAACGACATTGTAAGGTTTTCAAGGTTCTCTGCTGTTGTCACAGAGTTGACTAAGCCACAAGAGAGAGCAGTTTCGGCATCCATCATATCTCCAGTAAGAACCATTTCTAATGCTTTACCATATCCAATAAGACGGCATAATCGTTGCGTCCCACCACCACCCGGGATTAATCCTAAATTAATTTCTGGTGTCCCAAATTTAGCCCTCTCAGATGCTACTCTCAAATCACAAGAAAGTGCTAATTCTGCACCTCCTCCGAGAGCAAAACCATCAACCATAGCAATAGTTGGCTTTGTGAGATTCCAGACTCTTTCCCATGCATTATCTTCGAAAAACCCTCTAACATCATCCGAATTTTTGCCAAGAAACTCGGAAATATCTGCACCAGCAGCAAAAGATGCAGGTTTAGGCCTCTTTCCCTCTATTGGATGATTTGGAGCGGCGCCTCTAATCACAATAACTCTAATTAAATCATTTGATTCAGCCATATCACAAGCCTCTTTCAAAGCGTTATGAGATTCCGCATTTAATGAATTAAGTTTATCTGGACGATTTAAAGTCCAAATAGAAACTAAACCTCCATCTGGATAAGTACCTTCAATTTGTTTGTTCTCAACTAACAGTACTCCTTCGGCCATATATCCTCGAAAGAGGATGAATGTTTGAACATACGGTTGAATCAATGTCATTTAGGAGGTAAACCAGGAGGTGCTGGCATAGGAGGTAAACCAGGAGGTGCTGGCATAGGAGGTAAACCAGGAGGTGCTGGCATAGGAGGTAAACCAGGAGGTGCTGGCATAGGAGGTAAACCAGGAGGTGCTGGCATAGGAGGTAAACCAGATGGCGACATTTCTTTTTCTTTATTTACAACTTCAAGAGGAGTTTTAAGTTTGAGAATTCGAGTGTTATCGATCCGAATATATGACACACCAAGAGGTTTTGAGTCATCAGGAAACTCTGGTTCTTCAATAATTTCCAGACCATGATTTGGGTCTTTCAAGAGTGTAGAAAGATCTTCACCATCTTCTACTTCAGTCCACAAGCGGGCTTTTGCGGCTCTCCGTTCTGCTAAAGCCATCCTTCTCTTCCTTTCTAAGCTAGAGCGGATTTCTGCTTGCCTAATACGGCGTTCATCAACAAAAGCCTCTATTTCGGATTCCATTTCAGATTGGGCATCAGATGTGATTACCAGTTTTTTAGCAAGTATTGTTCCATCTGCTGCTTCCGCACCAACACTTGGAAGAGGCGGTAAAACCATCCCAGATGATAATTGGGGTTCAGGTAAAGGCATAGATGGCAAAGGCATTGATGGCAAAGGCATAGGTGGAAGAGAATTATCTAGGCTCTGAGACCTTCTACGACTCCTCCTAAGTTTCTCATCTCTTTTTTCACTAACACTTTCTATTTGATTAATTGGATCAGGAATTTCAATGACAGTTGGAGATGCTATACTTACCTTTTGAGAAGTCTCTTTCGACACACTAGGAGTTGCTATTCTTTGATTACCTGTGAACATTAAAACTGCTAAAATTGAAAGAAGAACTACGCCGCTAGCAATACTAGAGACTGTATCTAAATCTCCTTGAAACACAAGTAAAAGAACTAACCCTAGAATTAGGGAAAACCAACCTGTCATCCTCATCCCCCATAGCATAGTATCAGTCCTTCTACTTGGCCACCTATCTTCACTTTAACGGGGCTCTGAGATTATCACAAAGGATTCTAAGAGACTCTCCTCTATGGGATATGGCATCTTTTTCTGATTGTAACATTTCTCCGAATGTCCTCCCATCACCTAAATTCGGAATAAATATTGGATCAAAACCAAAACCATTAGAACCCCGGATTTCAGTGGATATTTGTCCAGAGCATTTTCCCATAGAATTCCAATACTTACCATTTTCATAAAGTATTGAATAAGCACGATATTCTGCTTGACGATTAGGATTTTTTTCGAGAAGATTAATGATACCTTGATTCCCGATAGTTCTTGAAACATATGAAGAATAAACTCCAGGGAAAAAATCCAGTCCATCGATGAATAAGCCTGAATCTTCAACTAATACCGCACAACCTTCAAATTTAGTACCTGAAATTAATTCTAAAGATTGATCTATTTTAGATTTAGAAATAACTTCAATGTCATCCGCCTGAGGTTCGATAAAATTAGGAGATTTACCATCAATAATTAATCTTGCAACATCGTGCCCTAAGGAGCCTAATGCAACTTTTGCTTCAGCAATTTTATTTTCATTACTAGTCGCAAAAAGAATTTTCATTTGAACCACTCAAGCATGATACCTTACCCGTCCTCTAATAGAATTAAATCTTTCAACAACTTCATCTCCAGATGGTGAAAAATCATTAGAGAAAGAAGTATATCCTTCGATTATTGCATCAATCGCATTTTCATATTCATGATGACTAGCATTTAAACATTCATTCAACACCTGTAAGTCAAGACCTAATTGCTCAATTTCGGGAACAATCTTAGCAAGTCCAAAATCAATAAGATTTAGTTGGCCATCATCATCAATCATCACATTATGAGTGGTTAAATCACCGTGAGAAATACCTAACTCATGCATTTCACGGATAAGAATTCCTAAATTTCTAATCGGCTCTAGATCAGAGTTACCACCTAATAGATAATCATACAATGTCACACCACTTATATGGCTTAATAAAATCCAACCATTATCAATATCGACATCTAATATTGAAGGAGATGGGATTGCAGTTGATTGTAATTTGATCAGAACTCTAACTTCGACTGAAAGCCTCTGTCGAGTCAATCTCTTATCTAAATCTGGATGGCGGTAAGAACGTGGATTACGGATCTTAAGAACCGCTTTAGCCCCCATCCAATTACCTGAAATTACGATAGCTTCTGCACCTTGATGAATAATTTTTGATTGCTGCCACATTGGCACTAAGTCATCATCCATGTCTATCGGAGGTGACATACCTTGAAAGAGGTTAAACCCAACCAATGAGTGAATTCACATGTCTATGGACCTACCTGTGGCCCCAAATCCACGTGGAAATATAATTCCAAAGGCATATTCTGAATACGTTATTGAGAAAGAAGCATTAAGGCTTACTGGAGTAATAAAACAACCCAAAAGGTGGACTTTTGAACACTGTAAAACAATAGCACCATACACATTAGAAATCAATGAATTAAAAAAGGATAAGGATGTTTATCTGATTGCTCATTCGTATCAAACTCCAGACATTGTATATGGAGTTGCAGACGAAGTATCAGATAGTTATTCATTATCTAAATCTGCCAGAGATGCTGAACAACAAATAATTTTATTTTCAAGTGTTAGATTCATGGCAGAAACTGCTAAGATACTGAGCCCTAGTAAATTAGTTCTTCATCCATCACCAGAAGCTGGTTGTTCATTATCAGAAAGTATAACTGCTCAAGATGTAAGAGACTTAAAAGAAAAATATCCAGGAGTACCAGTAGCTTGTTACATCAACACAACGGCTGAAGTAAAGGCAGAAGTAGATGTTTGTGTAACTAGTAGTAACTATCTAAAAATATGCGAAAATCTACCGGGTGATAAACTAATCTTTGTCCCAGATAGATTCATGGGGGAACATTTACAAAATTCACTTCAAGGTAAAAAAGAAGTTATAATTTATGATGGAGAATGTGAAGTACATGCATTATTTACTGGTGAAAAAGTTTTATCTTGGAAAGAAAGAGCTAGTAAAGCAGGAATTAATCTTCAAGTTTTAAGTCACCCTGAATGCGCAGCAGATGTCTTAGAAGAAAGTGATATTATTGGAAGTAGCGAAGTATTGATTAAAGAATCAATACGATTGGGAAAAGAAGGGATTAACAATATTATGTTGATTACAGAATGTGGGACTGCTGATAGAGTAATTGCAGAAACCAAAGATGAACTGAATATTATAGGGACATGCGTAATGTGCAGACATATGAAAACGACGCTATTAGAAGATATCCTACAAGCATTAAGGGAACCCAGTTCTGAACAAATTATTGAATTAGATAAAGAAGTTATAGAAAAAGCAAAATTATCATTAGATGAGATGTTCAGATACGCTGAACTTTAATCGCGCGGTCTTTTTTCTAAGGCTGATTGCTGAGACCAAACTAAGAGTAGAGGGATAAGCAGTAGTACCGCAGCCTGGAGGACAACAGATGAGTATTCTTCAAACGTTTTTTCTAATGAATAAATTACTAATTCAGAGTTGCCATTTTCATCAATTGTGATCCAAGTGATACCATTGCTCAGCATATATGGATCATAGTGATCTGAATTATCTTCAGTAGGTATCTGAATTGCACCTTGGTCATCATCAATATCCCAAAGGAACACATCTCTATTGAAATTGAGAGGGTCTAAATTAATTGAAGGAGAGGTTATTGGTCTCTGAAGAAATGCGATATAATTCCCCTCAATACTTGGTGATTCAGCGGGCCAAAGAGGGTTTGATAACATTGTTTGTTCACCAGTTAAAGTGTCTATTAGGATAAGTCGATTTAATGGTCCGACATCGACCGTTATGACTATGAAATTCTCATCCATTTCTATATCCAATACAGTAGAATTATTATAGTCAACTGGGACTTCATACAACCTTTCCAAATATTCATCATTCAAATCATTAGAGAATGTTTCAATTAATATATTAATTTCTATGCTAGGACTAAATAATGTTGTGACATTAATGATTGGTCCATTAGCAGTATTAAATGCAGATGCGATAAATGACCCAGATGCTTCAATCGCAGTCAAATTACCAATTTCATTCGAGAGTACTGTTTGATTTAGAAGAACATTAATTATTTCCATACTACCATTTGTAACCTTTACTAAATAGGGGTCGCCATTATCATTTTCTCCGATTGAGAATTTGTCAGAAGTCAGATTCTCTGTAATACTAAATATTGGTTCTATTTTATCTAAAGACATATTATCTAACTGGAAAAAATCAAGATGGAAGTTATCAAATAATATGAAGCTGTTATTTGATAATTCTATACTTGGAGGAGTCACCCAACTAATTCCTCCAATTACTGTTTCTTCCTGAGTACTAACATTCCAGAGATTTATATTGATATCAGGACCTATTTCTTCGATACCGACGACCCAACCTTCTGATCCTGCTGCTTTAGTTGGATTCACTCCTTCAATTGGAAAATCTTGATGTGTAGCATCCCATAATAGCACACTACTAGTAATGAACAATAGAGAGGCAATAAAAGCCTTGGTTTGACTTGAACTTGGCTGTTTGAGAGGGGAAAATATATTCTTAACCATCTTCCAAGATTCAGAGACCCATTTCTTAGGATCATCTATAGCACGGGCTAATCTTCGTGAAAATAATCTTTCATCAGCAAACCTCCAGATTGGGGCATGAGTTTTAGAAGTAATTTCAACTGCAATTACTGCTACAATAATTCCACCAATAATATCTGATACCCAATGTATGCCAAGATATAAGATTGTAAATCCTGTTAAAACGATAAATAGCAATAACAATCTTCGATAACGTAACCATCGCTCATCTGAATCCCACCTTTCCATAGTTAGCCATATAGCAAACGGTAGGCCAATATGTAGGCTAGGCATACCATTAGTAAATGGATCAATTTGAATAAACCAATTATGAATTTCGGGTGTCAAATCATAAGCAATTGTTTCCATTTCAGGAATATAATTTCCAGTCACTCTGACATTAAAAAATAAGTAAAATGGAATTGCGAGAATATATACCCAAAACATAGAAAGTGATACTCTATCAGCCATATATCGGTCATCAAAAAAGATAGGATAAACAAACGAAGAAAATGTCACTGCCATAAATCCCATTACGTAAAAATGTGTCAATCCTACCGATAACAAAGAATTCTGTAATTCAGACTGAATGAAGAAAACTATGTCACCCTCAATAGCATATACATAAGGAGTCATGTCAAGTTGTGTATTAGCCATAAGAATTCTATCTAATTGATCTAGTAAATCTTTCCATAAATATACTGAAAATACAACTATCATATGAGCCCAATATCTTCTGAACATATCTATGAAACCTGATATCCTTATTTTAGCATAATCAGGCTTAAATAAAGGCATCAACCCTATACTAATTACTATAGCACCAGTGATCCAGGTAAGATAGATGCTAGTCCCCACAGCCATACTATCAGTATGTATGGGATAGCCTATCCATCATCAAATTGACCCTTCTATGAAATCACTGTTTAGGATATACGAACCGTTGGACTGTTAGGCTGTTCTAGTGTTAAAATGACCTTTTCTACAATTTTGTCAAATGCTTTAGCCGTATCTCCATCTGGCTCAGCAACAATACGATGAACTCCATCATCTCCACCTCTAACAATTCCAGGATCAAATGGTAGTGAACCTAAAAATGGAACCGATAGGTTTTCGGCGGCGTCAACTCCACCTCCACTCTTAAAAATATCAAGTGTAATTGACCAATTTCCTTCATCATCGGAAGTAGTTTCAATAATACCACCACTAGGTCCATTAATTCCAACCTTAGTGTTTGGTTCAGTATGTCCATTTATTTTATATCCACTCATATTTTCAACTACACCAATAACTGGAATAGAAATTGTTTTTGCAAAATTTATCGATTTTCTACTATCTAAAAGAGCTACTTCTTGAGGTGTGGTGACAATTACTACCCCATCAATTGTTGGTAAACTTTGAGAGACTGTTAATGGTTCATCACTAGTTCCAGGTGGGAAATCTATAATCAACGCGTCTAATTCTCCCCACTCAACATCGCCAATAAATTGATTGATGGCGCCTAACTTAATTGGGCCACGCCAAATGACTGGTTTATCAGGATCTTCAATCAGGAAAGCCATGGAGATAACTTTTATTCCATGTGCTCCAATTGCAGGATATATTCTTCCATTTTCAACATGTAAATCAGTTCCTTCTAAACCAAGCATCTTGGGGACATTTGGTCCAGTAATATCGATGTCCATAATCCCTACTTTCATTCCCTTACGAGCTAAAGAAAGTGCTAATCCGGTAGCAACTGTTGATTTGCCAACTCCACCTTTACCAGATAATACCATAATTTTATGTTTAATATCTTCATCCATTTTAGTTATTCGAAGTTTCCTTTGCATTTGTTGATAAGCTTGTTCCATTTGTGCTTTTTGTTCGGATGAAACCTCTGATTTCTGAGTTTTAGGTTCAGAGCCACTCTGATGATGACGAATTGGAATATCGGACATTAGTCAATGGGCGGAGTAAATCATACTTCAACCCTAGTAAACATTAGTTTTACATTAATAATTAAGAAACTGCTTTAGTTTAATTAATTAAGTGTATTATTTTGTAAGTTAATATGAAACTTCTATTTGTGTGTGTAGGGAATACATGTAGGAGTCAAATGGCCGAGGCTCTAGCAAAGAATATGGGTTTTGAAGCTCAATCAGCAGGTACACATCCAGGCGAAAAAATTGCACCTAATGCATTAATAGCGATAAAAGAATTAGGAATAGAAATAGAAAACCAGTACTCTAAATCTATAAATCAAATCAATACAGAGTCATTTGACAAAATTATTAGTATGGGTTGTGGAGTAAAGTGCCCGAATTTACCTATTTGGTCCGATTGGGGGTTGAGCGACCCCGTTGGAAAACCAATTCAGGTTTATCGAAATACGAGAGATGAAATACAAATTTTATTAGAAAATTTGTATCAAACTCAGACCGACGCGTAGAAAAGTGACTCAGGTTTGCATGTAGGTATACGAGTGTAGTGTAGTGGTTATCACCGGGCGTTGCCAACGCCTGAACCCGGGTTCAAATCCCGGCACTCGTACCAATTTATTCGAATTCAGAATTACGTAAAACCAACAATAGACCCACTGCAGACAATACCAAGATAAAGATTAACCCAATCGTAATTAAGAGCGAATCATTTTCTAAAATCCAATTCTCAGACCCGGAATCTAAATCTACTTTTTCAAGATTAATTATTATACCTTGATCTTCCGGTGACGTTGAAGAAAGATAAATATCAGTGCCTCTAATTAAAATCTCAATTTCACCATTAGGTAAACTCGAACGAGCCAAAATTTCTAATGAAAATATATTATCTCCAGAAATTCTATCGACACCTAAACCATCATCTTTCATCAATATCCAATCATTAGATTGACCTATAGGGGCCAATCGGCCCATTTTCACCTGTACGGTAGAAATGCCATCAGGGTCGTCTATTTTTACTTCTAAGACTTGGGAAATAGGGTCACCATCTTTTGGTACTTCAACAAAATTTGAAAGTTCCCCATCTCTTGAAATATTATAGCTAATTATCATTGGTGCCTCATTCTCAATTATTAATAATGAATCGGTGATTAGGCTACCAACTAAAGATTGTGTGGTTAACCTAGATGATTCAAAATTATCAGTCAAACGAACCGGAATCAACCTTTCACCAGGAGCCATTCCATTTTCAACCAAGAACTGACCTACCCATCTCGAGTCGATTAAAGTCAAAGGAACAGATTCACCACCTGCACTGATTAGTTCTAATGAAACTGATGCAACCCCATGGGCATCATCGGCAATAACAGATACATCAACTATATCTCCACGTTTAACAACCTGAGGTGTGAAAATAATTGAGGACATGATAGGGGCAGGATTGAGTATTTCTACATTAGCTGATACGATGACAGTATCCCAAATATCTACCATCTCAACCTGTATCGTCTTATTACCAAATTCAAGACCATCCGCATAAATCAATGAGGTCCAAATATTGTCGTGAATAACGCTATCACCCGAAATTCCTTTATCCGATAATTGAATTACCCCAAGGCCAAAATCAGACATATCAATCGAAACTGAGGTGACATCGTTATCGATATCCTCGATAGTTAGTTCTAGATGTGCCATTCCACCCTCTGCATACAAAACACCTTCTCTAAACTGAAGTATCTCTAAAGAAGGGAGGGTATTTTCATCAGCTGTAATTATTGAAGGATAACGAATTTTATCTAAAGTTTGAGTTTCACGAAAATTTATCTCAGAATCAGTAATTGACATAACAACTGAGCGATTAATATTGTAGAAAAGACCTGCTAATAGTCCTTCATTTATTATGCTGCCAGAAGCTTGACTATCATTTCCATAATCACCAATCCAATCAATAACCACCACATTGTGCCCATCGACAATTACTTCTCTTGAATTCATAACAAGAACTGATAAAATTAAATCAAGATTATTAGAAATTACAAGTTTATCGCCAGGGAATAATATTTCAGGTGACATACCCGTTTCCTTAGTTATAGGGGCGACACCGATTGAGATTGATTGAGGCCTTTCTGGATCTATTTGAATCGGTGAAACCTCTGGGTAATCATTGGATTTAGAACCATTATCTTCAATATACTCATACCGAATAGTTGAGTTTTCCCAAGTTGGTTGAGGAACTGTATATTCATATGTGAGATTATGTTCAGCAGTAAGATCTTGATCAATAGGAAAATTAGCTAGAGAAGACACATTAAACCAATTCTCATTTCTAATCTTATTAACCTCAAAATAAACACCAGAAGAATTCCTTTGAGGAATTGTATCTTCTATAGTGCGAATAAAACCGTAAGAACCTGATGCGTCTCCATCATATGTACCATCGACTCTAAGTGTGTCTACAATAATTAATCCATCACGTGACTCAAAATGTAGATCATCAACAGTACCATTAGCATAAATATATGGTTGTTCTTCAGAAACAATGAAGTTAAAATCAGCATTACCTACATATTTGAATAGTTGCTCATCTTGAACACCATAAACCCATAAATCATTAAATCTAAACTCTTCTAATTCAAGTTCAATATTCCCGTCGCCAAATTGTATGAAACTTGTTGCAGATGCTTCTAAATTTATTTGCTGATAGTCACGTATACCATCGGAGTCAAAGGACTCGAAATAGAATGTAGAAATTTGACCATTTAGAGCACTCGACCAATCATCATCAGACTCATCAAAAATCTCAATTATCCCGTTTCCATCAATTATCAAATGTTCAGTGAAACTTTCTTGAGATAAAGTACGGTTATACTGAGCATTTGTGACATTTACAGAAACTTCTAACCCATCTTGAATAGTATATAGATTACCATTGCCTCTCATTTCAAATTCCTGCCCTACTAATAACTCTTCGAAATAAGTTTGATTCAACCAAACTTTCTCTAGATTTAGTTCAATGTCTAAGTCAGCAGAATCACTGAATTCAAAAATACCATGCCCTAATTCATTAGAAATTAAAGTCTGATTATTTCTTTGTTGCCAACCCCGACCTTCAAAAAAGAGATTTGATGTACTTGTATCTTCAGAACTAGATATGTTATTACTCCATGTTCGATTAGTTGTTATTTCATGATCAGATATAGGTTGACTCCAATTTGTAACTCTAATATTTCGATCACATGATGCTTCTAAAGTTTCTACTGAAATTTCAATTTCATCTCTAAACATAGGCTCATCAGATAATGTGATATCTATTACACCGCCAGCAATGGTTTTTTCTGGATTTAAGTTATCACCAACTGACTGATTATCTCTTTCATGGTCAATAGAGAGATTTACCAAATGAGGATTTGAACCATTAACAAAAGGAGGAGAAAACTCAACTACGTACCTGTGTATAATTTTTGAGGTGAAAGTAGAACTATTCTCATCAGTACCTTCTGAGAACTGGTACTCATAATCCCAATCTGTAAGAATTACACATTCTATTTGATTCTCATTTTCAGCTAGAACCATTGAGGAGAAACTACTGAATAGTAATATTGAAAGAGTCAATATGACTTTTTTGGGGTTCTCCATGAATTAAATTCAGCAAGTTATCCTTATGAATATATTGGGATATCGTTTTTTCAAATCATTAGAATAAAGGCTCTTCCCAATCATCTTCTTCACCTGATCTTTCTTTCCAAAGATTGGCTGGCATATCGTCGTATATCCCAGCATAAGGGTCATGAACAGTATTTTTCTTATCTCTAAGATCCATCGCTGCAAGTGCAAAAGCCTCAGCAGAAGATTTGAACTTCCAATAATGAATTCTCCATTCCCTACCATCCCAAAGTGTTGTTTCTTCCGACTCAGTAGTCAATAAATCATAATCTTGTAATTGATAGAAAAGATTACGATCATTAGGTTCTAAAGCATTATCAATTATACGATTTGAAAAACCAAAGAATCCTAAAGCATGCTCAGCAATACCTTCAGCAACTACTGTTTCCATACCTTCATCGACTTTACGGCGAATAGCTTGAGTTAATTGTGCTATTGTCAAACCCATATTACGCGCTCCAGTATGTATTCTATGGAAGGGCGTGACTTATCAACCATGCTTTAAGAAGATTATGAAATTGTTTGTCGAATCCCGAAGCCGTTAATCGAAGGGAGGCTTTCGTAAACCTCGTGGAGCATGACGAGACGAAGACTTTCTTAGGTCTTGAAGAGAATGGAAAAGCACCCTTTGACATCGTAATCCTACCTATCCCATATGAAATGACTACAAGCTATAGAGAAGGAACTGAGTTTGGTCCAGCTGCTTGTATCGAGGCTAGTTCACAAGTTGAATTACATGATGAGTTATTGCCAAATGATTTACCGTGTGGATTTAAGATTCATACTTCAAAACCATGGGTAAATGACTCCCCTAGCCTTAAAAAAGCATTAACAAGTATCAAAAAATTCACTTCACCATGGATGAATGGCGATCAATTTCCAATAGTTTTAGGTGGTGAGCATGGCTTATTACTCCCACTAGTTGAATCAATGAAATTTCATCCGAAAATTAATGGCGAATTGGAAAATTTAACGATTTTACAAGTTGACGCACATGCCGATTTAAGGGACGAGTTAAATGAAGAAAGATTCTCACATGGAACAGTAATTAGAAGATCTCTAGAAGCCGGTGTAGGGAAAGTAATTCAGATTGGCATTAGAACTTATAGTTCAGAAGAAAAAGAGATTATGGAGAATGATAAAAGAGTGAAAACATGGTTTGCTCGAGATTTAATTAATACCCATTCAGATTTAACGAATTGGAGGGCAATGATTGATGAAATCAAAAATCTAAATGGCCCAGTTTGGCTGACTTTTGACATAGATGGATTAGATGGGTTGCTTGTTCCAGCTACTGGAACTCCGGTGCCAGGAGGGCTCTCTTATTGGGGTGCTATAGAAATCATTGAGACCTTGTTTTCGGCAGTAAATGTAGAAGTAATAGGGGCCGATGTAAATGAAATTTGCACATCTGAAGGAACTAATTTAACCGAGTTTTCTGCGGCATTAATTGCTACAAAAATTTTAGCATGTCACGTTGCAGAGAAGATATCAATCGAATGAATCTCTGAAAAATCTAATCCTTTGATTTATTACTTCTTTTTCTACTTGCGATAGCCGCAGTAATTAATGTGATTAGATTGATTAAAAAGGATGGTGCTGGGAGAAATCCTTCATTTGTTGATTTGATTACAATCACCGAATCTTCAATTACTTCATCAACCCATTGTGATGAATCAATTACTCTTTTTTGGTAGTGAATACTCCATATGCCGTCATTAACTAAACTAAGATTTTTCGAATTAAGAACTACTGTTGATTCATTGGTTGCATTTATTCCGAAAGTATCGGAATGCCATAATAATTCACCATTTGAATCAGAGTAGTGAAATGTAGCATTAGATGTACTTGCTTGACCGAGATTAACTACATGCGCCTCAACTTGATTCGTTCTAATTTCAAAATTTTCGACAACTAAACGAGCGCGCCAATACCATACATTCTGTATTAGATATTTCATCACATCTAATTCTTCACCTAATCTATCAGATAGTGCCTCGGCAGTACCAAGAAGGAATTGTTCATCATCGGTTTCAAAAGTAAATGTTGGATAACCCATTACCCCGTACCCATAATCTCGACTAGTGCCGCAGTTTGGATACAACCCTTGATTTGCATTGCGAATAGGTATATCTGAAATATTTGTATGAACATCATCTCGAATAGAGTGAAATAATTCCCAGTCTGATGGTTGTTCAGGCCACCTGCCCCATGGATACAGCATGATCCATACGCCTGTATGCATAGTAACATACAAATCTGCATCAGGTACTACAGTATCCATATAGATTGAGTTTGCAAGAGTTTCGGATTCACTAAAAGCACTACTTCCGGGTTGTGTAGGGTTGTTAGGAGGGCAATTATTCCAATAATGGTCGTAATTCCTATTCAAGTCTACTTGATTTAAATTCCATCTTGTGTCGAGATCATTACCATCAGCATTCAGCATTATGAGGATGTGTAATTCAGTAGTTTCCAAAACGTCAATGACATCCTGATTTCCATCTATCCAACCTTCAATATAATATTCTGCGGTTAGGAAAGCCAGTTCAGTCCCTAGATGCTCATTTCCATGGTGACCACCGTCAATATATACGACTTCTTTCTTATCCCCATTCGGTTTTGTATCTAGACTCCAGTCAGAAATACGCAAAACCCAGAGATTTCTTCCCATCTCTGTTTGGCCTGCACTAATCAAATCAACAATATCGGGATTGTTATCTGCCCACTCATTGACATCAAGAGTTAGAGTGGCGTATGTGTGGTACCAATGCTCCTGGATTATATCTGGTTGTCCAACTTGTGCTGTAGCCATTGGAGATGCCGAAGCAAAAATCAATGAGGCCAAGACTACGGCTAGCAGGAAGCGACCCATGTATTGTCTGCAAGGGTCCCTGCCTAGAATCATTTGCATTTCTAAATTAAGAATTATTCATGAGGTCATTGAATTGATTTTGAAAACAATAAAAAGTATGAATGATGATTATCAGTTAATAACTACTATAATAAGTGGTTTTTAAAAATAACACACATGAGCATTTAATTAATATCATTAAGAACAAAAAGATTCTGAAATTGACACTTTCAGAGACGATTGTTTGTATAATGGAACGTAATCGCACATGTATGGAAGTAGCCACAAGTGGTTTTATAGAAACTGGAAATATAATGATTATCCCCCTTTTTGAAGGATTAAATAAATCGCCAAATAATGTAACAACGGGCCTAGGACGTAGTGCAAGTATTACTGTAAAATCTGCAATTTCAAGTGAGGCATGCAGTGGTGAAATAGGAGAGTCTTTGAGAATATGGACTAAAAATTGTCAAATAATTCTTCTTGGTCTAGGGAAACAAAAAGATTTGACGACTAAAATATCTAGAGATAATGGAGCTAAATGTTTTGCATCTCTTTCTAAAAAACATGGTACGCAAATTGTGATCCGATTTACGACTGGTTGGAAAGTAGATATGATGGCTGCTTTTACAGAAGGATTTATTCTCCGTGACTATACATTTGAAAAATATCAAAATAAAGATCAAGAAGATAAAGGTCCTTGGAGCCTAATCTGTCAAACAATAGATAGATATCAAAAAGATTTGAATTCAGAAGTCATAAAATCATCAAGCATAGCAACTGGAGTGCATCTAGCGCGTGATTTAGGTAATGAGCCAGCAAACCGACTTTACCCCGAAGAGTTTGGGAAAAGAGCCCTTGAATGGGCGAAAGGGAAAAAAAATGTGGAAGTGGAAGTTTGGGATTATGAACGACTTCGAAAAGAAGGAATGTATGCACTCATTGAAGTTGGAAAAGGAAGTATCCACAAACCTTGTATGGTATTTTTTCGTTTAAATCCAGATAAAGAGACAAATTCAGAAGTACCTTGCATTGTAGGAAAGGGAATAACTTTTGATTCAGGAGGAATTTCTATCAAGGGCAGTGCAGGAATGGATGAAATGAAACTAGATATGCATGGTTCAGCAACCGTATTTGGGCTTTTTCAGGCACTTTATGCTACAGGACACAAAGGACGTATTAATGGGATTACCTGTATGGCTGAAAACATGCCAAGCGCAGAAGCATATCGCCCAGGAGATGTAATTGATACTTACTCAGGTAAAACTATCGAGGTACTAAACACAGATGCAGAAGGACGCAATGTTCTCGCAGATGGATTATGGAAGGCGGGAGAGCTGAATCCATCATATATCATCGACCTAGCAACGTTAACTGGATCTATTGTAGTTGCACTTGGCCATGAAGCAACAGGATTATTTTCCAATAACCAATCTTTGTCTCAAAAAATTAAGAAAATTGGTGATGAGGTTGATGAGATATCTTGGCCGATGCCAATGTTACCTGCTTTCGAAAAGCAAATGACCTCGTCCAAGATTGCAGATGTGCGTAATCAAGGAAAAGGGCGCTGGGGAGGGGCTAGTCAGGCAGCAGGGTTCCTAAAACAATTCATCCAGAAAAGAGAAAATAGTGAAGGAGAAAATACACAAATCCCATGGGCACATCTCGACATTGCTGGGACTGCGGGGATTTGGGGTGGAGAAAACAATGCCACAGTAGGTCATGGAGCAACTGGCGTACAAGTACGTTTATTACACCGTTTAATCACTCAAAACTAAGAATTAATTGGCTCTTGAGGAATGAGTAAAAATGCAATTAGATAAGCAATTGAAAAAGCCCCTGATGTCATCAATGTAAGAATTAAAAATATCACCCTAGAAACATTAGAGGATATCCCTAACTTCCTAGCGAAACCAGAGCATACCCCAAAGAGCATTCTATCTGAACGAGGGCGATACAGAGGTTTAGACCCTACTTTGATTTGTTGTAAAGATTGGTTTGCCATAGAATCACTCATCTTCTGAATCAAGAACTTCGAAATCTGCCTCTACAACGTCCCCATCGCCTTCAGCAGTCTCGGTACCTTCATCATCAGACATTTCTGCTGATGCTGCTTCATATAATTTAGACGATAAATTATGCATTAGTTCTTCTAATTCCTGAATCCGCGACTGTATCCCTATTTCATCAAGATCATCGTCAGAAACAGGTTTATCTTCCTTAGTTATCAATGACTCTAACTCTTTGAGTTTATCTAAAACAGGAGTCACTACCTCTTCAGATAATTTTTCCTTGGTTTCATCAATTGTTCTACGTGTTTGATATACTATACTATCAGCTGTATTTCTTAATTCAACCCTAGTTTTTCTACGCTTATCATCCTCTGCAAATTCTTCTGCATCACTTATCTTCTGTTTGATATCATCCTCTGACAAAGAAGTTTGACTTTCAATCTTAATAGATTGCTCAGTACCTGTACCAAGGTCTTTTGCAGAAACATCCACTATACCATTGGCATCAATATCGAATGTGACTTCAATTTGAGGTAGTCCTCGAGGTGATGGAGGGATACCCATGAGATGAAATCTTCCAAGAGTAGTATTATCATTTGCAAATTCACGTTCACCCTGAAGCACATGAACTTCAACTGCTGGCTGATTATCAGCAGCTGTGGAGAATGTTTCTGAACGACGTGAAGGGATTGTAGTATTCCTTTCAATCATGGTAGTCATAATTCCACCCAATGTTTCTATGCCTAGAGTAAGTGGTGTAACATCAAGAAGAAGAACATCCGTCACCCCTTCATCGCCTACGATTATTCCAGCTTGAAGTGCAGCGCCTAAAGCAACTGCTTCATCCGGATTTATCCCCTTAAAAGGAGATTTACCTACCTCTGATTCAATAGCAGTTTGGACAGCAGGTACACGAGTAGAGCCACCAACAAGAATTACTTTGTCAACATCCCCTTTGCCGATTCCTGCATCTTTCATAGCCCTTCTTGTTGGACCCATTGTCCGCTCCACCAAATCAGAGATTAAATCTTCAAATTTAGCTTTAGAAAGTGAAAGATCAAGATGTTCTGGCTGACCATCTTTCATAGTAATAAATGGTAAATTGATTTGAGACATTGAGGTCCCAGAAAGTTCAATTTTGGCTTTTTCAGCTGCCTCCCTCAATCGACTCATCGCTTGCATATCCTTACCTAAATCGATACCAGAGGTTTTCTTGTACTCACTAATTATCCACTCAACAACCACATGGTCGAAGTCATCTCCTCCTAGCCTATTATCTCCACTTGTTGCTTTAACTTCAATCTGAGGTTGGCCATCAACCAGGTATATCTCTAGAACAGATACATCGAATGTACCGCCTCCTAAGTCATAAACAAGAATAGTTTGATCTTCAGCTTTATCGACACCATATGCCAAAGCTGCAGCAGTAGGTTCATTGATAATCCTCAAAACTTCTAATCCTGCAATTCTACCGGCATCTTGTGTGGCTTTTCTTTGAGCATCAGTGAAATACGCTGGACATGTAATAACAGCTTGACTTACCTCTCGACCCAAATATGATTCTGCATCAGCCTTTAATTTTTGCAATATAAATGCAGAAACTTCTTGTGGAGTATATTCATTCTCATCAATACTCTTTGTCCAATCAGTACCCATTTCTCTTTTCACAGAAAGAATGGTTCTTTCAGAATTAGTCACTGCCTGACGTTTCGCAGTAACTCCAACTAGGCGTTCCCCATCTTTACTGAAGGCAACAACAGAAGGAGTTGTTCGTGAACCTTCTGAGTTTGCAATCACTACTGCTTGACCCCCCTCGAGAGTTGCCACACAGCTATTTGTCGTTCCAAGATCTATTCCAATTACAGGTCCACTCATTTATTCACATCCTTTTTCAATTATTATTTTTAATATTGAATATTACATCAAGTATGCCATTATTTAGGCTCCAATCTACAATTTGAGCGACTGATTCGGGTAAGTCAAATTTTTTGAAGGGGCGTAGTTGAGTCTTTTTCATTAGTTGAAGAACAGTTCCGCCATCAATTAAGTTAAGTTCGATTTCAGACTCAATGATTTCTAATTGTCTAGAGAGATCAATGGTTGCATACATTCGGTCTTCATGAATATGAATATCGGCTTCGAGAAGCTTCTCATCAACTTCCTCTACAGGATCTAGCTCAGCATCTACTACCGGAGTAGGATTATTAACTTGCACATTAATTCCAATATCTCTAAATAATTTAGAAATTCCTTCGGGACCGTTGAGCATTGATTCCATCGTTCGACGGAACTCATCAGGGTCGCCATTTATATCGATTTTAAGGTCTTTATTAGCCATTTTCTCGGGATCTACACCAATTTTCTCAAATTGTTCACGTACCTGAGACATCATGTTCTGAAGCATTGACATATCTATTGGCATGCCCATTTCACTGAACATTTTCACCATCTCTTTGAGCATTTTGTCTTCCCATTCATCTTTATTAGTATCTTCCATAAATACCACTACTCAACTCAAGGTTGTATAGTGGGGGGAGCCTATCCCTTATGAACCTCACGCAAATAATTCTCTATAAATTTCAGACGGTTTCGTAAAATATTTATTGGAGCCTCTAGGAACGGTTTCAAATCAGGTTAGTTAGTCGCAGAGCCTAGATGGCTGATGTTGAACATGAAGTTGCTTTAGAGGATACTGACCGTATTCATGGTAGAACAGCATTGGTTCGTAACGTAGCAGCAGCAGTATCTCTTTCAAACGCAATCCGCTCAACTCTTGGACCAAGAGGATTAGATAAAATGTTAGTTAATGATGCAGGGGAGGCTACTGTGACAAATGATGGAGTCACTGTTCTAGAAACTGCAAGAGTTGAACACCCCACTGCAAATCTATTAATTGCATCATCAAGTTCTCAGGATAAATCTGCGAGAGATGGCACCACCACTACTGTCATATTAATGGCAGAGATGTTACAAAATTCTCTAGAATTAGTTCGTTCTGGAGTTCATCCATCTCTAATTATAAATGGATATAGGATTGCAAATGAAGAAGCACTCAGAGAGTTAGATTCGATAGCTCGTATAGCAACAGATAAGAAAATGAAAAGATCAGTAGTTAGAACCTCATTACAGGGTAAGATAGATCACCTACTATCGTCGCATTTGACTGAATTAGCCTTAGATGCAGCAGAAGCCTTGGTTGGTGAAGAAGGCGGTAATGATTTGGAGAGACTGAGAATAAAAAGAATACAGATCTCAGGTGGTAAAGCATTGGATAGTGAACTTGTACCTGCCTTGGTCCTAGCAAAAACGAGAATTGATAGAAATACTCCTCAATTTTCAGATGGAGGAAATATTGCCATATTGGATGGAGCTCTAGAAAATCAAAAATTAGAGTTAGAAGCTCAAATAGAAGTAAATGATTTAGGGGTTCTAAAAGAATTCCATGAGCGTGATAATAATCATCTTCAAGATATGGTCGACCATCTGCATGATTTAAAAATAGATTTATTAATAGTCAGAGATGGAATCGCTGATGAAGCAATTTCTATGTTGTCAAAAGCAGGAATTACTGCATATAGAAGATTTGAGAGAGAGGATTTAGAAAGGCTCTCAAGACTAACTGGTACAAATATGATTAGAAAGGTTGGAATAATTACTAAAGAAGATATTGGAAGTTATTCCTCACGCTCTGAGGAAAATATTGGATCTGTTAACTATACTAAAATCGAAGGGACTTTAGGTGGAGCAATGACTATGATTTTAAGAGGCTCGACACCAGAACTTAGAGATGAGGTAGGCAGGTCTTTTGATGATGCATTGGGCGTTAGTTATAGATTGATAACAGAAAATAGAATATTACCAGGTGGTGGGGCTACTCAAACTCATCTAGCTCGAAAATTAAGACTTTTTTCCACTACACAATCAGGAAGGGAGCAAATGGCGATAGAGGCATATGCTGCAGCATTGGAAATAGTTCCAAGGACTTTAGCGGAAAATGCAGGTCATGACCCTATAGATACTCTTTTGACCCTTTCAGCCGCTCAATCAAAGAATGTTGAAGAAGGACCATGGATTGGCGTTAATGGAAACACAGGAGAAGTTACTAACATGTATGAAGAAGGAATATTCGACCCAATTTTCGTTGCAAGGCATGCGATAACAGGAGCTACTGAAGCCGCAATTAGTGTCCTAAGGATTGACGATGTATTATGGGCTAAACAAGGACCTGAAACACCAGATTGGAGTAATCAAATCGATGATAATTAAACTCATTAAGAAAGATTCTTAATCATATCTTCAACTAATTCTTCTAGTTCAAAACTAGGTTGCCAATTCCAATCTTTTCTTGCAACGCTGTCATCTATCGAATCAGGCCAAGAATCGGCATAATTCTGGCGTACATCTGGCTTATACTCGCAAATGAAATCAGGAATATGTTTTTTGATCTCAGAGAATAACTCTTCAGCACAAAATGATAACCCTGAGATATTGTATCCACAACGCGCCAAACTCATTGATTCCAATGGTTCATCCATCAATGATATCGTTGCTTTGATTGCGTCTTCCATATACATCATAGGTAGTTTTGTATCTGCCTTAAGGAAGCAGTCATATGATTTCCCCTCCGATAATGCAGCATGAAATATATCAACTGCATAATCAGTAGTTCCTCCACTCACCTGGGACTTCCAAGATATGATTCCAGGATACCTAATACCTCTAACATCTACTCCATGATTTATCCAATACATCATTCCCATTATCTCACAATCAACTTTGGTCATACCATACTTAGTTGTAGGATTAAGAGCAGTTATTTGAGGTGCATGTTTTGGAGCATCCGGACCAAACACAGCGATTGAGGAAGGGATGAATACGCGAGCACCATGTATTCTAGCCGCTTCTAAAATGTTTCTTGTACCATCAACATTAATCGATTCGCATAATTCAGGATTGACCTCACCATTTGCAGAAAGAATTGCTGCTAAATGGTATATAGTTTGAATATTTTCTTCAGGAACTAATTTCAGTATCTTATCACTCAAGACATCGAGAATTAAAAATGGGCCATTCAATACACAAGGATGATCAGGTATTTCACGAATGTCACTAGCTACAACCATTTCTGAACCATGAATCTCTCTAAGACGTTCTACTAAATCAGTACCGATTTGTCCTAGGGCACCTGTGACTAATATCCTCCCATCCGCTACCTCCGACATAAGTTGACCGAAAGGACAGAGATACTTAGACTTAGCAAAGAGTATTTTATGGGGACCACCGAAGGAATGTTGATAGGAGAGATACGTTGGCTTCAAACCCCGTTGATTGAATGAAGTATGTAGTTGTCACGGGTGGAGTCTTATCAGGACTAGGTAAAGGAATAACAGCGAGTAGCATAGGAGTTTTGCTAAAATCCGCTGGACTGAGAGTCACTTGTGTAAAAATAGACCCTTATCTTAATTGTGATGCGGGGACTATGTCACCCTTTGAACACGGAGAAGTCTATGTCCTAGATGATGGCGGAGAAGTTGATTTAGATTTGGGGAATTATGAGAGGTTTCTCGATATCTCTCTGACAAAAGATAACAACATAACAACTGGAAAAGTTTACCAGTCAGTAATTGAGAGAGAAAGAAGAGGTGATTATTTGGGTAAAACTGTCCAAGTCATCCCTCATATCACGAATGAGATTCAAGAGTGGATTGAACGTGTTGCAGATACTCCTAGTGATGGAAGCGGGGAGATACCTGATGCTTGCGTAATAGAACTAGGCGGCACCGTCGGAGACATTGAAAGTGCTCCTTTCATCGAAGCACTAAGACAGTTTCAGTTTAGAGTAGGAGAAGAAAATATTTGCTTCGTCCATGTTAGTTTAGTCCCAGTTATGGGCCCAGTAGGAGAACAAAAAACCAAACCTACACAACATACAGTGAAAGAACTTAGAGGATTAGGTATAATACCTGACATTCTTGTTTGTCGATCAGAACATCCATTAGATACTGAGACAAGACAAAAATTAGCTGCTTTCTGCCATGTTTCTCCTGAAGCGGTTGTTTCAGCGCATGATGTCTCGAATATCTATCGTATCCCAATACTCCTAGAGGAACAAGGAGTAAGTGAAGTTCTAGCTAAAGAAATTGGTTTTGATTTACCTAAATCGAGACCTCTTCTTGATGATTGGATTGCAATGGCTAATACTGTAGATAACCTTGAAGAGGTCATTAAAATTGCCATGGTAGGAAAGTACACGGGTCTTTCTGACTCATACCTTAGTGTCATTAAAGCATTACAACATTCATCATACGAGGTCAATAGAAAGTTGGAAATAAACTGGATTGAGTCAGAAAGTCTTGATGAAAAGAAACTGAAGGAAGATCCTGAAAAATACTCTGAAGCTTGGGATGTGCTAAAGTCTGCTGACGGAATACTTGTACCGGGAGGATTTGGTGTCAGAGGAATAGAAGGGAAAATCAAGGCAGCAGAATATGCAAGAGTGAATAAAGTCCCATTCCTAGGTGTATGCCTTGGATTACAAATTGCAACTATAGAATTTTGTAGAAACGTATTAGGTATGGAGAACGCCAATTCTACTGAGTTTGATGAAAATACGAGACAACCGGCAGTAGTGTTCATGCCAGAAATATCCAAAACACACATGGGTGGGACTATGAGACTGGGAACAAAACCTACTCCATTTTTAGTTGAAGATTGTAAGATTAAGAGACTATATGGTAACAAGTCATACGTTGATGAAAGACATAGGCACAGATATGAAGTGAATCCAGAATTAATTTCTCAGATAGAAAATGCTGGGTTAATATATGTAGGTAAAGATGAAACTGGACAGAGGTGTGAAATTATGGAATTAAATAATCATCCATACTATGTAGGCACACAATATCATCCTGAATTTAAGTCAAGACCAGGGAGACCAAGTCCGCCGTTTCTCGGCCTACTTATGGCAGCAGCAGGTCTAGAAATATAAAGGAATGATTAATCCACTGCCAAGGGTAAAACTCTCGTTGTTCTATATCCTTGTAATACTTTAAGATATTTTTTCACAGCAAATTCCTTATCTAAATCTGTATCTCCAGTTTCTATACGTAAACGGCGTACTGATAGTAATTTAGCAGGTGTTACTACACCAAGAATATTAGCTATAGTTATTTTTTTAAGAACTTCGGGGGAAAGTTGTAAATTCCCACGTCCTATTAGAAAGCCTTGCCCTCCCATAGGTGAAAGAAGGAGAGTAATATCACCAATATGAGTGGATAATAAACTCAATAATTGTTTTTCATTTAAATCAGTACCAATCTGTTTGGACCCTATTGAAGCATCTATTCCGAGCACAGTACCCTCAAAACCCACCATATTTGAGATGGTTCTAAGAGTCCCCCCTGAGCCCCAAATAATTAATCTATTATCATTAATTAGTAATTCTCTGATATGATCGGCTAGTCCTTCAATTATTTCTTCTTCGCCTGTTGCCTCAACACGCATTTTTGCACCTTGCATCCACCGAGGTGAGGCAGGAGTCTTCGCTTCGGCATAAAGACGTACAACCCATTCACCATTACGATACTTCTCTTCATCTAAATCAAGAACTTCGGTACTAGATATTAGTAAATCACCGTTTAACCACGCAGATAGAACTTCTGCACCTGCCTTTGGGGATGATGCGAAACAGCCCGAATGCATTTTCACACCGCAAGGGATTCCAATAACTGGAATCTCAGACTTACCTTGAGATTCCAACACTGAAATTATATCCCTAGTAGTTCCATCCCCACCAGCATATAATAGTAAATCAATATCTGATTCTATCAACGAAATAACTAATTCAGAAGTATCAGAAGAAGTCGTCGTTTTAGGTGATTTATGTATAGTTACAAATTCTCCGATTTCAATGTCCTTGGGGACCCAATCAGACCCCATTCTCCCCTCACTAGTAAACCATTGAATCTCAGAAGTATCACGATGTAAATTTCCAAAGTACTGTAATGCATCCTTAACTCTGGGTCCAGCTCTATCTTCGGCACCTTGTGAACGTGCATATTCTGCCTGCCCATCGGAGCCTTTCAAACCCAATCGGCCCCCTAAACCTGCATCTGGATTGACTAGTAGCCCGAGGCGCACCATAACTATCGCATAGGGAACGCGTTAATATGAATACAGCCTAACGCTTCACCATAATGCGTATCGTTATTGCACTGGGTGGTAATGCTCTACTTCGAAGAGGCGAGGCAATGACTGCTGAAAATCAACGAAATAATATACAGATTGCTACTAAATCATTAGCACCAGTTGTTGAACAAAATGAATTAGTAATTAGTCATGGAAATGGTCCACAAGTAGGGTTACTTTCACTACAGTCTGCGGCTTACAAAGAAGTAGATGAATATCCTCTCGACATACTAGGGGCTCAAACTCAAGGTATGATTGGCTATATGATTGAACAAGAACTTGGTAATTTGTTACCAATAGGTGTTCCAATCGCATCAATTTTAACTATGGTAGAAGTTGACCCCGAAGATCCTGCTTTCCTTAATCCTACAAAACCCATTGGCCCGATATATACTCAAAAAGAAGCCGAAAAATTAAGAAATGAAAAGAATTGGGATATTAAGCAAGATGGTAAATATTGGAGAAGAGTTGTACCTTCTCCGATACCTCATAGAATATTCGAATTAAGACCTATACATTGGCTCTTAGAAAAAGGAACTGTAGTAATATGTGCAGGTGGCGGAGGTATTCCAACTATCTATAACAAAGAAGGGAAATTGGAAGGTGTAGAGGTCGTGATTGATAAAGATCGTGCCAGTTCATTATTAGCTTTTGAGTTAGATGCAGATTTACTGATTTTAGCAACTGATACAGATGGAGTATATCTTGATTGGGGGACTAAATCTGAGAAAATTATTATCAAGACTACCCCCGATGAAATTCGTAATTATGAATTCGATGAAGGATCAATGGGGCCAAAGGTAGAAGCTGCTTGTTCTTTTGTAGAACGTTCAGGACAGAGAGCAGTTATAGGTTCTCTAAAAGATATTGAAGGGATGGTAAATGGCACTACTGGAACTCAATTCGTACTAAAATAAGCATTATACAAGTAACATAATAGGCAAGGCATTCATATCATTGTTATGTTGGCGTAGTTAACGGAGGCACAGTGTATGTCAATGATTAAGGTTGAAATTAATGATGAAGACGTACATGAATATGTCTCTGGGATTACTGCTGGAGAAGTACTGGATAACATTTATGGAAATAGATCCGGAGCTGTAGCAGCAATCGTAAATGGTATCCAAAAAGACATGTCATTCACTCTTGATGAAAATTGTAAAATCGAAGCAATATTAGGTGAATCTGATGAAGGGTTGTATATTTTAAGGCACTCTTGTGCACATTTACTTGCGCAAGTAGTTATCGAGATGTTTCCAGATGCCAAACCAACTATTGGCCCTCCAATTGAGCATGGGTTCTACTATGATTTCCACATGGATCCTATTGGAGATACGGAACTTAAAGCATTAGAAAAAAGAATGAACAAACTTGTCCGAGAAAACATTAAGATTGTGCGTGAAGAACATGAAAATAATGTTTTGAGAGATATGTTTGCTGATAATAAGTTCAAGATAGAGATAATGGATGAAAAGATAGGAAACGAAATTGGTTCTTCAGCATATAGACAAGGCGATTTTGTCGATCTTTGTAGAGGTCCACACGTACCTTCTACCTCTCACCTAAGGTGGTTTAAGTTGACAAGTACAAGTCAAGCATACTGGCGTGCAGATAGGAATAGAGAGCCTCTAACTCGTATCTACGGGATGTGCTATGCAACTAAAGAAGGATTAAAAGAAAGGCAAAAACAAATCGAAGAAGCCTCTAAAAGAGATCATAAAAAGATAGGAAAAGAACTAGAACTGTATATGATTGACGAATTAATCGGAAAAGGTTTACCAGTGTGGTTACCAAATGGAGAAATTCTAAAATCAGAAATTGAGAATTATGCATTGAAAACTGAAGAAAGCTATGGTTACCAGAGAGTAACTACACCAGCTCTTGCAAAACAGGAGTTATTCGAATGTAGTGGTCACCTCCCTCACTATGCTGATGGAATGTACCCTCCTATGGAAATGGATGATGGAACTTACTATCTCAAAGCAATGAATTGCCCTATGCATCATTTAGTTTATCGGAATAAAAAAAGGTCATATAGAGAATTACCATTTAGGATCGCCGAATACGGAACATGCTATAGGAATGAAATGTCAGGTGCTTTAGCAGGATTGTTACGCGTCAGAATGCTATCAATGAATGATGCTCATATCTATTGCACATTGGATCAAGTTGGTCAAGAAGTTGCTAATAATATCAAGATGGTTCAAGATTACTACTCAACATTTGGATTTGAAAATTATCATTTCCGTTTATCATTATGGGACCCTGAAAATACGGAAAAATATATCGAACAACCTGAAAATTGGGCTTCAACACAAAATCATCTGAGGCAAATATTAGATGAACTTGAAGTGCCTTACGTCGAAGCAATAGGAGAGGCTGCATTTTATGGTCCAAAAATAGATATTCAATTTACAACCGCTTTAGGTAGAGAAGAATCAATGTCTACGATTCAACTTGACTTTGCTGCAAAGGAACGTTTCGAATTATCTTACAAAGACGAAAATGGCGATGAAAACGGTGAAGTATTTGTTATTCATAGAGCACCATTATCTACTCATGAAAGATTTGTAGCATTCCTTACAGAACATTGGGCAGGTAATTTCCCTACATGGCTCTCACCAGTTCAAGTTCAAGTAATTACGATTTCTGAGAAACAAAAAGAATATGCATCCGAGGTTGCTTCGATGCTGAAGGAAGCTGGCATTAGAGTCTCTGTCGATGACTCAGATGCTACCATTGGAAAGAAAATTCGCATGCATAGGAAAATGCGACCAGCATATATGTTAATTCTAGGCGAAGATGAAGCAACGGAACGTACTGTATCAATTCGAATAGATCGTAAAGGTGAATCGCGGAGTGGAGACCAAAGTAATGGCGTACCTCTGACAAAATTCATCACGGACATATCTACGGAAATAAATACAAAAAGTCGTGAATTATCACTGGTATCAAAAGAATAATGAGGACTGATTATGCAATCAGAAAATATTGTTAATATTGCTGGTTATCGTTTCGTAAACTTAGATGACCGAGATGAGTTAAGACAACCTTTTCGCTATATTTGTGAAAAATTACAGCTTAAAGGAACTATCCTTTTGAGTCCAAATGGTATAAACTTCTTTCTTGCTGGAGCACAAAAATCAATTGATTCATATATAGAATTCTTAGAATCGGATGAGAGATTTGTAGGAATACCTTTGAAAATAAGTCATACTGAATACCAACCATTTCGTAGAATGCTTGTGAGGCTTAAAAAAGAAATAATCGCACTTGGGATAGATGAGGTAAGACCTGGAGAGTTCACCGGCCCTAATATTAAACCAGTGGAATTTAAGGAAATGCTAGATGGAAATGAAGAAGTGATAATCTTAGATACAAGAAACGATTATGAAACAAAAATAGGAATATTTGAGAATGCTATTGACTTGAATTTATCAACGTTCAAAGATTTCCCTGATGCTATTTTGGCGTTACCTGAAGAGTATAAAAAAAAGCAGATAGTAATGTATTGCACGGGGGGTATTCGTTGTGAGAAAGCTTCCGTAGTAATGATGAACGCAGGTTTCGAGAATGTTAAACAATTAGAAGGAGGGGTATTAGGGTATTTTGAACAAACTGATGGATCTTATTGGAAGGGTGACTGCTTTGTATTTGATCAAAGAGTTGCAGTAAATACTGAATTAAATGAAACTGAATATACGATGTGTTTTGCCTGTAGAGAACCACTGACTAAGCAAGAATGTAGTTCATCAGATTATAAATTAGAATCATACTGTCCTTACTGTGCTGATACTAATAAGAATGAATAACTATATTCTTCTTCTCAAATTTTCAATTATTTCATCTGTTCGACCTAATGCAATAAGTGTAGAATCAATGTCCCCATCATCTAAAAATTTCTTGCATCGAGATACATTAAGTTCAGCATCTATCCTCATTTCATCATTGACCTTGATGTTAGCTGAGTCAAGTTTACGCCGTAAATTGTTCCATTCACTTTCAATAAATGAATACAATTCTAATGCTTCAGATAATGATTTCTCATAGGATTGGAGATCATTCGTCAGTTCGGATAAAATATCTGATGCACCAAGCCAATCATCAGAAGTCACTTTATTTTCAATATCTTTCAATTTTGTACGGAAAATATCACCAGATAAACCTTTAGGGAAACTTTCGATTAGTTTATTTTTCTGACGAAGTCCCCGTTGAACATTCTGCATAGATTCAGAAGTTAGTTTAATATCTCTAATAATACTTGTAGCCAAACCTTTAGCAAGTGAAGAATCGCCTCCAATAAGGGCAAGTTTAGATTCTTCTAATCTTTCTTTAGTCATGACTGATATACTTCCTTCAATGCTAGAAAGTGCTTTTCCTGCATCATCTATGGCTTGTTTAGCGTCAGAAGTTGTAGATTCGAGACTATCGAGGTGACCCGAAATAGAGGAGGCAATTTTAATTGCCTCTAAAGGGTCTTCTGATTCAAGAGAAGTTCTGGCTAATGAAATAATATTAATTAAAGAATTAACATTTAATTCAGTCTTATGACTGATTAATTCCTCTGCAGAATTAATAGCATCAAGTGCTTTTTGCCAATGAAGTATAACTATTTCAGATTTAGTTTTTGAATGTCGATACATAAGTTCAGCATCTCTTAATGAACCATGTTCTGCTTCTCTTTCCCCAATATCAAAGGATTTACGTGGTCCTTGGATTCCCTGTGCTATAGACTCCGCTTTTTTGACATAAAGCATTGTATCTTTTCTTATATCATCTAAATCATTAGAGAGTGCTTGAATCCTTTCAGTATCTTCTTGAGCTGCTGCTATTAGTTCTAAACCTCTAATTGGATCATTCCAACAATCTTCACGAGCTTTCTTCAAAAGAGAAGAAGCTTGCTCAAGTGATACCCCTTGACTTCTTAAAAGTAACACTTCACCTTCAGCTTTATCAAGTGCATTAGTAAATTCTTTCCTAGACGCATAGTTTTCATCCTTGGATAGGAGGTCAGGAATCATGGTGACCATTATACAAATAATCACAATCAAATAAACATTGAAGTCAGCAGATATAGAATACATTAGTGCTAATGAGAATACAAGCCCTATGATACTTGTCAAGCCTCTCCAAACCTTAGACGAATAAGTCAATGATAGATTTTTATGAGCGATATACCAGAAAAATGCTGCCAATAATAAATATAGCATACCAGATATTAAAGAATCATCAGAAAAATCAATATCAGATATTGAAAGAGCCAGCATACTTGGATAAGATATGTTTCCCATAACGCCGATTCTAGAACGTTGAACAGGACCGTAATCAATTAAGTCTATTATTACTAAAGATAATAGGAAAATTAGAGAAATAGGGCCTAATCTTGGGAGAATTTCTGGTTCCCCAAATACTGCAGAGAGTAGCCACCAAGATGCAGAAATAATAAGTAAAAATGTTGCTGACAATGCAATCTTCTCCACCCTCATTTTATGGCTACGAATAACCTGGTCGGGGTAGTCGGGTAACAGAATCATAATTGTTCACCCCACGTTATGACTGATGAGTTCTGCGGAAAAATGTTTCAAATCAAGGCCTTTGTGAATCTACGCCCCAAAGGCGATTGGCAATAATTACCATAAGTGATAATACAATGAATACCAATAACACTGTTTGTATTGGAGACTGCCAATAGGGTTCTACTACTATGTCAGAACTGACCGGAAGAATACCGTTTGTATCTGCACTTTCACTACCCCACTTGAAATAGATATCAATTGGATCAGAATTTGTTAATTCTAAATTGAGCTCAGCACTAAAAATAGCAGCACCATTAGAATTCGCAGCAGGTACTCCAATGAATGGACCACATTGACTATTGGCACAAAGTTGGCCGGAAGCAGGAGATGCACCCTTGTTTTGCATTGTTACAAGAAATACTACTGTTTGATCTTCAACTAATTTTCCTAAATGTGAATTGGATAATAATTCAATATCAATTCCAATTTTTGGAGATATAGCAAGACCAAAAGCAAGATTTTGATGATTACCAGAAGAATCATAAGAATCGATACTG
>Ga0302118_10000134_pt1 | contig 32480 bp, 26 predicted proteins | sample AG5_331_MG_FD_203126 | JGI IMG/M metagenome (GOLD analysis project Ga0302118, IMG submission 203126) | Marine microbial communities from Western Arctic Ocean, Canada - AG5_33.1 | ecosystem: Environmental > Aquatic > Marine > Oceanic | place: Canada: Western Arctic Ocean | collected 2017-10-01 | reverse complement strand
TTGATTCCATCTGGCAGTCTTCTTTCACTCGACCAGTCCGTTTCAATGGAGTTTTATATGTCTGCTAAAACGATATCGCATTACGGCTCATGGGATTCGCCTATAACTGCTGAACTCATCACTCAGGGAGGGCTTCGGCTTGGTGAAGTTCGTGTAGATGGTTCGGATATCTACTGGCTTGAGGGTCGTCCGGAAGAGGCTGGTCGATACGTGATCGTGAAGCGATCCATCGACGGTTCGACTGCCGACGTGAACCCGGCGCCGTTCAATTCCCGAAACGCTGTTCACGAATACGGTGGCAGTGCGTACGCCGTTCGAGATGGAGCGGTTTACTTCTCCAATTGGGATGACCAGCGAATTTACAAGGCGTCGACTTCAGACGAGCCCGAAGCTATTACCGATGCCCCTTCGATTGAGCGGGGGGTTCGATTTGCTGATCTACGGCTTACCAACGATTCAAACTGGATTTTGGCGGTCAACGAAACACATCATGAAGATCGTGAGGCTGACAACTCTATTGTCGCCGTTCCAACGAATGGATCCGGCGAGGTACGTATATTGGCAAGTGGTCACGATTTCTATTCGTCTCCACGCCAAAACGCTACCGGCGACCAAATCTGTTGGCTGTCTTGGGATCATCCAAACATGCCGTGGGATGGATGTGAACTGTGGGTCGCCGATTTTGATTCGAATTCCGGTTTGGTTCGAAATGAACAAAAGGTAACGGGCGGAATCGGCACCAGTATTGTTCAGCCAGAGTGGGCACCAGACGGCACGCTGGTTTTTATCACTGATGAATCGGGTTGGTGGAATATTACGAAGTGGTCGGGCGGGATAGTCACACCGATTATTACCGAAGAAAAAGATCACGTCGGTCCCGCATGGGCGTTCGGATTCAGCACGTATTCGTTCTTGGAAGACGGAGCGATATTGCTGAAGGGCACCAAGAACGGCAAGGGCCTACTAAGAATGGTGATGCTGAACGGTCGAGAAGTGGCTGAAACGGCAGTGGTACACACTTCGATATCTGAAGTTAACGTTATTGGCGATGAAGTCGCGTACATCGGCGCTTCACCAACTTCGGCAGCCGAGGTGGTTCGAGCATCTTTAAGCAGTGGGTCGACGACGACACTGAAATCGTCGAGCGATATCGATCTTAATGATGCCTATCTTTCGATTCCCGAAGCGATCACGTTCCCATCGACCGACGATGGTGAAGCGCACGCTTTCTACTACCCACCGTCTAATCCTAATTTTGAATCTGACGGCAACGAAACACCACCGCTGCTGGTGATTAGCCATGGTGGACCAACAAGCGCTACGAGTTCCGCTCTGAGCCTGCCAGTGCAGTTCTGGACGAGCCGTGGATTTGCTGTGGTTGATGTGAACTATCGAGGTTCAACTGGTCATGGAAAAGCGTTCCGGGATGCGCTCAAGGGTAACTGGGGGATCTATGACACAGATGATTGTATTGCTGCTGCTAATTATCTTGTTTCTAAGGGACTTGCCGATACGAACCGACTTGCGATCAAGGGCGGATCGGCTGGTGGTTACACGACGATCAACGCGTTAACATTCGAGGATCGATTTGCGGTTGGCGCAACGTACTACGGCATCGCTGATCTAAGCGTGTTTATTGGCGATACGCACAAGTACGAATCACGCTATTTGGATAGTCTGATTGGTCCATACCCAGAGGCAAAACAGCTTTATCATGATCGGTCGGCGATTAATTTTACCGACCAACTTTCGTGTCCAATGATTATCTTGCAGGGACTCGAAGACAAGATCGTCCCGCCGTCTCAGGCAGAGATCATGGCGGGAGCGCTTCGTGAAAAGGGCATTCCGTTCTCACTCATGATGTTCGAAGGTGAACAACACGGGTTCCGTCAGTCGAAAAATATTAAAGCTTCTCTTGAGGGGGAGTTGTACTTTTATGGTCGGGTGATGGGATTCTCTCCAGCTGGTGAACTGCCAGAGGTGAAAATCGAAAATGAATCGGCGCTTTAGGCTACGTTCAAACGGGTTGGCTATCGAATTTATTTCGATGTGATTCACAAGGAAAAATATTGGCAGAAGAAACGAACCAACCAGATTCAATACTCGTGATTACACCGCACCCCGACGATTCGGAATCGGCTTCTGGTGGAACAATTGCGAAGTGGTGTGCAGAAGGCAAGAAGGTCGTATTGGTCGTTTGTACTAACGGTGACAAGGGGAGCAGTGATCGTTCGGTAAAGCCGGATGATCTAGCTGCGACTCGTGAAGTTGAAACATTGAACGCCGCCAAGGCATACGGCTTGGCAGAAGTTGTGTTTCTGCGAATGAAAGATCAGGGTCTTGAGGACAACGACGAGTTCCGAGAGAAGCTTGTGAAGCAGATTCGAATTCACAAACCTCGCTTGTTGCTAACCATCGATCCGAACCGACCATACATCCGGCATCGTGACCATTCGATGACGGGTCGAGTCGCCTTGGACGCGGTGTTCCCCTACGCCCGAGATCACGTTGCGTACCCAGAGCATCTTGAAGAGGGCATCGAGCCGCACAAGGTTGAAGAAGTTTGGTTATTTAGACCAGAACAGCCGAACATTCACGTCGATGTAACGGCTTACTTCGAAACACGACAAAACGCTCTGCACTCGCACGTAAGCCAAGTAGGTGAACGCAGCGACGAACGTGACGAACGCTCACGAAAACGGCTGGCCGAAACAGGCAAGAAGTACGACGTAGAATTAGCCGAGCAGTTCATGAAGATAGAGATCGGGTACTAGTGGAAGGATAAATTTCCTGTAGTTGATTTCCGGTATGTGCTGAGGATGTAATATCCACGCAGTTCAAAACTATCGCACTGAAAGTGAACCATGGATTTCGTTGCTATTGATGTAGAAACGGCAAACTCGGCAAGAGCATCGATTTGCCAGATAGGCGTGGTCAAATACTCAGGCGGAGTCATCTCAGACGAGTGGGTTACGTATGTTGATCCCGAAGGTGAGTTTGGAGTCTGGCAAGTTCGGGTCCATGGCATCGAGGCCCAGACGGTAAAGGGTTCGCCGACGTTTTCGGATGTAGTCGATGATTTATACGCATTTCTAGATGGGGCGATTGTCGTAAGCCATTCGTCATTCGATGAACAGGCGATTACAAAATCGGCTGCACGCTACGGAGTTCGTACGCCTCGGTCGAAATGGGTCGATTCAATCGCTGTTGCGAAGCGAGCATGGCCTGAGTTTTCGAGCCGGGGCTACAAGCTCAATCAGTTATGCGAGCAGCTCGGGTACGAGTTTGAGCACCACGATGCTCTTGCCGACGCTAAAGCTGCGGGAAACGTGACGATCTGTGCGCTGAAACACGGTCGGCTAGAGTTAAGTGGATTTGCCGGCAATAGGCGCTTGTAGTTTAACTTTTGGTTATCGTCAGATCCTGAAAGGGAATTCAAGATGACATTGCCAAAGCGAAATTCAGCCCTATCCCGCTCCTTCGCCGCCGTCGACGGGGAGTTCTACGCCGCTGATGAAGTCGGAATTCGACGAAGCGAGGAATAGCGCAGTGTTTGCTACTTCTTCCGGATCGGCGAAACGACCAGTTGGGATTTTGGATAGCTTGGCATCGCGTCTGGGGCTAGCAGGCCATGCGCTTTCGCCCATTGGCGTCATCGTGACCGTTGGCGCTACGCAGTTGGCTTGCACATTGTGAGGACCGAACTCGACTGCCATCGTTTGGGTCATAAGCTGCAGCGCCGCCTTGGAAGCACAGTAAGTCGCTCCGGTTGGAATTGCACGAATTGCGCCACGTGAAGAGATGTTTACGATCTTTCCGGATTTTCGTTCGATCATTCCGGGCGCAAATGCCTGGGTGAGCAGCATCGGTGCTAGCAGATTGACGTTCATGACAGTGTGAAACGTTTCGATATCTACATCGAAGAACGGCTGGTGTTTTGCGACTCCGGCATTGTTGACGAGAATGTCGACTCGCCCAAACTCTTCAAGAACGGCATTGGCAAGGTCTTTCACGTCATCGGCATCGCCCATTTCCGCCGTTTTGGTCCAGACCTTCACACCGTGTTTACGGGTTGCCTCGGCAGTTTGCTCCAGTTCTTCTTCGTTACGAGCTGTGAGAGCGAGATCGGCTCCCGCAGCGGCAAACAGTTCGGCAATCGATACACCGATGCCCTTGGAGGCTCCGCTGATGAAGGCGATTTTGCCTTTTAGAGAAATCGTTGGAGATGAAGTGGTCATAGGTACAGGCCTTTATTTGTTGCGTGAGGTCGGTGTCCAGCTGTTTGCACGATCGATTCGGTGTTGTATCGATGGATGAGAATGGAACAAGAATTCGACGATTGCGTTCGGACTCTTCTGAGAGAGATTTTGGTCGCCGAGTTTGTTCATGGCTGAGATAAATTCGTCACGCATTCCGGTGAGGTTGAGTGCGTATAGGTCGGCGGCGGTTTCGGCTTTGCGAGATAGCCAATTCGAGATTGGTAGAGCCACCAACGAGACGCCTGCTCCGACGATAAGAACGAGCGGGAGCCCGGCGATATCGTCGATGCTGCGAAGTCCGAGCGAATCGATCCAAGCTGCAAGAGCTAGATCGATGACGAAGAAACTAATAAATATTAGAGCTGTCGATACGGCAAGCATCTTCCAAACGTCCCATCGAACGTGATGGCCAAGCTCATGGGCCATCACGACTTCGATCTCTTCGATGGAGTTCGATTCGATTAGCGTGTCGGAGATGATGATGCGCCGTGTTCGTCCCCAGCCAGTTACGGCAGCGTTGGCTTTAGACGTTTTGTCGCCAAGATGCCAAACGTAGATGCCTTGAACGTGAGTGCCAATTTGATCAGCAAGGTCGAATAAACGGCCTTTGAGTTCACCTTCTGGAATTGGCTCGAATTTGTAGAATAGCGGCATTAGCAGCACTGGAACCAGCGCCATAAGGATGATGACCAGAATCGTTGCCCCGATCGCTGCCCACAGCCACCATGTATCGGGTTGAGATCGTAACAACCAGTACATGCCGGATATCAGACCAACTAGGAGTAATGACTGCAGCAGCGTTCCTTTGAGCCAGTCATAAAGCCATCCGCCGATCGAAACTTTGCCTAGGCCGAATTGCTTTTCTACGATGAACCCTGAGTACATCTCGAGCGGGAATTCGATTATTTGAAAACCAATACCAGTAACCAACAAAAACAGCACAACTACTAACGCTGAGGAGGAGGTCCAGCCTTCGGTTAAGTTGCGGATGGCTTCGGAGCCGCCTGAAAGCAAGAAAACTAGCGGTATCACCACGTTTAATGCCATCGATACGATCGACATCGTTAGTTTCACGCGCTGGTAGCTTCTGGCGTTCGGCAGACTGAGTGCGTCTGTCGAGTGGTTCGTTGTCTGATCTGTTGTTCCGGGTGAGGTCATATTGTTGGCGATTAGGAGACGGTGGCGATCTTGTTACGTTCAATAAGTGCGAAATCGATGTCGGCACCGAGTCCAGGTTTGTTGAATGCGTGAACGTTACCTTCGGAATCGACTTCGATGTCGGTTTCGAGACCGTATTTTTGTGCCCCCGACGGCAACAACACTTCGAAGAATTCGCAGTTCTTCATTGCCATTATCGTGTGAAGATTGGCTACGTTGTTCAATGAGTTGCCACCGTGATGAACCTCGTAGTTCATATGAAAAGCCTCTGCAAGGTGAGCGGTTTTCATAAGCGCTGTAATACCGCCCTTGATCGCCACATCTCCTCTTAGGTAGTCAGTAGCCTTCTCGACTAACCACGGTGCGTAAGCCGTGAAACTTCCGGGCGAATATTCGGTCGCCATCAACGGAATGTGCAGCAATTGCTTTAGCTTGGTGTAGTTGTAGATATCATCATCGGCGAGCGGGTCTTCGTACCAGTAGTAGTCGAGTTCCTGAATTGCTCGTCCGACTCTAAGAGCCTCCGGATAGTCGTAAGCCCATGTCGAATCGAGCATAAGGGTGTGATGATCGCCTACTGCTTCGCGAATTTGAATGCAGCATTCAATATCGAGTTCGGGGTTGGTAGGCGGGTGGATTTTGTATGCGGTCCAACCTTCGCTCTTCATCTGCGCAGCTTCTTCTGCGTACGCCTCAGGCTGTTGATAGACGGTCGATGAGGCGTATGCCTTCACGGTTGTTCGGTACGTCCCTATAAGCTGGTGGATTGGCATATTGGCTGCCTTGCCAGCGATATCCCATAGGGCGATGTCACACGCACCCACGACTCTTATTCCCGCTTTGCGAGTGAGTTGACTTAGTAGCTGCCATAGACGCTCACGGTCGAGAGGATTTTGGTCGACCAAAACCGGCTTTAGGTATTTGATAAGCGACTGAACGTCGAGGCTCGCCGGTTGACTCGAGCTTCCAAGAAACGCGTGACCTTCAATGCCTTCGTCCGTTGATATGGTCACCAGTCCAAGATCGGATTCGCCGCCGATTTTGCCCGACAGCGGACTGTAGTGGGTAGCCGGGATGTCTTCCCACTTGAATAGCTTAACGGTAACGTCGGTGATTTTCATATGTCTTTAGCTTCGGGCGTCACTGTCGTGACTTGGTTGTCAGACCATCTATCCTTATCCAAGGAAGGTGGGCTGTTTTAGAGAGCTTGTTAAAAGAACGGTTGCGAATCTACTTTGGTATCGACGATGATTGCATCACCCTTGGTGAAGCGCTCGAGGACGTCTTCGTCGATTTCGATACCTAGTCCGGGTGCTGTTGGAACTTCGACTCGGCTGTTCGATTGAGTGAAGAACGGGGTAGTTAGATTTTCTCGAACTGGATGAGGCGTTTGATCGAACTCCAGCACCGATTCGTTCTGGTACGGGACATTTGTTTGTCCGATCTGCCCGATTGGCTGAAGGGCCAGTGAATGCAGCGCCGCCGCGAAGCTGATACCGGTACCCCAAAAATGTGGATTGAATTTAATGCCGAACGCCTGTGCCATGAGTCCGACACGGTGCATTTCCGAAGGACCGCCAACTCCGCAAATGTCGGGTTGGATGATGTCGAACGTCCTCTCGGCGAGTCGGGGTGCGAACTCCCAGCGAGTTGACAGACTTTCGCCGCCTGAGATAGGAATTGGTGACTTCTCTTGGACCATATTGTTGGCAACGAAGTCACGTGATGCGCATGGTTCCTCGAACCAAGTGATGTCCTGATCGGCAACCATGTTGGCGAAGGTTAGTGCGCTCGACGGATCGTACGATTCGTTTGCATCGAACATCAGGCGTACGTCAGGACCGATTGCCTCACGTGTTGCTCTGACTCGTTCGGCATCTTCCTTTAGTGACAGCGCACCGACTTTCATTTTCATTCCAGTGAAGCCTTGCTCGACGTATCCAGTGGCTTCTTTAAGATGAGGAGGCAGCGCGTAGTTATCGACGTAGTAAAGACCGGTTGCGTAGACCGCTATAGAATCGTGCAGCCTTCCGCCCATCACTTCAGCAACGGGTCTATCTGTCGTTTTTCCAACGATGTCGTGCAGCGCTGTATCTATTGCACTTGCTGCCATTACCGCTGCGCCGGTGTACATGTGGCTTTGGAACGTGGCTCGGTGGATCTTGTGCCAGATCTGCGAGATGTTTTCCGGATTTGCTCCGATCGCTAATCGTGCCATAGAAGCGATCGCTGCTACTGTTTCCGAAGAGCCGTACGTTTCTCCCCAGCCAATCACACCGTCGTCGGTGAATACTTTGAGGACGACAACGCTGCGAGTGTTGGTCCAGCGTTGCGACCAGCCGAATGGTTGATCGAGTTCGGCTTCAACGTATCGTACTTCGATGCGGGCTATCTTCATATGTTGTCAACGAACTTTCTAACTGAATGATTGGTGATCGCTGGAGAAGGCGAATATTAAACGCGCCTTTGGCTTTTCTTATGTGCGTTGTGCCCAATCATTGTCGAGCTTCTCGAATCTTGACTTTAGCTCTTCAATCACGGACGCCGGAATCGGTAGATCGTTATCGATTTGATTGATGTTGGTAGCCATGTGAGATGGATTAGTAGTTCCAACAATCGCCACGTTGGCGTTCGGATCGCCGAGAGTGTAGCCAAGGGCTGTGAGAATTCCGTCTTTGGGCTCATTTTTGATTAGACCCAGCGATCGCATCTCTTTGGCACGTAGGAGGTAAGGAGTGTTGTATTGACCTGCGTCGTCGATACCGGCTTCTGGTCGTGACTTGCCCCATACGCCACCGGCGATCGGCCGCTTGATGATCGTGCCCATCCCCTGCGATGTTGCTTTTTCTAGCAGGCCTGATGTTCGCGCTCGCTGCTCGACAAGGTTGTAACTGGTTTGGAGAGTAGCGAACAATCCTGAATCGACTGCCCAATGAGCGGCATCGTTGTCGCCTGAGTATCCGAAAAACCGAGTCTTTCCGGCATCCTGAGCTTCCTGGAGCGCACGAATTACATCGCCACGTTCTAATACATCAATTTCACAGGAGTGAAGTTGAACCAGATCGACATGATCGGTCTTAAGAAGACGTAGGCTGCGGTCGATCGATTCAGAAACTACTTTGTAGGTCCACTCATCGCCGTCTGCTCCAAGAGCTACGTGCCCAGCCTTAGTAGCTAGGAAATAGTCATCACGTCGATCTGCGACGCCCTTTCCGACCATCATTTCAGATATGCCGTAGCATGCTGAGGTGTCGAGAAAGTTGATACCGCTATCTAGGGCGGTGTTCATCATAGCGGTGGCTTGATCTTGATCGGAGACAGAAAGCTGTGATCCAATCTCGGATAAACCGATGCCTAAACGACTGACGTTGAATCCTGTTTTTCCGAATGAAACTGTTTGCATATGATTTGTTTCTCGCAGGGTAATGGCGTGCGAAACCGAATCTTACTATCGGTTGACGGGTATTAACCGAAAAGGCGCTGTAATTTTGGAAAAAAAAGACCCGTGCCAAAGCACGGGTCAATTCATTCAATAGCAGAAAGCCTACGAAGCTTTACCGATCTTGAACATCTTGGTGCTGCAAACCGGGCAGGTACCCTGGGATGCGGGGCGGCCATTCTTCATTGTGATCTGCTCTGCGTTCTGCATCTCACGCTTCGTCTTACACTTCATGCAATAAGCTTCCATAAGGGACCTCTCATTTTTTGGATATTGATTGTGCCGCATCTAAATGTACGTATCGTACGTACTGCGACTGATCATCGATCGTTGGTCGACCCTACTACAACTTTTTGAACTTGTCGCTAGTTCAGAAGGGCAAGTCTTAGTGCGGTGGCTGTTACCGCCGTTCACTTCAGTAGGCGCATATGATGTAATCGTAACGGTTCTACAGATGATTATTACGTAAAACGTAATAAGTAGGGAAAATATGTAGCTAATATGCCATTTATTCGAATCGTGGAAATCAGACATGGATTTACTCAGATATCGCTAATTGAAGTTGCCTTGACTGTTTCCCAGCATTTATTGAGATTGCGACATAGAGTGAGCGGTGCGCTCATAATCGACTATAATTCCGAGTCAGAAATATCCGTCGACGGGCTTCTTTATTATTAGTTCATCTTCGGTTCACAAGTATTTATGTCAGGTAAGTGTCGTTGCCAAAAGATCAAGGTGTTCAAGTAACTCAGGCGGGTGAGTCGGTCGAGGAACTGAAAACTGCCGCTATTATCGCCTTAGATTCCTCTGAATCTGCCGAACAACTCGAAGCGTGGCGAGTCGGCTTTCTTGGGCGCAAAGGTCGGCTGACAGGACTGCTACGTGAGCTCGGATCGCTGGATATCGATCAACGTAAAGTGGTCGGTGCGGCGGCGAACAGTCTTCGTAGTGATCTTGAGGCGCTTTACAAAGAACGCTCTATCCAGGCGAAATCTTCTCAAGCACCTGTAGGGTCGATCGATATCACGTTGCCAGGTCGACGACCGGCTTTGGGCGGTCTGCATCCTTCGACACAGATGATCCGAGAGATTACTCAAGCATTCAACGAGATGGGATTCCAAACCATAGAAGGTCCTGAGGTTGAGCTTGAGAAGTACAACTTCGACATGCTCAACATTCCAGCGAATCACCCCGCTCGAGATCAGTGGGATACTATTTGGGTAGATTCTGATACTCATAATGACGTTCTGCTACGAACACACACATCGCCCATGCAGGCTCGAACGATGGAGGTTAATGATCCTCCGATCCGAGTCGTGGTTCCAGGCAAGTGCTACCGATATGAATCTACTGATGCTACGCACGAGTGGCACTTCAACCAGGTTGAAGGTCTGGCGGTTGATGAAGGTATTACGTTTGCTGATCTTAAAGGAACGCTTTACGAATTCGCACGTCGAATTTTTGGGCCACAACGAAAAGTTAGATTCCGTTGCGACTTCTTCCCGTTCGTTGAACCAGGCGTAGATATGTCGATCGAATGGAACGGCAACTGGATCGAAATTTTGGGCGCTGGAATGGTTCACCCTAAAGTTTTGGAAAACGCGGGCTACGACTCGACCAAGTACACCGGTTTTGCCTTTGGAATGGGACCAGAACGTATCTCGATGCTGCGTAATGAAATTACCGACATTCGGCACTTTTTCTCGAACGACCTGAGATTCCTGACTCAGTTTTAGAAGCGGCGAACACGCCGACTTCATCAAAGTGATTCGTCACATTTCAATCCATTTGTAATTCGAAAAGTAACTGAGAAAAACGCATGAAGGTCCCTGTTTCCTGGCTGAAAGACTACGTAGACATCGAGATGAACCTCGATGATCTGGCGCATCGCCTTACGATGGCTGGTAATGAAGTTGAAGATATTGAACATACTGGTTGGATCGACAACGTTGTAGTTGGGCACATCAAAAAAATTACTCAGCACCCCGATGCCGACCGATTAAGGCTTGTAACCGTCGACCATGGCGAAGGCGAAGCCGAGGTTGTGTGCGGTGCTCCTAACGTGGCTGAAGGCCAGAAGATCGCATACGCCTCCATCGGTGCGGTGCTTCAGGACGCGTATTCAGATCAGCCCGGCAAGACTAAGAAGCTTAAGCGATCGAAAATTCGCGGAATCGTGTCTGAAGGCATGGTTTGCTCGGTACGCGAACTCGGCATTGGTGACGATCACGACGGAATTCTCGTATTGGACGACAATCTCAAGATCGGTACGCCAATCGGAGAGATTGTTGGCGAGTCAGTTATCGACATCGAGCTAACCCCGAATCGCCCCGACTGCCTTGGTGTGGTTGGTGTAGCTCGAGATGTATCTGCAATTACTGGTAAGCTGCTAAAACAGCCTGATATTGAGTACGAATCGACCGGTCCGGATGTGAATACGCTGGCTTCAGTTGAAATTTCGGATCCTGATCTTTGCTTACGCTACACAGCGACGGTTATTCAAGACGTGAAGATTGGTCCTTCACCAAAATGGTTGCAGGACCGACTTATTGCAATTGGCGAGCGACCTATCAATAACTTGGTCGACATCACGAACTTCGTTATGTTTGAACTAGGTCAGCCGTTGCATGCGTTCGATTACGACAAGGTCATTGACCACAAAATCATTGTTCGGCGAGCAACGTTTGGCGAAAAGCTGACTACGCTTGATGACAAGGAACGCAATCTCGACACTGAGATGCTTATTATTTCCGATCCTGAACGAGGAATCGGTCTTGCAGGAGTCATGGGCGGGGCGAATTCTGAGATTTCAGATTCGACGACTAGCGTGATTCTTGAGTCAGCCACATTTGAAGGCGTGAACAACCGACGAACAGCTCGATCACTTGAACTCTCAAGTCAGGCGACGCTGCGATTCGAAAAGAGTTTGCGTACTGGCCTAAGTGAAATTGGGCTTCGTCGGGCTACCAAGCTGATTCAGGAGATCACTGACGGAACTGTAGCTTCAGGAATCATCGATGAGTATCCGAGCAAGGTAAAAGAGCAGGAGCAGGTGCGTCTTGATAGGGCACACATCAAGCGAGTGATCGGAGTTGAGTTCGACAATTCAGAGGTTGAATCGACCCTGAATAATCTTGGTTTCACCACTGAAGCAGATGCCGGTGGATGGGATGTTGAAATTCCATACTGGCGTCCAGATATTTCAATTCCTGAGGATCTGATTGAAGAGATTGCCCGAATCATTGGATACGATAATATTCCGACGACCACTCTGGGCGGTCGCCCACCTAAGTGGCAGCCGCAGCCTGAAATGGATCTGCGAACTCAGGTAACCGATGCTTTGGCTCAGGCAGGCATGCGGGAGATTATCTCTTATGCCGCTACAACAAGTCAGGGTGAAGATCGTGTTGGGCTTCCTGCCGACACTGCTTCAGCTATAAAGTTGCGGAATCCGATTACTGCCGACTACGCAGTGATGCGTCGAACGCTCAGAGAAGCGATTCTCGATACGGTGGCTCGTAACTCACGAACTTGGCGAGGCCCGATCGCAATGTTCGAGACAGGTCGAGTATTCCTGGACTATGGCGAAGGACTTCCAGAAGAACGACAGATGGCTGTGGGTGCATTTGCGGGTCCACGAAACGAACTACATTGGGACACTTCGACTGCACCTTCAGATTTCTACGATGCCAAAGGCGCCGCTGAGGCTGTTCTGGAACATCTTGGAATCCAAGCTACTTTTGAACCTGCCGAAGACGCTACTTTCGCTGCGGGTAGAACGGCGGTCATCAAAGTGGCTGCTGACAACCATGCTGTAATCGGCGTTGTCGGTGAAGTTGCATCCGAAGTGTTTTCGAAATTCGATGCAGAAATTGAGTCGGTTTCTATGTTCGAACTCGATCTCGCTGCGATTTTGAAAGTATTAGAAATTCCAAAGGGTATAGATTCAGGTAAGTTCGATGAGTTCATACGGCTTCCCGCTTCTCACCGTGATCTGTCGTTGATCGTCGATACTGGTGTAACGGTCGGCCAAATCGTCGAGATCGCCAATCGAAACCGAATCGTGACTTCCGCCACAGTATTCGATGTGTTTGAAGGTAAGGGTGTAGCCAACGGCAAGATTGCTGTTGCAGTTCGACTCGTTTATCAGTCGTCGAACAAAACTCTTACTGCCGATCAAATCGGCAAGATTGAACAGCAGATATTGAAACAACTCTCTAAAGAACTTGGTGCGGAGTTGCGAGCTTAGTTTTGGCGAAGAAACCTGACGAACACCACGATAGACCTCATCGCCACCACTACGATGAGGAGATGCTCAGCGTTGAAGAGGCGCGTGAGCGTATATTATCGTACTTCGAAGTGTTGCCAGTTGAATCGACCAAATTAGTCGATTCTCTGGGCCAGGTTATGGCGGAGGACATGATCGCATCTTTCGATATTCCGCCGCTGGCCAATTCGGCTATGGACGGCTACGCGGTGTTGGCCGCCGATACCCGAGGTGCTTCTTCGGAGACTCCAGTCGAACTGGTTGTCACGGGCGTAGTCGCGGCTGGACAGCTTCCAATACGCCCGCTAAGGCAGGGAACAGCTATCAGGATCATGACCGGTGCTCCGGTGCCAGATAACGCAGACGCCGTGGTTCCGTTCGAAGACACTGACGAGCTAGAGCGTCGAGCTTCAGGTGGTTCGCCCGAGGCGATTGCGATTCATCTTCAATCTGAGCCATACGATAATGTGCGAGGCGCTGGCGAAGATATCGAATCTGGCGAAAAGGTCTTGGAGTACGGCCAAATTTTGCGATCAGGAGAGATTGGTGTGATCGCTTCTCTCGGGCACTCTACAGTGAAGGCGATACGCCGGCCGGTAGTAGCGATTGTTTCGACCGGAGATGAGCTTCTTCAGCCTGGTGATGAACCAGAACCGGGCAAAATATATAATTCGAACGCTTTCAGCATCGCCGCTATGGTTAAACGATATGGCGGTGTGCCGAAGATCTTGGGTATTGCTAAAGACACCATCGAATCACTCGAGGCTGTTCTTGAAGAAGCGTTGGACGCCGACTTGGTCGTGACTTCCGCCGGTGTTTCGAAGGGCGATTACGACGTTGTGAAAGATGTTCTTTCTTCAAGAGGCGAGATAGCTTTGTGGTCGGTACGAATGCGCCCGGCAAAGCCTTTGGCATTTGGAGTGCTCGATCGCAAGGACGGAACGAAGGTGCCCCATTTGGGTCTTCCGGGTAATCCGGTCAGTGCGATGGTGGCGTTCGAGCAGTTCGGACGATCGGCAATTCGACTCATGATGGGCAAGCCCGAGGCCGAAAAGCCTAGTGTCGAGGCGATAATGGATGATCCGATTCGCAATCACGATGGTCGTCGTGTGTACGCTAGAGTTCACGTATATCGGGACGATTCGGGTGTTTATAGGGCTAGATCAACAGGAAATCAGAGTTCAGGCGTACTGAGTTCTATGTCACTTGCAAACGGATTAGCCATCTGCCCCGATGACATTGGTATGATTGATGTAGGCGAAATTACGAAAGTCGAAATACTCGACTGGCCAGACGATATTTTCTAAACATTTTTGACCGTGCGTTCACGCGCCGTTTCATGCACAATTAAGACATGACTAACCAGACAGAACAAACAGAGCAGACACCTGAAATAACTCCAGAACCGGAGCCACAGGAAGAGCCAAAATACCAGATCGACACGAAGGCTTTCGAGGCTTCAGGCAGATCATTTGAATTTGCTATCTACTCAAGGCTTTCGAAGAGCGGTAAAGCCGTTATCGATGATGGCAAGATTGTTGGTGGCTTCGGCCCACCTGCCGAGTACATGAAGGTGATGTCGAACATCTGCTCGAAGGAGCCAGACTTCCTTCTGCCGGGTACACCTATAACTGAGGCTGTGTTCAAGCTTTTGCTTGCGAACACAAACAAGGCGATGACACTCGACGAAATTCAGTCGGGCCTAACGATAGCTTGGGCGAGTGTGATCTACCTGAAGAATCTATCTGACGACGTTCTTCGACGAATGTTGGATCAAGAGAACGACTACTTCATCAAGCGTGCCGTTATCAGGCGAAGACGCAGCCGAAGCGCCTCGTAAGTTTCTTTTTATAGAGAATTAGAAAAGTCCCTATCGTATTGGCAGGGGCTTTTTTGTGTTTGATTGCCTTAGACGTGGGAAAGCCATTGCGAGGAATCTGAGGACGTGGAAATCAACGTTAGTCCGCAACGCAATGAGTCGTACTATATAAATTGGACGGGCGGTTGAGTTCTGGAGCGAAAACAACGTTGCTCAGCCTACTGATTGCCACCTGATTCGTGCCTCACTCGTCGCGATGACAGGCAGGTGTATATCGCTACTTCGCTGGTGGATTGCGCCTGCGAGGCGAGGACGTTTTACGTTCTTCTTCTGCAAACCATTTGAAGAATAGAACTGTCATCGTTGCGAGGTATACGAAGTTGCCTGGGATCCACATTAGTAGGCCACCTACTCGCTGATCTTCAGTAGTAGACCAGTGGAAATGTCCTGGTGCAGCTAGATAGAAGTCGTAGAGTACTGATTTGGTTAGAGTGATGATCGCGGCGAGCAATGCGGTGGGTGTGACTGCGAGTAACAGGTAAACGATGCGTTGTGGATAGTTGAGCTGTGTGCGGATCGGTGGAGAACCAACTATAGGCCACCAGAACAGCACGGCAGTCGAAAACATCGTGAAGTGCATGATGAGGTGCACCCATTCGTTCTCAAGTGAGCTGTTGTACGCGGATGGAAGGTGCCAGCCATACAAAGTGCCAATGAACAGCGGGAGCGCTATTTTGGGACGAGTGAGAATCGTCAGGACTCGGACTATGATTCCTGCGCTTGTGAGAGCGGATCCTGCGCCAATCCTAAGCGGTCGAGGTAATGCCCATATGTACGCAGCCATTGGACGCCCGACAAGTAGCAACGGTGCTGCGAACATTGCAATGACGAGGTGCTGCGACATGTGCATAGCGAAAAGATCGCCAGAGAAGTAATCAAGCGGTCCGGCCAATGCGAAAGCCAATAGGCCGAATGCTAAGTAGCTGGTACCGACCTTCGACCAAAAGCTGGTATTTGTATCGGAACGCAAAGCTAGGCGGATGGTGCCAATTGTGTAAGCAGTTGCGAGCATAAGGAATAAAACTGCCGGGGGTGACGAGAAGTCCCAAGCGAAGATGAATTCGCCAAAGCTGTCGATGAGGTTAGGTTCTGAAGCGCCATTCATGGCGTCAAATCATCCCGGTTGAGTGGCTTGGTTCCGTTGATCGAAACCAAGATTGTGCGGGCCGACTTAACGTCAAGCCCGGATTATCGTACTGTGCTTTTGTGAGTTAGATTCTTAGTCAGCAAAACACCGTCTTAGAAGAGAACTGGTGTGTGTGCATGCTCATCGAGAACTAGAAGAATCGAGAAGATTAGTATCCCACCAATCATTGCCGCTGTGAAGACGTACGTAAACATCGGGTGATCGAACCTGAGATGCATGAAGTAAGCGACTACTCCGACGAACTTAACTACTGAGAGAAACAGCAGAATTGGGATGTACCATCCGCCTAGTCCTACGACAGTGAACAGCCAAACTTCAAGAAGCGTGATGATCGCAAGGCCAAGTCCAACAAGCCAGTAGAAGCCCACACCTGCGTGTGACACGTTGCCGTGCGTTAGCGTTCGCCATAGGTTTCCGAACCATGCACCACCAATTGGACCTTCGTAAGGAGGGTTCAATTCGTTGCTAGGGCCGTGAGGAAGGTTCCACCAGCCGTTGCCGTCGTGCTGCGTAAATTTTTGCCAGAGATTGGCCATGATTGATATGCCTCGGGCTATCCGTGAATGATTGTAGGTCCGACGCCAATCGGTGGTCCATCAGCAGCTGAAATCAGGTAGATAACCGTGAAGATCACGATCCACACGATGTCGACGAAGTGCCAGTATAGACCGGCGATTTCTAGGTCGAGTGAGTTATCTGATCGGAGTGACCCTACGTGGGATCCGTAAGCCATAAACGCCATCCAGATAACACCGATGGTTACGTGAGCACCGTGGATACCGGTAAGGATGAAGAACGTGGTTCCGAAGATGTTAGTTCTTGGCGTTAGGCCTTCGTGAACGAACATACGGAATTCATAGAACTGGAATCCCATGAATATGGCACCCAGAACTACTACGACCAATATCCAAAGCGTTGCCTTGTTCTTCTGACCTTCTTTTACGTAGTGAAGACCAAGAACCATAGCAAGAGAACTCATCAGCAAAACGAACGTCGAAACAGACGTGATCGGGATGTCGAGAATCTCAGACGGGTATGGTCCGACTAGGCTCTTGCCTCGGTAAACGAGGTAGGTTGCGATGAATACTCCGAAGAACATCACGTCGGAACCCAAAAAAGCCCACATCATGAGCTTCCTGCTATTTAAGCCGGTCGAAGTATTTTCTACTGGCTCGTGGTGTTCTGTTTCTGCGGCCTGTGTCACGTTCGTATTTTCCTTGACATTGGAAGTGAACTAAATAATTAGCGTTGCTTATTCAGGGTCATTGACGGGTTCCATAGCCCATCCAATGAGACCCCATATAAGGATTACCGCACCAACTGCGATAACTACGTTGTTGGAGAGGAAGCCTGCACCAAGACCGGCTATACCGAGAGCCAGAATGAACGGGTAGTACGACATGTCAGGAAGGTGAATGTCGCTATGGCCATCGCCGTGTCCGCCGTAACCACCAGAAATAACTGGTAGAGCTTCTTCAACTTCATCAAACTGTGCTCCCGAAGGAACAGCCTGATCATGTTCGTCGTGGTGGTACTCAGCAATGGTTTCCGGGTATTTCTGGAACCAGAAATCATCACGATACTTGACCTGAGGAATTTCATCGAAGTCGTGTACTGGTGGTGGTGAAGTCGTTGCCCATTCGAGGGTACGACCGTCCCATGGATCATTTCCAGCCATCACTTTGTTCATCTTCGAGTAGAAGACGTTGATGATGAACAGAAGAATTCCGATCCCGAGAATCATTCCACCGAGAGAAGCAGCAAGGTTTGAACCTTCCCAGCCCATATTCTCAGCGTATGTATATATACGACGTGGCATGCCGTCCATTCCAAGCCAGTGCATGGGAGCGAACTGCAGGTTGAAACCGATCATCATTAGTGCCCAATTAGCGATACCGAGTTTTTCATTGAGGAAGTAGCCGGTGAATTTGGGCCACCAGAAGTAGATTCCGCTGAAGATACCCAGAAGTGCTCCACCGACGAGTACGTAGTGGAAGTGAGCAACAACGAAGTAAGTGTCTTGCTGCTGTGCGTCGGTTGGAGGAGAGGCGTGTATGACACCACTCAAGCCACCGATAGTGAACATTGCTATAAACGAGATCGAGAATAGCATCGGCGTGTTGAGTCGGATATTTCCGCCCCAGAGCGTGCCGAGCCAGTTGAAGATTTTCACGCCGGTTGGAACTGCGATAAGCATCGTCGATATCGTGAATGCAGTGTTAGCTGCAGGTCCCAGTCCAACGGTGAACATGTGGTGACTCCATACGAACCAACCCATGAAAGCGATAGCTGCACCAGCGAACACTACGAATGGGTAACCGAAAAGTGGCTTTCGAGCGAATGTCGGAAGCACTTCGGAAACGATACCCATCGCAGGCAGAATCAGGATGTACACCTCAGGGTGCCCAAACAGCCAGAAAATGTGCTGCCACATTACTGGGTCACCACCACCGAGTGAGTTGAAGAAGTGAGTGCCGTAAACACGGTCGGTCATAAGCTGAATACCTGCAACCGCCAGAATCGGCATTGCAAGAACAATTAGAACCGAAGTGATCAGAGTCATCCACGTGAAGACAGGGACCTTGAACATGCTCATACCAGGAGCACGCATGTTCAGGATGGTCACGATGAAGTTCAGACCTGCTGCGATAGACGCCACGCCAAGAATATTCAACCCAACTACCCAGTAGGTCATTCCCAGTCCAGGGTTAAAAGTCGTACCTGAGTTAGGGGCGTACCCAAACCAACCGCCGTTAGGAGCGTTTCCAGTTATCCAGCTAAAATTAATAAGCAGTGAACCGAACAAGAAAACCCAGAAGCTTAGAGCGTTTAGTCTAGGGAAGGCTACATCTCTGGCACCGATCTGAAGTGGTATAAGCCAGTTAAAGAAAGCTGCAGACAGGGGCATGATTACTAGGAAGACCATCGTCGTCCCGTGCATGGTGAACAGTTGGTTGTACGCCTCAGGTCCAATGAGGTCGTTCTCAGCAGATGCTAGTTGACCTCGGATCATCAACGCTTCTAGGCCACCAATGATGAACCATATAAATGAAACGATGCCATAAAGGGTGCCGATCCTCTTGTGATCGACAGTTCCGATCCAGCTCCAAAGCCCCGTGGACGATTTAGGCCTTGGGAACAGTTGTGGGATTGTCAGTGATTTTGTTGTCACTATGTGTGGGCTCCGCTGCTAGACATGCCGTCCATACAGGTGATTTCTATTAGTTCAGTGTCGTTAGATAGTCAATGAGTGCATCTACGGAATCGTCACCAAGATGGGACCACTCAGGCATTACATTAGGGAATCCGTCGACCACGTAGGCAGATGGTTCTCTTAAGGACTGCTCCAAGTAATCGTAAGTACTCATGCCAGCTACTTGTAAAGCAGCCCGCTCCCCTATACCGGCGAGGCCAGGGCCAACAATGGTGTCATCGCCGGTCGAGTGACAGCTTGTGCAGTTTGTAGCGAAAATATCAGCGCCGTCCGCTCCGCCGGTCTCAATCACAGTGCCTACCGGTGCAGTGCCGGGCTTGAGTGACAGAAGGTAGGTAGCAATGTCAGATACTTCAGCAGGTGTCAGATTCGCCTTGCCGTCAGCAGTATCATAAAGGGCAGCATGTTTCTGCATTCGAGTGCCGATCTTTACTGAAGAAGGATCGATAATCCAGCCTTCAAGTGATTCCTGCGTCAGATCCTTCAGTCCTGCACCAATGGTGTTGTGGGTTCCGAAATGGGTTAGGTTTGGAGCAGAAACGATTCCTGAATTCTCAATATCTGATACCCATCCGTTCCACCGAGCCTGCTGCGAGATGATCTCACGGGCATAAGAACCTGGTGTGGTCGAGTCGTTAGTGTGGCAAGAAGAACAGTTTGCTGCGAAAAGATTCTTTCCTCTTGCTTCAGAAGATCCAGCTACTGGAGCGTCGGCAGCTGTGTGCATGCCATTGATCCAAGCTTGGAAGTCGGCTTCTTCGTGGACGATTACTCGGAAGCGCATGTGAGCGTGGGCGATTCCGCAGAACTCTGCACACTGACCGTAATACTCGCCTACCTCATCACCGATCATCCACATGAAGTTATCATTTAACGGAACCATATCGACCTTACCGGCGATTTTTGGAACCCAGAAGCTGTGGATAACGTCCTGCGATTCAAGTTTGAATGCGACAGGTCGATTTACTGGAATGTGAAGTTCATTTGAAGTGACGACTTCGTGGTTTGGATATCGAAATTCGAACCACCACTGGTGGCCGATGGCTTCTACGTTGAGGACTTCACCAAGATCTTCAGGAACAGTGTTTTGCTGTGCCCAGATGTCTGTGAGAGTGGGTACTGCTATTACGGCAAGAATCAGAACTGGAAGGATTGTCCATGTGATTTCGAGCCGGTTATTACCGTGGGTCTGGTATGGGAGCTTGTCGGTGTCGGAGCGCCTACGGAAGCGAATGGCGATGTAGATAATAGCGCCTTCAACAAGAACGAATACTATCGCTGCGATCCAGAATATGAACTTGAATAATTCAGCTTGGTCTTTAGCTATGGGTCCGGCTGTGCCGAACGTCGACTGGTTATTGTCGGGGGTACATGCTGCCAGCAGGGCAATCGCCAGCGGTATTAAGAGTAAAAGTGCTGGGCGAAGTGGGAGAGAAAGCTTTGAAACTCGGTGCATCTGGGAGCTGTACGTGGCGTGCGGGGTGTTGTAAATGAATCATCACAAAAAAACACCGACAACTAAAATCGGCAATTTAACGTTGAAAGCTTGGAAAGCGTAACACTCGGTATTTCCACCCGCAACGGTCAATAAATCCCGAATAACTAACCTTTTTCGCTGGCTTTGATTACCCCGCTCTTAGTCTTTAGGGTTACGTTTGTGTTTATGACTAAGAAATTGCTCGTCGCGACACGTAATTCTGGGAAGGTACGTGAGTTCTCACGAATGCTTTCTGATATGCCTTTTAAGTTGGTCGGACTTGATGACATGGGTATCACGCTGGAGGTCAAGGAGACAGGCTCGACGTTTGAGGAAAATGCGGTGATAAAGGCACGCGCCTATGCACGTGCGTCGGGCGAACTTACGATTGCAGACGATTCCGGATTAGAAATAGATTCTCTCAATGGCGAGCCAGGTATTCTATCAGCACGATATGGCAGAGAAGGCCTCGACGATGAAGGTCGAGTTCAGTTGGTGCTCGACAAGATGAAGCATCTGCCCGGTTGGGAGCGCACCGCAAGGTTCGTCGCTGTGCTGGCTCTTGTTGGTGATGAAGTTCCAGGCGGTGTTGTAACGAGTAAAGGTGTAATGGAAGGTGCGATCATGCACGAACCCATTGGAGAGAACGGTTTCGGGTACGATCCGGTTTTCTGGCTGGCATCGCACGCTAAAACCACTGCGCAACTGACTGGCGAAGAGAAAGATGAAATCAGTCACCGCAAGATTGCTTTGCGAGGGTTGACCGATACGTTGAGATCGCTGAGATAAAGAAGTGATGCGGGTCTATTCTGTCGCCGTGCCACCGGTAAACACAGTTTCCAGCGTTATTATTAACTGAATGCAATCATCTCAAGTATCTACATATTTGAAGCTTCACTCCTAATCCCATGTCAAAAACATCTGAATTACCATTCCTAAAAGGAATAACCGATAAGCTGAACCGACCCGTACGCGATTTGCGTATTTCGGTTACGGATCGTTGTAATTTCCGCTGCACGTACTGCATGCCAGCGGAAATTTTTGGAGAGAAGTATGAATTTTTGCCTCGACCGCACATTCTGTCGTTTGAAGAGATTGAGCGATTGGCGAAAATTTTTGCTCATGCAGGTGTTTCTAAACTGCGAATCACTGGTGGCGAGCCGCTAGTTCGTGCCAATCTTCCCGAATTGATATCGAGTCTTTCGGACATAGACGGCATCGACGATATAGCGATGACCACTAACGGTTATCTGCTGGCAAAGTACGCTCAGGAGTTGAAAGACTCCGGTCTGAACCGACTTACCATCTCGCTTGATTCGATTGACGAGGACATCTTCAAGAAGATGTCAGGGCGTCCGCAGGGACCGAAGAACACTCTTGAAGGCATCAAGGTAGCTAGTGAACTTGGGTTCGATCCGATCAAGATCAATGTAGTTGTTCAGCGGGGAGTGAACGATCACACGCTGGTCGATACTGCAAAATATTTCAAAGGTACCGGGGCTATCGTTCGTTTCATCGAGTTCATGGACGTCGGAACCAAGAACGGCTGGGAGTTGTCTCAAGTCGTTACTTCCAAAGATGTTGTCGAGATGATCGGCGCTGAATTCCCTATTGAACCGATAGATGCAAACTACGACGGTGAGGTTGCCAGTCGATATCGGTATCTCGATGGCGAAGGCGAGATCGGCGTTATTTCATCTGTTAGCGAGCCGTTCTGCGGAAGCTGCTCTCGTGCTCGTTTGTCGACAGACGGCAAGCTTGTGACCTGTCTGTTTGCTACAGGCGGGACCGACTTGAAGTCGGCGTTACGTTCCGGTGCGAGCGATGCTGTGATTGCCGAAATTATCGCTAAGGTTTGGACTGGGCGAGACGATCGTTATTCGGATCTACGTTCTAAAGACACCGAGTTCAAGGCTGGTTCTTCGAGCGATGGCGACAAAGTCGAGATGTACTATATCGGCGGCTAGATTTTAAATGAACCGGGCAGGTTTAGTGAATCTGAGCAGTTCGTGCCAATCTGGCAATTTATCACCGTAGTCATTCACGTGTTTTACGCGATCATTTGGATCGGCGTAGGAATATTTCGAGCACTCGTCCTTGTTGACGTAATATGGTGATCTGCTGACTATTAAGTTTAAGTCTTTTTAACACCGGGTCAGATTGTGGCTGAAGCGAATGTTTGTTTCAATGGGTTGCGATGACCAACAATAATCACAACACTGTCTACGCTTTCTCCGATGGTTCAGCTATCGGAAACCCGGGTCCGGGCGGCTACGGCACCGTTCTCAAGTACGGCGATAACGTCAAAGAGTTCAGCCAAGGCTTTAAGCACACCACCAATAATCGGATGGAGTTGCTTGGAGCGATAACTGCTCTCGACGCTCTTAAAGGGCGGCAGCGCGTAGTTATCACCACCGATTCTAAGTACGTTATTAACGGTGTCGAGAAGGGTTGGGCTAAGAAGTGGCAGGCTAACGGATGGATGCGTAACAAGAAAGAAAAAGCGCTGAATACGGATATGTGGCAGCGATTGTTGGATGCCTGTGATCGCCACGATGTTAGTTTCGAGTGGATTAGAGGGCATACTGGTCACGTTGAGAATGAACGATGTGACACGCTTGCGAACGATGCTGCACGCGGGCCTGCCTCGGGTCAGATTGTTGACGAAGAGTTCATGAAGTTGAACGGGTAGATAGCTATATGTCGGAATCACCAGATACCAGTAGTGGCCTGAGCCACATCGATGCGTCGGGTAAGGCTCGGATGGTTGATGTAGGTTCGAAATCTGTCACTGAGCGTGTCGCTACCGCTGGCTGCGAAATTCATATGCAACAATCGACTCTCGATTTGATCCGTTCAGGCGGGTTCGATAAGGGCGATGTTCTTGGCGTTGCGAGAATAGCCGGTGTGATGGGTGGAAAGAAGACATCAGAACTAATTCCACTGTGTCACCCGCTGCCACTAAACCAGATAACAATCGACTTTGGTGATCTCGCCAAGGGGGTTGGGCTTTCTATTATCAGCACCGCTCGCACCTCAGGCAAAACCGGTGTTGAGATGGAAGCACTTACTGCCGCGAGCATAGCGGCATTGACTGTTTACGATATGTGCAAAGCGGTTGACCGTGCAATACGAGTAGATCGTCTACGCCTGCTCGGCAAAAGCGGTGGCAAGAGCGGCGACTACTTAGCGGAGTAGTGTCGCTGATGGCATTTTCTATCGATAATGTTGACGAGTGTGGTCGTCTTGTTGATTTGAATCTCGGCAGTCGATTGACCAATTACCCGCTTAGTCGCTTGCAATTTCGTTGACCGGCGTTTGTACCGTGGCTACCATAAATGATTGTGGTTATTGATTTAGGTTACTGATCGCATCGAATGGCATGGCGATGTAGCTCAGCCGGTTAGAGCGCGCGCTTCATAAGCGCGAGGTCGTAGGTTCAAGTCCCACCATCGCTACCATTCAAATTCGCAATTGCTCAGCAAAAAAATGACTGGGCGCTCGTCGGGTTTCCTGAATATGACGAGTACAATTGAGAGTTCGGGCGATTAGCTCAGTTGGTTAGAGCACCTGCCTTACAAGCAGGGGGTCGTAGGTTCGAATCCTACATCGCCCACCATTCAGGCTTCACAAGTAGCCTGTTGCCTCGTGCCGAGGTGGCGAAATGGCAGACGCGCTACGTTCAGGGCGTAGTGCCCGCAAGGGCGTGCGAGTTCGACTCTCGCTCTCGGCACCATATTTGTGTTTATTGAAGTAAAATTCAATACGTGGATTCGTCCACATTTGTGCGCTTGTAGCTCAGCTGGATAGAGCGCAGCCCTGCGAAGGCTGAGGTCGTGGGTTCAAATCCCGCCAAGCGCGCCATATTCTCACATGGCGCTCCGATCTGATCGGGGCGCTACTGATGCCTGAGGCATCGCCGGACAATAGGACTGATCGTTTAGTGCTAGCGCCGTGTAAAATCTGCGCTTGCGATAGGGGAAGGTCATATTTTGACAATTGAAGAACTGGTTTACGACGTCTCCTAACGGGGCATTTGAAACTGCCTGAAGTTTACTAACGTAGAAAAGGGCGGGAAGATGGTTCATTTACCAGAATGTTTGGGCGATTAGCTCAGTTGGTTAGAGCACTTGCCTTACAAGCAAGGGGTCGTAGGTTCGAATCCTACATCGCCCACCAAACTTCTTCAGTAGTCCAATACGACAACTGTAAAAAAGTCCGTGGTTAGTTCAATGCTATCGAATTCCAACGACAGGTATATGCAGGACCATTGCAAAAACTGACGAAGACTAAGAACGAGAAAAAGATATCAACGTGGCGTAGCGCAAGGTTGCTCGCGCTTTGATCGCCCACCGTATTCGACAGTTGGGCAGAATTGCTCCCGACCTTGGTGAGAGACGGAGCGTTTAGATTGGCGAAGACTCTAATCGAAGAAGATTTAACTTACGATGTGTTCGATACGGATATGGGCTGGGTTGCGATCGTGGCGTCTGATCACGGAGTCGTTAGGGCAAGCATGCCTGAGGATTCGCCTGAATTAGCATTGGATTATGTTCAACCAGAAGTGGTTTTAGCAGTCCACGATCCTGAAAGGCATGCCGATTCTCGTGCGCTGATTATGGCGTACTGCGCAGGCGAACTGATTGATCTGGCAGATATTCCGATCGACACTCGTTCGGCGACGCCATTCTTCAGGGCCGCATGGGACGCTTGTAGGTCGATACCGGCTGGCGAAACTCGCAGTTACGGCTGGCTAGCCGGGCAGGTGGGTAATTTGAAGGCTGCTCGCGGAGCTGGACAGGCGATGGCTCGCAACAAGTTGGCGATGTTAGTGCCGTGTCATCGGGTAATTAGTTCGAGTGGAGCGTTGGGCGGATTCGGCGGTGCTGGGTTACCTCTGAAATCGAAGCTACTGGCAATGGAAGCCGGACGGCAATCGTCGGGTGATAATTAGTCGATCTTATCGGTGACTTCTTCAGATTCTTCGAGATAGTCAACAGGTGGTTATTCGTCGTCTGCTAAGTATTGATCGAGAATTGACTGTGCCAGTTCAACTTTTCCAGCCCGCACCATAAGTCGAACTGGAAATACTGAGACGCCCATGAAGCCAACTGCGTCGCCGGCCTGAAGCTTACAGTCGACACCTTCTGTACGAATGAGGCCGCACCACGATTCACCGATGAGTTGATCGGGGGCTGTTGTGAGCACTTCCCAGTTCATCGTTTCGCTCCAGGAATCGGTGTGGGCTGTGTGACTCTATACTTTTTTGCCTGATCAGCAGCCGTCAGAGTTAAATTTCGAAAGTTATACGACTGCAGTTCGAACCGAGCCGGTGCCGAGCAATTCGTGAAGACGGTCTGTAAGTTTTGGTCCTGATTGGACTGTAAACGGCATCTCGAGTCGAACTACTTTTTCTCCTGTTTCGATCTCAAGTATCGCTGGGTCAGAACCAGAGAATTCAGCGAACAACCTCATGATGTCTTCGACGCGGTAGCGGTCGTGGGCTGCATCGCCTGTTTCTTTCACCCGAACAAGCACTGGGCCAACATTCATACCGTTGTCGGCATTGTCGAGATCGTTAGGGTCAGCGAATTCGGTTGTCAGCGTAGTTTCCTCAGAAATTGTTGGTATTGGCTCTGCCAGAGGCGGAGCTGAGTTGTTGTCGTTTGTAGATGGCGCTTCATTGACCTGCGGAGCAACAGTGACTGGCTTGCTTGATGGTGGAGTGTGCTGAACTGGGTCGTTCAACACAGGGCGAGGTTGGCTTGCTTCGTTGAATCCGACTCTTACTACAGGAGCAGGTTCGTTTTTGGCTGTTTCCGCCTCGGACTCGGCCTGCCCTTCAGATTTGAGTTGATACTCAGAAGCTGTTTCAACCGATAGCGAGACTCTTCCAAATCGTTCACGAACCTTGCCGGATACTGATACGAAGTTTCCGTTCTCCCACAGGGCTGGGTTCTGTTCGAGGATATTCGGCCAAACGACCATTTCGATGTCGCCATCGAGAAGGGTGAGGTTTAGCGATATGAACTTGTCGCCACGCTTGGTGGTTAGTTCTCGAATATTGTTGATCTGCCCGAGAGCGGCACGTTTTTGTCCGGATATATCGGCTGATATATCGGCGGCGAACACAACGATATTCTCTGGCTGTTGCCGCATTTCTCGAGTGAACGGGCTCTGAGTCAGTTCGACACCAAGTAGGTCTCGCTCCCAGATCACACGTTCTTGATCTGTTGTGTCGTCCGATCCTGATATTTCGATTTCGACCATCGGAGCCGGTACCGATTCGCCGAGCATGTCGAACATGGATGTTTGCCCAGACTCACGTAGTTTTGTTTGGCGCTGTATCGCGGAGATTATCCGGTCTACCGATTCTAGGAGATTTCCTCGCCCACCAAATTCGTCGAATGCCCCGACTCTTATCAAGCTTTCGAGAGTTCGACGGTTCAGGGACTTGGAGTCGATTCTGCGGCAAATGTCTTCAATGTCATTGAACGTACCCGCGGCTTCGCGTACTTCTACTATTAAGTCGATCGCTGCGGATCCAACGTTTTTAACGGCGGCCATTCCGAATCGAATAGCGTCGTTGCCTTCGGCATCTCGCTCGATCGTAAATCCAGACCGTGAGTAGTTAATGTTTGGCGGCTTTACGGCGATGTTGAGTCGGCTCGCCTCTCGTATAGCCATACCAACCTTTTCAGGATTACCAGACGCTGAGTCGAGAACTGCTGCGATGTATTCGGTTGAGTAGTTCGCTTTGAAGTAAGCGGTCCAGTAGGCGATGTAAGCGTAGGAGACTGCGTGTGCTTTGTTGAACCCGTATCCAGCGAACGGCTCCATTAGTTTGAATACGGTGTCTGCTTGATCCTGCGTATAGCCTTTTTCGAGCGCACCTTTGGAGAATTTTTCGTGCTCGGCCTTCATCACCGCTACGTTTTTCTTACCCATTGCCTTGCGGAGGATGTCGGCTTCACCGAGCGTGTATCCGCCGAATGCCTGAGCGATCAGCATTACCTGATCCTGATAAACAAGGACGCCGTAAGTTGGTTCGAGAAGTTCTCTAAGGTCTTCGTGAGGGTATGAAATTTCAGCTCGGCCGTGCTTCGCCTCGATAAAGGTTCCGATGTGTTCCATCGGACCCGGACGGTACAACGCGATCATGGCGGCAAGGTCATTGATCGTTGTTGGTTTTAGTTGCTTGACGTTTTTACGCATTCCCTCGGATTCGAGTTGGAACACGCCAAATGTGTCGCCTTCGCCAAGTACTCGGAATGCATTGGCATCGTCGATTGGGACGTCGTATACGCCCATGTGTTCGCCGGTGGTTTCGGCGATTAGCTTCACGCACTGATCGAGAATTGAAAGGTTTGCTAGCCCTAGAAAGTCCATTTTGAGCAACCCGACGTCGGCGACAGGGTTCATTGAGTACTGGGTTGTCGGGCTTGCATCTTCTTTTTTGCTGGTCGAGCGTTGCAGAGGAACATAATCCGTTAGTGGATTTTCAGAGATAACAACGGCTGCGGCGTGAGTGCTGGCGTGGCGAACAGATCCCTCGACTCTCTGTGCCATTTCAATAAGTTCACGGGCGTCGCGGTTCCGGCTGATTTCTGTTCGCATTTCTGCCGACTCGGCGATTGCGTCTTTCAACTTGATGTTTAGAGTTAGCGGAACCATCTTGGCGAGTTTGTCGCTGAGTTCAAGCGGGAGAGCGAGAGCTCGTGCTGTGTCACGAATAGCAGCCTTCGCACCTAGTGTGCCGAAAGTGATGATCTGGGCGACGTGTTCACGGCCGTAGTGATCGATGCAGTACTTGATAACTTCTTCCCGACGATCATCGGCGAAGTCCATGTCGATATCTGGCATTTCACGACGCTCGACATTGAGGAATCGTTCAAAGAAGAGATCGGCCTCGACCGGGTCAATTTGAGTAACTTCGAGGCAGTAGAGAACTAGGCTTGCCGCGGCCGAACCACGTACGGCAGAGAGAATTCCCTTTTCGTTGACGAAGTTGAAGATGTCCCAGCAGACGAGGAAGTAGTCGGCGAATTTAGTTTCTTCGATTATGCTGAGTTCGTGTTCGAGGCGTTCAAGAACTTCTTCGTTCGGGTTATTGTCGAATCGTTTCTTCATACCCGCGTGGCAAAGCTCTTTTAGGTAATCCATCGATGGATTGTTTTGCGGGGTCGAATATCGGGGTATGAATGTCTGCCCAAACTCGAGTTTTAGCTCGCACGATTCGGCGATTTTTACAGTGTTGGCAAGAGCCTCGGGTAGATGCGCCCACTCCGCCTGCATTTCGGCTGAACTACGCAGGTAGTACGTCGTGTCTTCCATGTGAAGACGTTTGGGATCTTTAATATTTGAGTTGGTTTGTATGCAGGTGAGGATGTCCTGAGCTTCGGAATCTTCGCGTCTGACGTAGTGGGAGTCGTTAGTAACAACCATCGGCAAACCGGTTTGGCTGCTTAGCTGGATGAGCGCTTCGTTGATCTCAGCCTGATCAGGCACGTGCTCGTGCATCATCATTTCGAGGTAGTAGCGATCTTGGAAGACGTTTCCGTACCACTCGAGAGTTTCGAGAGCCGCATCCATGTCGCCGTTTTTTATGTATCTTGGCAATTCGCCTGAAGGGCAGCCAGAAAGGACGATTAGTCCTTCGGAGTATTTTTCGAGAATCTCTCGGTCCATACGTGGTCGATAGTAGAACCCTTCGATATGTGATGCCGTGACCAGTTTGAGCAGATTTTGGTAGCCAACGCTATTTTGCGCCAGCAATGTCATGTGGAACGGAGAACGTTTTTGAGGGTTACGCTCGTCACGTGCGCCGGCGGCTACGTAGCCTTCAACTCCGATGATTGGCTTGATACCCGCTTTTGTTGCCGACTGATAAATATCGATCGCACCGTGCAGATTACCGTGATCGGTGAGTGCGATTGCGGGCTGATCTAATTCCACCGCTCTGTTAACCATGTCGTCGAGCCTGCTGAACCCATCGAGTAATGAGAACTCGGAGTGGTTGTGGAGGTGGACGAACTGTTCGGTCACAGGCAAATATGTCTCAGGAATGGAGGGTGGAAAAGTGCAGTCTAGGGAGGATAGCGTTCCCTCAACTTTGAGTCGACCCCGTAAAGGATTTTGTGGCTAGATATTAGCTTATTTTGGTAGGAAACTGGCTGCCGATGTCGGCGTAATATTTTGGAACGTGGCTAAGGGAAAATGGATCGTATTGTTCTAATCATGCGGCGTGCATGAAGAGTAGTAAGGGCCGGGTGAATGATAGAGTCGGTTGAGATCGGTTTTTTTATGACAGTTTCATCTGTAGCTTCATGCGAATTTCGGTACGCAACCGCAGAGGAATGTTTTGACTTCAAAAAGTTTTGGCGGCGGCCAGAAAATTCTCGTTGTTGACGACGAGCATATGTCGGATCTTATGCGTTCAGTCTTGCGACGCTTGGAGACTGATGGATTTAAGCCGATTGTCGTTGCCCCTGAAGGTCCGCATTTGACGGGCGACGATTACGAAACTCAGGCGTTGTTTTCAATGGAGGCTGAGCGACCATCGGCAATATTGCTGGACGTTAGGTTTGGGGAATACGATTCTGACCGATTTAAGGGGCTTTCGATTCTCAAAAAAATCGTTGAGCGCGATAGCAGTATGCCGGTATTGATGTTCACTCAGTACACACAGGGTCCGTACCGTGACACCGCTGTAAACGCGAGTCTGACGGTTAGTGCTTCGGTCGATTTTATCGATAAGCTGGCGAGTCCTGAAGAGGTCGTGCTTAGGTTGCGACGTTTGATTGGGAGCGCACCAGAAACGATCAAGATCGGTTCGCTTTTCGAGATTGATGCTGCGAATGCTGCTGTCTACGTAATCGAAAATGGTAGACGCGATCTGATACGAGAAATTCAGGGCATGAAGCTTGAGATTTTGAACGAACTTGCCGCTGCGATGTATCGATCTGAAGGCGAGCTGGTTCCGTTCTCACGACTAGAGCGCTTTTCTGATGGTGAGGATTCGCGTGCTTCGCTTCGAGTTCGTATTCGGGAACTGAAAGTTTCACTTGGTAAAGCTGTCTCTAGAGAATTCGGTGCTAACGAGTTGATAATCAACGTGAGAAACCGTGGCTACCGATTGGTAAATCCAACGAATTGACGAGAACTGCGGATATTGAATATTAGGAATCAGGCTACTTGAACGATCAGTCTCTGAAAATATTGAAGTTATTTGGATTAGCAATTGCCGGAATTGGGCTTTTGCTAATATTGCTTTCTCCTTTTATTGGCGAATCATTAACTCCTGGATCGCTCTGGTGGATTGAACCTGTTGCTTATATAGGGTCGGGTGTGTTCGTACTAGGATCAGTTGCGGCGTTTATCGGTTTCCAGGTTATTGCTCGAAGAACGAAAGCCCTTACAGGTGATAGAACTCGAACGTGGAGCGAGGTAACACAGGATTATTTCGATACGTTCGCTCATGACATGGGGCGCCCTCTCCGACGAATTCTTGGAAAACAGCGTGAAGCTCGCGCACTGCTTAATGAAACTGGCAAAGTCACTCCACATATGGTCGCCGAGCTTCTTGATGAGATCGAGAATCAGGCACCTAACTTCCGATTGATGATCGAAAACGTTAGGGTTTTGGTTGATCTCGAAGATGACACGGCTGCCCCTGCGATCGATCCGGTAGATGCTGCGGCGATCGTTAGAAATGTTTCGGATCGGTACACGCCAATTGCACGCGAACGTGGCCTTGAGCTTGTGTGGTGGTCTGATCCGATTGAGTTTGGGCTTATCTATGGCGATGGCCCTGCGCTAGATCACGTCATCACTAACCTTGTCGACAATGCTGCCAAATTTGCTCAGGGTCATGTTGAAATTCAACTTACACGAACTGATTCAGACTTTTTTGTGAGGGTGTGGGACGATGGTGCAGGAATTGCTGAGTCGCATCTCGCCCATGTGTTCGACCGTGGTTGGACTCCGGAGCTTTCCGCTCGAAGCGAAAAGCAAAGTTCTGGTTTGGGATTATTTATTGCCATCTCGCTTACAGAGCGATGTGGTGGCCAGTTGATGGTTGAATCAGAAGCGGCAAACGTTAGTGGACCGGACGGGCATTCGACTACGTTCACGCTGTCGTTGCCTCTCGATAACCGACCCTCAGAACGATGATGTTTGTTAAGCGACGACGCGTAGCGCTACAGTCAAGACACCTCGCTAAGCTCGCTGTTGTATTCGTTGGTTTACTCTCTTTCGCCATTACCGGTTGCGTTGAGAGCCGTGCTAGATACACCCCGGTGCCTGCGACTCCTACTTCGACGCCTATTCCCTCGCCGACTCCGATGATTATTCCGCCCACCCCTACTCCGACGCCTGTTCCGACAGCTACAGCGGCTCCAACTTCTCTACCCAAAACCATTCCTGAAGTGTTGCCGACAGTGTTTCCAACTCCGACAGTGTTTCCAACTCCGACAGTGTTTCCAACTCCGACAGTGTTTCCAACTCCGACAGTGTTTCCAACTCCGACAGTAGTTCCAACGGAGTCTTCAGGAACGTTTAATCTCTCTTTGAATTTTGAGGGTATCGGAGATGAAAGTATTGTACGAGGCGATACGGTTTTGCTGCGTGGAATCACATCGG